>ENA-OSET01002163-OSET01002163.1-sediment-metagenome-genome-assembly--contig:-NODE-2163-length-19282-cov-60.855715_pt1 | contig 19282 bp, 17 predicted proteins | sample MGYA00237882_ERZ534229 | MGnify/ENA primary metagenome ERZ534229 (study PRJEB26408, sample SAMN06266212) | sediment metagenome | isolation source: Hudson Canyon methane seep mesocosm | place... | reverse complement strand
GCTCTATACTTATAGCCTAACGCTAAATCACCCGTAATCAAACCCGTGGCATCAAAAGCAAAACCAAAGACTGCATCCCCACCCTGGGAACTACGCTCTAAACCATTCCTATCGTTTATTTGATCATAATCAATTTTTGTATAACGCAAATTTATAAACGCATCAAATTGCGGTTGAACCTCATAAGACAAACGTACTGATGGCAGGTAATCCCAACGATTTCGGTCTTGGTTATCTCTTATTGCACCCGTGATTAACTCAACATTATCATAATCACGCCGAGAAACATCAAATTTCCCTAGCACCGAAAAACGATTAAATTGATGTTTATACGCCATATCCACATCTAATAGGCGATAGCTTGTTGGCTCAATAGCGCCTTGCTGATCAACACTTTGTCTTTCCTCATGCAAAGCACCAAAAAAAGTGCCCAATGAAAAAGCGCTGTTTTTTAATACATCCAGTCGCCCACTAAAATCAACCGTCACATCCCGATAATCTTGCCCCGAATGTTTTGCATAAAAAGCTAAATCCGAGTTAACTTTTAAAGCAAGCTGATGCCTATTCCAGTTTGATTGCAAGTTAAACCCTGGCGCAACATGGGTTATAAAATCATCTAAGGCCAAAACTTCAGTCTTAAGGATATTGTCATTAAACTCCTCACCCACCCCAAAAACGGGGAAAAAATCAAAGCTAGAAACCGACAAGCCTATAGGCGCAATCGCATCGGCATGCTTTTGTTCCACAGCATAATTTAAAGCACGCGAAACTCGTTCATAAGCACTTACAGATTGCATAGAAAAAAACACAACACAAACAAAACATAAAAAACGCATAATTGAGAGCTATAAAATAAAATCTTTAAAACATCATACACAATCATTAAAGCTAACGCCAAACTCATCTGATGTATCCTAATTTAATGTATCCCCCCCCCTCACTTGCACTTAACATACAGTAAAAACCGCACTTGATAATAAAACACATCCATAAAAAAAACTGATAGAATACGTTAAAATTACAATGTGATATAAATCACAGATTCAGCAACCACAATCAGTTGTTATAAAATAGGCTGGAACGCAACATAAACTTCGCCAGTTACATGTCACTAATTGGCCCAACACAATAAAGAAACTATTTACATCAGGCAAAAAAACATGAAAGGCATCATACTCGCTGGTGGATCTGGCACACGTTTATACCCCATCACCAAAGGAATTTCCAAACAAGCCCTGCCTATTTACGATAAACCGATGATTTACTATCCTTTATCAGTTTTAATGCTAGCAGGGATAACAGAAATTTTAGTGATTACGACCCCCGATGATCAAGCCAGCTTTCAACGTCTATTAGGCGATGGAACTGATATAGGCATCAAACTAAGCTTTATTACTCAACCCTCACCTGACGGGCTTGCACAAGCCTTTATTCTAGGCAAAGATTTTATTGGCGATGACGATGTTTGTCTTGTTTTAGGCGATAATGTTTTTTATGGACATGACCTAAAAAAAGTACTGTCTACCGCAGTTGATACAGCGAAAAATGATAATAAAGCCACTGTCTTTGGCTATAGAGTTGCAGACCCTGAACGCTATGGCGTGACCGAATTTGACGCTGCCGGCAATGTAATCAGCATAGAAGAAAAACCAGCCCAGCCGAAAAGCAACTATGCAGTGACTGGCTTATATTTTTACCCTAATGACGTCATACAAAAAGCCGCTACAATTACCCCGTCAGCACGTGGCGAACTTGAAATAACAACCGTCAATCAACTATATTTAAAAGAAGACCGCCTAAAAGTACAATTACTAGGGCGGGGCTATGCTTGGCTAGATACCGGCACACATGACAGCTTATTAGAAGCCTCACAATTTATAGAAACGATTGAAAAACGCCAAGGCTTAAAAGTCGCCTGTATAGAAGAGATTGCTTTTGAACAAGGTTATATTAGCAAAGAACAATTAATAGCGTTAGCGCAACCGTTACTAAAAAATCAATACGGACAATATTTACTTAAACGTGCAGAAGAAGGAATGAGCGCATGAAGTACACACCACAAGCGATTCCTGAAGTCATCTTAATTGAACCCAAAGTACATGGCGACGAACGCGGATATTTTGTCGAAACCTTTCGTCAAGATTTATTTGAACAAGCCACAGGCTACCCCGTTAACTTTATTCAAGATAACGAATCTAAATCAGTACAAGGTGTTTTACGCGGTCTGCACTTTCAACGTCCACCCTACGCTCAAAGTAAACTCGTTAGAGTCATTGAAGGGTGTGTATTGGATGTTGCGGTGGATATACGCACAGGCAGCCCAACCTTTGGTCAGCATGTGAGCGTAGAACTTACCGCTGATAACAAACAACAGCTCTTTGTGCCTCGCGGCTTTGCACATGGCTTTGTGGTACTCAGTGAAACAGCAATTTTTGCTTATAAAGTCGATAATTATTATTCACCAGAATGTGATGCAGGCCTAGCGTTCGATGATCCACAGCTTAATATTGATTGGCAATTACCTAACAATAAATTACAACTATCAAATAAAGACACCACTCAGCCTAAGCTGGCTGAATTAGCGGATGCCTTTGATTATCAGACCAACTACTATGCCTGACATTAAAACAATTCTAGTTACCGGCGGCGCTGGTTTTATTGGCTCTGCTGTTATTCGTCATTTGATCAACGAATCTCAACACAGTGTTATTAATGTCGATAAACTCACCTATGCAGGTAATTTAGCCTCCTTAAAATCTATTGACAGCAATCCGCGATACCGCTTTGAACAGGCTGATATTTGTGATGCCAATGCAATGAAACGCATCCTTGAGCAGCATCAACCCGATATTATTATGCACCTTGCCGCAGAATCGCATGTTGATCGCTCAATAGACGGGCCAGGTGAATTTATACAAACCAATATCGTCGGGACCTACACCCTACTCGAACAAGCCAGAACCTATTGGTCACAATTAGCACCCAGTAAAAAAGAATCATTCCGTTTCCACCACATCTCAACCGATGAAGTGTATGGTGATTTAGAAGGCACGGATGATTTATTCACCGAAACCACCGCTTATGCGCCAAGTTCGCCCTATTCAGCCAGCAAAGCCAGTTCTGATCATCTAGTGCGTTCATGGCAACGCACCTTTGGTTTGCCGACTCTCATTACCAACTGCTCCAATAACTACGGTCCTTGTCATTTTCCTGAAAAGTTAATTCCTTTAATCATTATTAACGCCTTAGAAGGTAAGCCATTACCAGTATATGGAACGGGCAACCAAATAAGAGATTGGTTATATGTAGAAGACCACGCAAGAGCACTCGTATTAGTCGCAACGACAGGCAAAATTGCAGAAACTTATAATATAGGGGGGCATAACGAAAAGCAGAACATAGAAGTCGTTAAAATGATTTGTGCTTTATTAGAAGAACTAGCGCCGCATAAACCCGCTTCAATCAAACATTACAAAGACCTGGTTACCTTTGTACAAGACCGTGCAGGGCATGATGTGCGTTATGCCATTGATGCCGGAAAAATAGAAAAAGAACTGGGCTGGAAGCCACAAGAAAGCTTTGAAACTGGGATTAGAAAAACAGTGGAATGGTATTTAGAAAATGAAACGTGGTGGGCAAGTATTTTAAATGGACATTACTTAACTAGCCAAACCCATTAAATTAAGTATAAATTTATGATTAAAAGAATATATAAAGGACTTGATAGTCATATGCAGGAATTACTGCATGGAGCATCTATTGCTTTTATACTAAAAATTATCGCAGCAGGGTTAGGATTTACTTTAAATTTAGTAATCGCAAGAAATTTAGGTGCAAGTGGATCTGGACTTTATTTTTTATCATTAATGGTTGTAGGTATTGCTGTTACTGTTGGACAGTTTGGTACCTCAGGTACCACAATACGATTTGTTTCAGCCGCACATGCAAAAGATAATTGGGCTGAAGTAAAAGGTGTTTATAGAAAATCGGTTCTGATCACTTTTACCAGCTCATTGATTTTATCTTTGTTATTGTTTTTACTAGCCCCTTTTATTGCAAAAATAATTTTCAATAAACCTGATTTAGAAGTGATACTCAAATATATGTCTATTTCAGTACTGCCAATTTCTCTTTATTCCTTACATGCTTCGGCTCTACAAGGCTTAAAAAAAATTAAGGCAGCCAATATAGTCGTAGGTATATCTGCTCCTCTATTAACAATAATAGGTTGTTATTTGTTGATACCAGAACAAGGAATAGTAGGTGCAAGTATTGCTTATACAGTATCAGCAATCACTACCTTATTGATTGGTATTTTATTATGGAAAAAAAATACATCTAAGCATAAAGAGTTATCATCTACCTTTAAAGTAAGAAACATATTAAAAAGCTGCATCCCTCTCTTATCAGTTAGTTTATTTAATTTAATCTTAACTTTAAGCGCTCCATTATTTTTAGGTGTGTGGGGGACTGAAGAAGAAGTAGGCGTTTTTCATATCGCAAATCGAGTTGCAATGCTGACCTCTTTTATATTGGTCGCTGTCAATAGTATTTTTGCACCTAAATTATCAGCATGTTTTGCAAAGAAAAATTTGTATCTTGCAGGAGAATTAGTAAGAAAAGTTACCATAATACTTGTATTTATAACAACACCAATAATTATACCAATGATATTCTTTTCAGAAGAAATTATGTTAATTTTTGGAGATGAATTTGCAAGTGGAAGTAACTTATTAATTGTACTTGCTTTATCACAATTTATTAATGTAGCAACTGGACCTGTAAGTCAAATTCTTATAATGTCAGGAAATGAAGTAAAACTGAAAAATGCTTTTGCAATTTCAGCTATATGCGTATTATGTTCAAGTTATTATTTAATTTTAGAATTTAAAGCACTTGGTGCTGCATATTCAGTAGCATTAGGTGTAGCCATGTCTAATATAATAGCTCTGTTTTATGTTTACAAGCACGTAAATATTCATATCTTTAATAAAAGTTGTCAATAAAACAACTATAACTAATTGGTATAAACAATGAAAACTGCAGACTTTATTATAATTGGTGCGCAAAAATCAGGTACGACTGCCCTGTTTAAATTTTTATATAAGAATCCAGAAATATATTTACCGCCACAAAAAGAAGTTCAATTTTTTTCTGTACCAGAATATTTTAAAAAAGGTATTGATTGGTATAGTAAAGAATTTTATAGTGGTATCAGTAATGATATTGTCTGCGGTGATATTTCACCACAATATATGTTTTATGATAGCGTTCCAAAGCGGATAAAAGAGACATTACCTGAGGTTAAATTAATTGCAATACTTCGCAACCCTGTTGATAGAGCTTATTCACATTACAATATGTCTGTTCGGCGTGGGCAAGAAAAAAGAAATTTTATAGATGCCTTTAATTATTCAGTTGAACAAAATAACCAAGGCCAGGAAAGTATTATCGAATCTGAAAGCTATTATCAATTTAGTAACTACAAAGAATCCTTAGCTAAGTATTGTGAATATTTTTCAAAAGATAATATTCTTATTTTATTTCAAGAAGATTTAACAAGTAGCCCTATTAATACATTAAATAAAATATATCAATTTATTAATATTTCAGAAGTATTTTACCCAGATAACCCAAAGGAGAAGGTACACCAAAGTGGAGTAAAAAAACACCCCAAAATAGAACAATGGCTATTGAATGAAAATGTTATTAAAACCTTAATTAAACCGTTAATCCCCACTAAATGGCGTGCTGCTTTTAGATTTTGGATAGAACAAATTAATGTAAATCCTACAAATAATAATCCATTAACTGATAAAGAAAATAAATTCTTGCATTGGCTAGTTATTGAGCAAAACAACTTTCTAAAAAATGAATTTAACCTTGACTCTCCTTGGTTGTAATTTATGATATTTTTGGTATTTCAATGAAAAATAATTCATTTATAAATATATACCTAGCTCTATTGCTATTAGTAGCTCAAACTGAAATATCAAGGTATGTATTTTTTTTAACATTCCCTCTATGGTTAATACTTTTATATATAAAAAATAAAGTAAATGTTTTCAGTCAAACGGAACCTCTGTACTTAATATTAATTTTATTGATCGGATTATGTTCCAGTATTGCACACTTAGCCGAGTATAATTTCTATTTTATTAGTAGGGATATTATATATTTTATTCAAGCACCGATATTTATTATGCTAGGCATGTTGCTCTATGCCTATACTAATAATCTTAGAGTTCTATTAAAAATAATAGTATTATCATCACTCTCTATTACCCTTTATAATTTTTCAGAACTTATAGTAAACCCATCAATTATTTTTCAGATTGGCATTGATACAAGATTTTCCATTAATGTATCAAACCCATCCTCTTTGTTAACATTTATAATTATTTTTTATGCTAGAAAATATAATTATAAAATTTTCAAAAAAAATTATGAAATAATCATAATGTTATTGTCATTACTATCTATTTCATTATCATTCTCACGTACTTTGTACCTTCTTTTTATTATAGCTATTTCCATAGATTATTTAAATAAATCCAAGTTAATGAAAAAAGCATACTATGCATCAATCATATTAGTTTTATTTGTTATATTTGGAGGAAGCATGCTATCAGTAGAATACAACACTATTGATGATGTAACCTTGATCACTAAATTTCAACACTCTATCTATGAAATGGCCGTTCATAGCTATGATAGATTAGATGAAATTAATAATAACTGGCGTGGATTTGAGGCGTATTTAGGCCTATCAAAATTTTATGAGGGTAATTGGTTGGAACTTATTTTTGGCCAAGGGTTTGGAGCAGTAATACACACACCTTATTGGATATTTAGTGGAAAAAAAGATGGTTTAGATGTTATTCCCATGTTTCACAATGGATATATTACAATCCTTTTAAAGACTGGAATTTTAGGTATTCTTATTTTTTTCTTATTCTTACATAAATTACTAAATATAAAAACTACTGATATTAAGAAAAAAAATTATTCTACTATAAATTTAAGTACCTCCCTGATTCATGCAATTGTTTTCATAATTTTTTTCCAAACCTTTGTTATTCACGGAATTTTCTCTACGACTCCTCCAATGCTACTACTGGTGTTAATAGGAATTTTAATTAGGAACCTAACCTCATATAATAAAGGGAAATATAATGTTAAAAATCTTAATTCTAAACTACAATAATGCCAGGGATACAATTAAGTTATGCGGCCAACTACTTAAACAAAAAAACATTGAATTAAGTATTCTTGTTATTGATAATTGTTCACCAGATGGATCTTATAAGGTTTTACTAACTAATTTTGTTAACGAAAAAAAAATTGAAGTGATTAAGACTCAATTCAACGGGGGGTATGCGTATGGAAATAACTATGGATTGCATCACATAAAGGAAGCTGACTCAGAGTATATTTCTATCTTGAATAATGACCTTAATATTGATAGTGACCTGTTGTTTTCTGGCCTTATTTCTAGGTATAAAAACCTTAATAACGTAGGATTTATGTCACCAACTCAACTGAATTCAAATAATGAAGTTTATAAACATTCCGCTTGGAAACAGCCATCCTTTGTACGCGACATACTCATGTCTTCATTAATCTGTAGTAAATTTTTAAATTCTAACCTTTATAATTTAAGCAATAAGTCTAAGTCTATCCCTGTTGAAATTTTACCTGGGTGCTTCTTATTTACAACGTTTAAGCATTTTAAAAAAATCAATCTTTTTGATGACGGTACTTTTTTATTTTGTGAAGAAAGAATTTTATATGAGAAAACCAAACAAATAAAAAAACAGAACTATCTAATTAATGATTTATTTTATACTCATGAAGGATCAGTATCTATAAATGATAAATTTTCTAATATTGAAAAATATAAAATACTCAATTCTAGCCTTTTATATTATACGAGAAATTACCGGAACTATGGATATTTAAAAAGTCTTATACTATGGCCTTTTTTACAATATTCGCTATTTGAATTACATTTACTGAATTTGATAAAAAATTTAAATTTGAGATAAATGAAATATTACTACCTATATAAATTTACATGAAAATATTATTATCATCTTACGCATGCGAACCCAGCCGTGGTAGCGAAGCGGAAATTGGTTGGGGTATTGCATTAGAATTGGCTAAAGAGCATCAAGTTTGGGTGTTAACACGCGCTAACAATGAGCCTGTGCATCAACATTATTTTGATACTCTAAAAAAAGGCAAGCCTGATAATTTAAACTTTATTTATTATGACTTACCTAAATGGGCTAGTTTTTATAAGAATAAAGGTAAGCGTTTTCTTGTTTATTATTATCACTGGCAAATAATGTCTTATTTTTCCAGCCGCTCTACTTTTACTGACAATAAAATAGATGTGGTACATCATTTAACAGGTGGTATGGATTTCTTCCCTTCTGGTTTAAGTTTTTTTAATGCGCCTTTTGTTTGGGGGCCTGTGGGCGGTGAAGATACACATCCTGAAATTTTAGCTCATTTACCTCTTAAGGATAAGTTACAGGAAGTTAAGCGCATTCTTTTGCGTGGAATATTGAGGAACTGTGATCCTTTTACTTGGTTTACACGAAGACGTGCTAATCATGTCATTACATACTCATCGCGTAGTGCTGTGACTGCCCATAAATATTATCAATCAATTAATTCTACTGTTAGCCAAGGTATACAAACGGGGCTGATTTTAGATAAGCGCTATAAAAATCGTAAAACAAATTTTGATCGTGGCCAGGTATTTACTATTTTTTATGCCGCCAATCTTATCCCATGGAAAGGGGGGCGCTTTGTGGTTGAAGCATTTGTAAAATTTTGTCTTAAAGATAATATTGATGCTCGTTTGGTTATCGTTGGCAGTGGCCCTCTTAAATCTGATATGAAGGCTGTTATCGATGCTGCTGGGCTAACAGATAAAGTGGAATTTAAAGGCTGGCTGAGTATGCAGGAACTTATTGACTTTATGCCGCATTATGATGTTTTTCTTTACCCTACTTTTCATCATGGCCTGGCTAATATTTGCTTGCAATCTATGGTAATGGGTTTGCCAATGGTTTGTTTGGAAGGTGATGGCATTGAAACTGTCATTGAAAAAGGCGGTGGTATTTCTGTAAAAATAGACTATTACGATAATATTTCCTCAAATTTAGCAAATGCTTTGGATAAACTTTACTTAGATGAAGATTTACGACAACAAATGTCAAAATCTGCTCAATCTATAGTTATAAATTATTTTAACTATAGTGTATTAGCTTCAAATTTAATTCCTATTTATGCGCAAGCGATCACACAATATGAAAACAGTCAGAACTAACAACCCACCAGTTACAATTGTTGTTTGTGTTTATAACGCCGTTACTTATTTAAGTAGAGCTTTAGACAGTCTACTTAATCAAAGTTATGATAATTTGAGTCTATTAATTATTGATGATGGTTCATCAGATGGATCACTACACCTTATAAATGAATATACAAAAAAATACCCAAAAATAACATCTATTAGTGATGGCGTTAATTTAGGAACTGCTGCTAGAAGACAGCAAGGCTTAGACGCTGTTGAATCAGAGTTAATGTCTTTTTTTGATGCCGATGATATCGCTGAAAAAACATTAATAGATGATCAAGTTTCTAAAATAGAAACCGATGAAAAATGTATTGCTGTAGGTGTTTATGCACATTACATTGGTGCGGACAATGACAATAAGTTCCTTGGAACCCAAGCAATTGGTGTAACTAGTAAAGATCAGTTTTATCAGCGCTACGAAAATAATAAATTGATTTATATGACATCATTTACTTTATTTAAGAAACAATATGCTCTTTCTGTTGGTGGGTTTAGGCAACTTGGGTTTAATGAATTTGCTCCGTTACGTGTACAGGATATTAGTGAAGATGTTGACCTTTGGACTCGAATGTCCGATTTTGGGAAAGATGGATATTACATGATAACGATTCCAGTCCCCTTAGTCAGGTATAGAAAAATGGGAGGGACTTTATCTGAGAAAAATATCTTTTTGATGTCAAAAAAATTACGTTGGATTAAGGACTGTTGCCAACGTAGGCGTACAGGTAATAATGAATTAATCTTTTCTAATTACTTAAAGCAACTTACATTAGTTGAAAAAATTATTTTATATTTTGGTGATTATGGTGGATTTTTTTATAAAAAAATGACTTTACTTGTTTTAGATAGACGATTCTTTTTTGCTTTAGCTTATGGCGTATTGGCTGTAATATTAAATCCATTACTTATTTATAAAAAAGCAAAAATGTTTCTGGCTAGATTTTTTTAATATTATTTAATGGGATTTTCATGTTAACTGGTGTTGTTTTAAGTAGCTTATTTAAGCACTATAAAGAAAAAAATATTGCGTATTGCGTATTAAGGAATTATGAAGGGTTACCAAATAATCTTAACTCTAGCGATATTGATATATTAATTGATAAAAAATATTTGTCTAAAAATAGAGATATTATTATTGATATAGCTAAACAATATGATTTAATTATATATAATGATTTTAATGATGAAAGAATATTTCAGTTTTTTCTTTATAAAAAATTAAGTAACAATGAAGTTTTCTTCATAAAAATTGATTTTTTTATTCAATCTGAACTTTATGGTTGTTGTTATATTGATAACGAAGAATTTTTATCTAAAAGAAAAACTTATAAAGATTTTTTTGTAGTTGATGATGTTAATGCTTTAATTGATAAGGCAGTTTATCTATATTTACTTGGCGCACCTATTCCACAGCGTTATTTAGATAAATCAGAGGTTGTCATTGAATCTTATAGTGAAGAGCTATTAGGGAGGCTGCATCATATACTAGGTAAAAAACATGGTACTAAACTATTTAGTTTATTAAAAAACAAAGACAACATTACTAGGCCTATTAGTACATTTGAGAGAATTCTAATTTTAACAAAGTGTTTTTTGAAAAATCCTATTGAGCACTGCTATCATTGGCCAATATTTATATTTTATGCTATAAAATATAGGTTATTTCCTCAAGGGGAACTAATTAGTTTTAGTGGCCCTGATGGCTGTGGGAAAACAACTGTTTTAAGTATTGTTGCTGAATTTATGGATCAAGCGTTTAGGTTTACTGATAAAAATTTATTTCACCATCGCCCAAGTTTTTTACCTAGAATTGCTAATGTCGCAAAAAAAGTAGGAGCTATATCTCAAGTAGATGAAAATTACTCTGAACCTCATAGAGCCAAACCATCAGGGATTTTAGGATCTACTTTAAGACTTATGTATTATTTATTAGATTATCAACTAGGGTATTTTTTTAAAATACGTCAATTTCTTAGAAGGCGAGAACCTGTAATTTTTGATCGTTATTTTTATGATGTTATTGCTGACTGTGAAAGGACTAACATATCTTTGCCTCAACGTTTATTAACATGGTGTTTATTATTAATTCCAAAACCTACAACCTCTTTTTTTATTGATGTTTCACCTGATATTGTTTTCCAAAGAAAACAGGAATTAACAATAGAATCTATTGAGCGGGTAGTTAAGCGTTATAAAAAAATAGTGTCTTTACAAGAAGAGTTTATAGCTATTGGGAATGAAACTTTACCCGAAGAAACAGCTGTAACTATTATGGATATTCTCATACACCGCAGAGCTAAAAAGTTAAAAATTAATGATTAATGATTAATGATTAATGATTAATCATTAGGATGCATATTTTTATGCTTAAACTTTTATCAACGTAATGAAAATTAAAAAATTAAGAGGCGCTGGTCAAGGCCGTTATATTTCAATTAATAACGGTCTACCCCTTTTTAGCCATATTAATAAATATACGGGCTTACGGCTTAAAATTGAAAAACTGACTTTATTTTGTAGTCGTTTGTTTTATAGTCCTTTTTTTACTCAATCGGAGTATATCAAACAGCTTACTCAAGGTTTGTCTATTTTATGTCAGCAATTTGGTAAGGTCGATAAAGGGTTTTTACTGGATACGTCTTGGTATAAAGACTCTTATTGCGTAGGTAGTGTTTATTTTTCTGATACTTCCGTTTTCTTTAAATATTTTAAAGTGAAAGGTTTATCCAATCAGGAAGCTGAGCGACAACTCATTGTTTCTAAGCTATACGATGAGAGTTTTTCTTTTTCTGAATTGCTCTATGTTGATGATGAATTGATTGCTTATCGTTTGATTCCTAATATAGGGGCGCAATGTTCTAGCGAGCTTATGCGGGCGGCTGCTATTCGTATGTATGACATGTTTTTATCTACAGCTGATCAATATTGCACTCTTACTGATCTTTCTACTCAGGTAAGTGCGCAGATTAGCTGCATTACGCTTTCTGATGCGTTATATGATCAAGTAGTATTGGTATTGACTAGTTTGACACATATTAATGATAAGTTGCCGTTGTTATTTTGTCATGGTGATTATACGACTTGGAATACTGTGATTGATCAAAATTCTACGGATAAACACTATTTAATTGATTATGAATGCTGTGAACTGCGGGTATTGTATACGGATTTATTTCACCTTTTTACTCAAAAGGCGTGTTTAGAAGGTGTTCCATTAAATATTAAAGCTATTTTAATGCTGCTGTCTAATGATTTGGAGATTGAACTTGAGGCGTTGTTAAGGTTTTATTGTGCTTACTTGCTTGAAGAATTACTAGTGAATTTAGCTGAGTGGAGTTTAGGTAAAAATCATACTCAATTATTTAATTTAATTGCCTTTAAATTTCAACTGTTGGTTGATTGTTATGCTTATTTACAGGATGAAAAATGAAAATACTCTGTGTTCACCAAGGTTACGAGTTATATGGTTCGGACAAAACATTTATACAATCTGTTAAATCTTTTAGACAGCAATACCCCGATGCTTTTATTCATGTACTTTTACCTAAAAAAGGTGCAATAACGGAGTTTATAGCGCCATATGCTAGTCAAATTGATTATAAGTTTTTATGGATTTTACGCAAATCAACGCTTAAGTCTTTGCTTGGTAAAGGGGCTATTAATTTGTTGAGTGATACTTATGCGGCTTGGAAGTTAATGCGTGAGTATGATTTTACTTATATTAATACCGCAGTGGTTTTAAACTTTATTATTGCCTCTTTCTTTTCTAGCGCTAAGCGTGTTGTGCATATACATGAAATTCCAACTGGATTAGGTAGTTTTATTTTTTCGGGCTTATTGGTTTGGAGTCGAGCACCAATTATTTATAATTCGAATGCAACCCTGCGTTCTTTTTTTATTCCTCCTTGGCAATTTGAAAAAGTCATTCCTAATGGCGTGGTTAACCCTCTTGCTAATATTGCTCCTGATACATTCACAGATGAAACATTTAATATTTTAATGATTGGCCGATTAAATGACTGGAAAGGTCAGGATGTATTACTTAAGGCACTTAATGGTATGGATGATTTAAAGTTAAAGTCCATAAAGTTAAAAATTGTGGGTGATGTTTTTGAAGATCAATATCATTTCAAAGATGAATTATTACAATTAATTGCAAAGTTTAATCTAAGTAATTCTGTGGAATTAATTGGATTTAAGAACAACCCTGAATCATTTTATCAATGGGCAGATGTTGTCGTTGTGCCGTCTAAAAAACCTGAACCCTTTGGGCTGGTTGCCATTGAAGCTATGTCATATGGTAAGTGTGTTATTGCAGCTAACCATGGTGGTTTGGTTGATATCGTAGAACAAGGTGTGACAGGGGTTTTATTTAGGCCCCTTGATATTGATGCTTTACGTGCTGCAATTTGTTCTGTTTTTAACCACCGCGAACGCTGTTCAAGCATGGGTAAAAATGGTTACTCTCGATTTACAAGATTATTTACTGAAGATAAATATATGCAAGCTATTTCAATTCTACCCAGTGAGGTTGGTCAATGAGTACTAAACACCTTATTCTTCTAGGCATCCGTGGAATACCTGCCCAACACGGCGGCTTTGAAACCTTCGCAGAACACCTTTGTCTTACTCTTATCATGCACGACTGGGATATTACAGTCTATTGCCAAGAGGAAGGCACGGGGTCTCTCTATGAATCTGAATGGGAAGGCATTAAACGCATTCATATTCCTATTAAAAATACCGGGCCATTAGGCACTATTATTTTTGATTTAAAAGCGGTGCTACATTCATTGCGCTTTAATGGTGTCTTTCTTACCCTTGGGTACAATACGGCTATTTTTAATGCATTGCACTGTTTAAAAGGGAAAAAAAATATCATCAATATGGATGGTATTGAATGGAAACGGCAAAAATGGGGGCTAGTGGCTAAGACGTGGTTTTGTTTGAATGAACGCCTTGGCTGTTGGTTTGGGTCGCATTTAGTTGCCGATCATCCGCGCATAAAAGATCATCTTGCTACGCGTGGTGTATCACGCGATAAAATCACTATGATTCCGTATGGTGGCCGTGAAATAACAAACGCTGATGAGCAACTATTAGTCGAGTATGGTTTAGAGAAAGATAACTACGCTATTTTTATTGCACGCGCGGAGCCTGAAAATTCTGTGTTGGAAATGGTCACTGCTTTTTCTGCTAAAACACGCGATACTAAGTTGGTGGTTTTGGGTAATTTTGAGCCTAAAAGAAAGCCGTATCATAAGGCGGTTATTGAAGCGGCAAGTGCTGAGGTGGTTTTTCTTGGGGCGATTTATGAGACGGATAAAGTATCAGCCTTACGCTTTTTCTGTCGCTTTTATGTTCATGGGCATCAAGTCGGCGGTACTAACCCTTCATTAGTTGAGGCTCTAGGCTCTGGCGATGCGATATTAGCACACGATAATCCATTTAATCGTTGGGTAGCCAAAGATGGTGCACTGTATTTTAGTGATCTTGCTTCGATGGAGCGTGGCTACGACCAATTATTTACTGATGATGCCTTAATTGAGTCTTTACGTGCTAAGTCTAAGGAAAATTTTCACGCTAATTTTCAGTGGGCGGATATTATTGAGCAATATGAGCAATTGTTGTTGAAGTTTTTGTAATCGCGTGTGTTCTAAATGACACGTATGGATGCAGGCGCTTTACATTAAAAGCTAAGCCGCCTTTGGCCTTATGAGATCAAATTCTATTTTAGCGAGAGTAGTCAGCCTTATTATTCTTGTTTTGTTTACCTTGCTATTTTTTCGTTACGTCGATTTCTATCAAGAGACTGGTGAAGTGCTGTTAACTGGTGGCGTTTTATCAACTAGCAATAGATTAGTCACAGAAACGCTGAATCAATCCCCTGTTAATTTCCCAGCCTCTTTACAGGGCGTATTGCTTGAAAATGATATGCCTAAGCAGACAATTCATGTTAGCTATACATTACCAGCGCCTACGGGTAAGTATGTACGGGCACGAGTTTCCTTATCTGTGGATAATGTTCAGCTTGGCAGTGTTCCAGAGATCGCAGCTCGCGCCTTTATCGTCAGTGGGCAAGCGGGGAATTGGTTCTGGGATGTACCGCATAATATTGCTTTATTGAGTGGTTCGGTTCCTTTAGATGATTATTCTTTGGTGGTCTTTGTGCCAGAGGACGCGCTTAATTTAAGGTTTTCGATACAATTAGCACGTACGACTGGCAGCTTGTTAATTGATCGAGTATCTTTAGCTATTGTGGAAAAAGATAAAGAGGTTGAGCGTTATGTTCAGGGCTTGATGCTTCTTTGGCTTATGTTGGCTATTTGGGTATTACAGCCGTTATTAAGCTCAGGGGCTGGGCGTTTTATTGTGTTATTAGGCGTCGTTCTGTTGTCTTTAGTGTTGATGCCTGTTTCTTATAAGTATGCGTTTATTGATGTAGTTATTGCTGTTTTAAAGCAAACAGAGTTACCTAAAGCATGGTTAAATCTTGTGAATTTGTCGATAGCAGGTCATTTTTTGATGTTTTTAAGTTTGTCTTTAAGTGCTTTGTATTTATTTAAAAGGCATTTTTTAAGTGTTTTTTTCGCGTTATTAGGTGTGGCTTTATTGTCGGAAATTCTACAAAATTTTTCTGTTAGCAGACATCCCAGTTTAGATGATTTTGCAGTCGATATATCGGGTGTTTTAGTGGCGGGTGTTTTGGTTAAATTGTTTAATCGAAAGGTATAGCTTGGTAAGATGAGTTCCACGCACCCTACTTTGCACGCGTAGAAACATATCAATAATGGGGCGCAGTGAAGGCTTAAAATCGCCACTAAAAAGTATGGTGATGATAGGTTAAATCACGGCTGAAGCCGTGAGTCCGGTGTGTAGTTTGTGAGTGGACTTGTGGCTTTGGTCGCGTAGGTTAAATTTTGAAGAAATGGCTTAATATTTATTGGTAGCTTACCTTTATCTACAATAAGAATCAATAAAGCTGTTAGATATGGAGTAACTTGTTTTAATTTAGGCTATTTCATATTTGTAAACAGCCAATTGCACAGATTTAACGAATTGACACACATATATTTATAGTTCAATCAAAGCTATTTCGTCCGCTTCCCCTAATAAGTGGGTTGCTCTGTTTTTTATATGACCACTTACTTGATTAAGATAATCAGTTTCTTTTTGTGATATCACACCTTCTATTTCCAACTCGGATACTATGTTATTTTCAGCGATTACTTTTAATACCTTTGTCGCTAGTTTTATTAGCATTCGACTAACTAACTTTCTATCAAGCTGACAACTATTAGCAAAATCTACCAGTTGATATGCATTTATGGTGTCCGGATCAAACTCATCTCCCATGGCCATTGCTAAGGTGTGCTTAAACTGATTAAACATAGCGACATTGACTAAATCATAAGCGGGTGTAAAAACACTTTCGTTTGCACCATAAAAGAAAGAAACATTTTTACCGTGACTGTCATAATTACTGATCAACAAATTAAATAGTTGCCAATTAATTAACCACTGCATATTTGCAATTGGCTCAGATGACTGACGACAGAAATTAAATAACTTTTCAAGACTAGCCCCCTCTCGAATATGTTTTACATCTCTACCATCTCCAAGGTTACGCTCATACTTATAATCTCTTGGTAAGTTTAATGCTTGGCAACCATCAATCACATGCTTTCTTAATACTTTGTTGCTGGTGACATCATATTTCCTGTCAAAACGTTTTACTGAAAGTGCGGGATGTTTACCGAATCGTTTTAATGTAACTTCTGATGTGGGCAAGCCAACAAGTTGTGATAACTTCATGCAAAAATATTCATTAATAACTAAATTAGTGCAGTTTTCACGCTCAAATTTAAGAATATAAGTAGAGCTTAGTGTGCCATCTGCTAGACCAATTTTGTCATATTCATTCACAAAAACATTTAATTTATCTTGGACACCTGCAACACTTAACCTTGGCTTTTCATCCCACTGTAAGAGACCAATATCTTCTTTATGATCAAGACGATGAATAAGCTCTTTTTCTTCGATTACCCTGAAAATAGCCTTATCTACTGACGAGACTTGTTCTGTTAAAAAAGAGAAGGCACCACAAAGATCGCTACCAATCTCTCTTACTTGAGGAAAGATCTGATTTTCATTTACACCAATATCTTGTGCAAGCAATTTTCGCGCTTCACCTTCAGGTAGGAGATTATCCAAGAAGTTATAAGCGGCTGCTTTATCATGATTTTCAAACGTTAAAGCAGGTGAAATTGCAAAGCCTATTTCTTGCCACCGTTGACTATATGATAACCCGAGTAAACCTGTATCTATGTGTTGGGTTAATTTACCGATGACTTGCCGGTTATAAACGACATCTAAAGAATAAGCCATTTTTATATCCAATCATTTTTAATAGCAGATTTATCTATTTGTTCTAAAGTAGAGAGCTTTATCCCTAATCCATTTAAAACAGAAAACACTGCGCCAAGTGTACTATTAGGGTTACCATTTTCGATACGTGAAAGCGTATTAATGCCAATACCGCAAAACGCAGCACAATCACTTAATTTCATTCTAATACCCGTTCTTTTGGACTTAATCAAAGCCCCTAAAAGAACAGGGTCTGTTATCAATGGCTCTCTCGGAATTTCCGTTGGGGTAACTTTATTTGCCATATGCCTTCTCTACATTATTCACCAATAAGAGTGATTATAGATAAAAAAATAAACAATGCAATATTAAATAACCAATAACGGTGAAATAACATGGACTTGCATAGAAAGTCAGTTTAATACTCGATAACGGTTTTTTTAGACTGTCAATATGAGTTCATTTCATGGTTGGTGTGATGGGTAAGGCACGGCTGAAGCCGTGAGTCCGGTAGGGTTTGTGTATTTGTTATTGGACTCGTGACTTTAGTCGCGGGGGTGATTATTTGAAAAAAATTAACCTTCGTAAACATGCCATTAAAGAGCTAAACAGAAAGAGAGTTATTAAAACCATGCGACTTAACCCATTTCAATTAAAAACAATTTGCGATAATGCAGAAAAATATTTTGGCTCTCAAGTGCATCTCTGGTTATTTGATTCGCGCGTTGATGACCATAAAAAAGGCGGGGATATTGATCTTTATATAGAATCAACGATTCAAGATGTTGCCTTGTTAGTCGATGCTAAGCTGGATTTTTTACGAGCCTTACATCGGCTATTAGGTGAACAAAAGATTGATGTTGTTTTAAACCGGTTACACTCAAAGAAAACATTGCCTATTTTTCAAATCGCCAAAGAAACGGGGGTACGTTTACGGTGAATCAGTCTATTGATGAGATATTAAAAATATGCCAGCGCCACGCGGAAAGGTTAAGCTGGTCTATGGATTATTTATCCGTGCATTTTCCACTTTCGGCTGATTCGCTTGATGGTTTTAATGGCACTGAACTTGCTGTATTGGAAAGGATTTACTCGATAGTTTGGTGATTATTGAGCAGTTTATCGAGCCATACCGTTTAATTAATGTGAATTCTAATTTACAAAATCAATACTAAGGAATTGGAATGGTTAGGGTGAAAAAGCACGGCTGAAGCCGTGAGTCCGGTATGTTTGTTAATGGACTCGTGACTTTAGTCGCGTAGGTTTATTGAGCTATATGATTTAATTAAATAAGGTGACATGCGAGTTCTGGATTATGAGTATTAAGCATTTACCTCACCTTGATTTACTTATTTTCTAAGGGCAGCCAATTTTATTTTATTGGAAACAAAGTTAACTCTGGATGTAATAATAGGTTAAAGCACGGCTGAAGCCTTGAGTCCGGTGAGTTTTTTAATGGACTCGCGACTTTAGTCGCGTAGGTTTATTGAGCTATATGATTTAATTAAATAAGGTGACATGCGAGTTCTGGATTATGAGTAT
>ENA-OSET01002161-OSET01002161.1-sediment-metagenome-genome-assembly--contig:-NODE-2161-length-19302-cov-6.529935_pt1 | contig 19302 bp, 9 predicted proteins | sample MGYA00237882_ERZ534229 | MGnify/ENA primary metagenome ERZ534229 (study PRJEB26408, sample SAMN06266212) | sediment metagenome | isolation source: Hudson Canyon methane seep mesocosm | place: USA:Hudson... | reverse complement strand
AAAGCATTGAGCGATAGGAATTCCCCATTACTTTTTAAAGAAAAAGCTTGTTAAAGGTCTCAGGGCGTAGAGCTGACGTTACACATTGCTTCTCTAACGGCAACGGACACAACTAAACGAACATGAATACCAATTGATGATCTGCGACTGTTTAGAGTGAAAGTGGAGGTCCGACTGTGTAAATCTACTTTGGCTAAACTTCTATTGCTAACTATCTACAAGGAATACCCATATTTTTAAAATTTCAGAATAAATGTCAGTAAGCAGCTTAATAAGGGGGGACTCCCCCTTATTGGACTTTTATGCTCGTAGATTACTCATAATCAGAAGCGTAAGTTTCTTCATAAGAGTGCGAGTAAAGCTCAAACAAATTACCAAACGGGTCTTCTAAGTAAACCATTTTTGCTTGCTTACTTTCGTCTTCTGGATGGTAGCGCATAATGTCCATACGCACTTTACCGCCATATTGTTCAGTGCGAGCAATAGCACCTTCGAAGTCATCTGTTTGAAGACAAAAGTGGAATATACCAAGGCGTGTGAAATCAACTTCGTGACGTTCTTGACGCTCTTTCATTTCAAACATTTCAACACCAATTCCGTCAGTCGTAACTAGGTGTGCAATGTTAAAGCCTTTAAAGCCTTCACCAAAAAATAGCCACACACATTCTGCCTATGGCTGTTTCACGCTCTTCTTTTACCTTAGTGTTTCCCATTACAATTTTAAGACCAAGCGCTTTAGTATAAAACTCAACGGCTTTATCCATATCGCCAACCATAAGACCTACATGATTCATTTTCATAATTTGCTCCAAACCTAGTTGTTTAATTCGTGATTTAATTTAATGAAGTTATTGTATGGAATATTATTTATTATTTGAAATTATCAATTATAATTAAAATGATAATTTATTGTTATGGATGATTAGTAATGCTAAACCCTACTTGGTTAAATACGTTTGTAACGCTCGTTGATATGGGGCATTTTACGAAAACTGCTGAAAAGTTATTTATGACTCAGCCTGGGGTCAGCCAGCATATTAGTAAACTTGAAAAAGCATGCGGCCATTCCTTAATTCGCAGAGAAAAAAAGAGCTTCGAAGTAACTGAGCAAGGCAGTATAGTTTATCAATATGCAGGACAATTAGTTAAAAATGAGCAAGGGTTAATGGAAATGTTAGCGTTCGACGACCCGCTTTCTGGAGATTGTACTTTAGCTTGCTCTGGGGCACTTGCACTGATGCTTTATGCTAAGTTATTAGATTTACAAGTTCGACACCCTCAGATTGTTGTTAAACTAAAAGCTGCTCCTAATCATCAGATATTAAATGAAATACAAACGGGAATAATTGACCTTGGTATCATCACTGATGCGCCAAACCATAGTCTATTTGATGTAGTGGAACTTGGCCGAGAGCAACTTTGCTTAGTGCTTCCCGCTAGTGTTGAAGCTGACGTTTATGGCAAAAATTTATTAACCGAGCTTGGTCTTATTGATCACCCTGATGCAGAACATTATTTATCTCTTTATTTAGCACATAGTCAGGAATCATATTTTACTCACTTGAGTATTAAGGAGATCCCAGTTACTGGTTATGTAAATCAAATAAGCCAAATATTGCATCCTGTAGCCAAAGGGTTAGGCTTTACCGTGTTACCAAAAAGTGCAGTAGATACTTTTCAAGAACCTCAACAGTTAAAAATATTCTCCCCAAAAAAGCCAGTAATGCAAACATTATATATGGTAACTAAGAGAAACAGAGTACTACCTGCACGTTTTGAATTAGTGAAATCAATATTACAAAAACATTTGGATGTTGTAAAAATGTTATGAGGTTAAGGTCTCCTTTTGGGTATCAGTTGCCGTAAAGCTCAACTAATACCCTAATACCGCTATGGGTGGCTATGCAGATAATGAGTATTAACAATTTTAGACTTTGTGTTGGATTAGTGGTGAACCATGAAGTTTAATTTTAATAAAAAATATTTTATTTTTATTATTTTTTAACAACTTAACAAAGCCCTTTGAGCGTTCGGGGTATAAAACGGGGTATCCCACTTTGTGTATTTTATTTTTTATCTAAATATCAGTTGTTTAAGTTTTAGGTGGGCGGCATGATGTAATAGATGTTAAATCTATAACTGAAGCTCTAACCATTTAAACGAAAGCCTGAATAGTGATATTCAGGCTTTTTTATAGAATTAATTCTCAGAGAATTAAATTATTTAGCCTATTTAGAAATCGTATAGCGTGTTATTAATCTATTCATTTGTGTTGCAGACGTTGCAATATTTGACGCTGATATTGATATTTGTGCTGTCCCTGCAACATTTTCTGTCGCGGTATTAAATATATCTGTGATATTGCGGCTTACTTCATCGATAGCATTACTTTGTTGGCGAGTGTTTTCTGAAACGGATTCAGTAACTTTTTCAACTTGGTTTGCCAAATCAACTATGCCCCCTAAAGACGTTTGAATTTTTTCAGCTTTTGAAGCCGCTAGAATTGCATTCTTTTTGCCATGCATAATAATCTGAGAAGCCTGTGTTGAACTTTGTTGTAGCTCAGTGACCAGTGAAGATATTTGAAGGGTAGATTGTTGAGTTCTTTGCGCAAGATTACGCACCTCATCAGCAACAACTGCGAATCCTCGGCCTTGTTCTCCTGCTCTTGCCGCTTCAATAGCCGCGTTAAGGGCAAGCAAGTTAGTTTGTTCTGCAATGCTTTGAATCATGTCCACCATGCCTGAAATATTGCCCACACGTTCATTGAGCGTATTGACTGAAGTCGCTGATTTTTCCATATCATCTGAAGCATTTCGAATAACAACAACAGCCTCTCTTACGACTTCTTGACCTTTTATTGATTGTTCAGTTACTAGCTTCGCTGCATGGGCATTATCATTCATCGATTCAGCAATGTGCAGAATATTAGCATTCATTTGTTCTGCTGCAGATGCAATGGTTTGAATACCTTTTTCTTGCTCAATAAGGTTATTTTGGCTTTGATTTATCGCCGCAGCTGTTTCGTGTGTTGCATTTGAGATAAGGTTTGACAAATTATGGAATTCAACCAAATCATCATCGAACTGCTGCGTCAGTGTATTAATATTAGCAGCTGCATTACCAAGTTCATCAAAGGTAACTACTTCGATTTGATCGGTTAAATTCCGTTCCTTAACGGCAATATTTATACCTTTTACTATCTTATCCGATTGTTGATGGCGAATTCTTAAAGAGATAAATAATGAGAATGTAATCGTTAAGCCAATAATTAATATTAACGTTTCAACAACCAATAAGGTAATCGATTCTTTTTTAGTTAATTTAGCTGTTTTATCTACTAGCAGTAGTGCACTTTCCTCTGCTTGTTTTAGTTTATCTATACGCTGAGTTGCTGCTTGAAACCATTCTGTAGGGCTAATGTCAAAGTCACTGTTTTTATCTTTAACACTGCTTCTATATTTTTTAACAAGACTAAACTCAGGTGCTTCTAAGGCTTGTTCAAAAATATTATGCATTACAGGTGGAGAGGCATCTAATGCCTCATGAATATAAACATCTTGCTCGGTCAATAATTTGATATGTAAATATCTTAAATCAGCAGTAAAATTATCAGAGGCTAGCACATTTGATAAAACAGCTCGCTCAATGCCTGAAGCTTCTTTAGCACTTGAAAAACTGTAAATTGAAAACAATTCTTTTGCAATTAATGCATCTCTCGTTAGGCGGCCTGCTTCAATAACTATGGATAAGCCATCCTTATTAATATCTTTTTAAAACATTATGGCTTCGGAGGTGGGGATTGATAAGTTTGTTACAGAGTTTCTAATTGATTGGATATCATTAAATGATGTAAAAAATTTATTTACATGCTTTTCGATTGTACTTGATGCGCCATATTCTTTAATTGATTTACGTAACTCATTCAGTTTACTGTCAGTATTATTGTGTTGATTACTTAATTCTTGTTTGAATAATTTGCCTTTAGAGCCTAAGTAGCCAGCGGAACTCCCACGTTCTTTTTGGGTCTCATGAACTAAATTTAATACCTTGTGCACTAAAAAGGCGTTGGCTTCTACCTGTGTTGCGTCAGACATTTTTTTTAGGGAAACGGATACGTCATAAAAAATAACGCCAGATAAAAGGAAACATGGAAGTAATACAATTGCAGTCAAATGACTAGAAATATATTTAATAAGCCATTTTTTCATATAATCAAACCTTTGTTAGTATTTAATTTTTATACGCATCAAGATCAATAATAGATCACAAGGTGATAATCATATTTTTTACTCCGACGTTTAACAAATAGAAGGATAGAGTGATGACCAGATCTTTAGGGTGGGGGAATACAATGTATTTTATTTAGTTTATAGATGTCGTCTACTATGTAACGAGAAATTGAAATTTTAGTAAATAAACTTTAATAGCTCGTAATATCTTAGGATTCAGGGCTATATAAAGTGGGGGGCAGTAATAACTCATTCCCTCTTTCTAATTTAATAAAAAATAGTTAAGTTCGAAGTAGGCGGTATTATATGATTTTTATTACAGAATCATCTAAGCTCAAAAGAAAGCCCGAATAACGATATTCGGGCTTTTTGTTTGAAATTCATAAAAAATTGTCAGTCGCTAATGCTATTTGCGATAGTGAGTGACCTATCAATTAAAAATTTTTTCAATATGTAGACCTATTGCTATCAACATTTTATTTACTACGACGTAATAATCCTAATGACGTTAATATTAAGAACCCTAAACCAGTGCCACCGCCACTGCTTTTATTCTCAATATTTACACTAACACCTTCAGTTGCACTGGTTTTTGAACCATTGGAGCCAACTAATGAAAAAGTAAGTGTTTGGTCATATGATACTTTAGGTGCATCAAAAGTAATTGAGCTTCCAGTTCCTGAAAATGATACTGATGGCCCAGAAGTTTGCGTCCATAGGTAAGACAACTCAGGATTTTCAATAACGGCATCTATAATGGTTGCTGTTAATGTTACAGGTTCACCTTCTTTTACTAGAGTCATTGAAGCTGAAGCACTGAACGTTGGTCGGCCTTCAATAAATATAGACTCTGTAACAGATGTTTCTATTTCATCGCTACTGCCAACTTTAGATTCAATAACTGGCGTTGCATCAACCATACCTACAACACTAGCGGTATCTAGCACTAGGCTAAATGCAACTGATGGTGCATCAACAGCTTGTGTATGCTGCCAAGTTAATACATTACCTTCAAAGCTGTATTCTATATCTGAAGCGCTCATTGCCATATTGGTAACTGCTGTACTACTATCAGAGAACAACAAATCAACATTTACGCCTTCAGCAAGTTCTACACTGAAATCATAAACACGTTCTTCACCACTATTATTATTGGCAACATTCACTGCAAAAGTCAGCTTATCGCCATTAACTGACGGTGTAGATACTTGCACATCATCTTCACCACGACGCATATTCACTTTCACAGATCCAATGTTTTTATTTAGCTCTGCCGAAGTGCCTAACCAGAAAACACCATGATAAATATCATCTTCAGACATTTCTTGATTCCAAGCTAGTCGAATAGCTATTTCTTCAAGAGGTTCTGCTGATATAGGCGCTGTTACGGTTAAACTGTCATCGTCGTGAGCAACATTAGTAATAGCTAATTTTACGCTATCCATTATTGGCGCTTCAGCACATTCCATACCTTCATCCGCTTCTTGACCTTCTGCACAAATCATTTGGTCTTCAGTCAATTCAGCAGGTCCTTCAGCCCAGTTATGTACAATCACCCAATAAGTGTCGTTACGAGGTGAAATTTCATCAATAACTTCGAATGCTGTTTCCGTTGCACTCATGTAAGGCATTAACTGTATTTCATAAGAATCAGGCATACCATCAAGGTTAGAATCAATACCCACATAAAGATCAATATCTGGTGATGTTGTTTCTAATACTTCAATCACTAAACGTTTTGAGTCTGCTTGGATATTTAAAGGTATTGCGTACATCGCTTTATCTTCAGGGTTATCCCAATGATAAATAATGTCATTCGTAGCATCACGCATTAATTCAAGATCATAAATGTCAGCTTTAGCGATACCCGATTTACTGATTTGTAAGTCGTTAGTACCGATAGTCATTACGCCTGAAACCGGAACAGAGTCACTAGTACGCTTGGCAATAACGTGTGTTTTTTCAGGAGCAACACCCGCAATAAAGTTAACGGTAATAGGTAAAGTTTGTACTGGCATTGAGCTATCGCTCGGTGTTAATACAACGCGTCCATTTGCCCATTCAACATTTAAACCTTGTGAAGCTTGAGCAGAGAAAGTCAGTGATATTTCTTCGCTTTCACTAACGGTAAACTCGCTAGTGTCTGCACTCATACTAAAACCTTCGTTATAGTATTCGAAGCTCACAGTCCATGAACCTGCTTTAGTAGCTTTAAAAGTACGATCCCAATCACAATTCAGTAAACAATTGCCTTTAGATAAACTTGGCATGTTCATTTGATGTGGTTGACCATGCCAGCCAGCTATATCGCCACTGATCCCCATTTCTTCTGCTTGTGGGTTCGCTGCTTCATAACCAGCACGCGTTTCGTTCATCACTAAACCAGCATTTACTGCTAAATTAACTCGCGCACTACCAGCACCTGTTCTGTGCATATCTGCACGGGCTAATTCACCATCAAAGTCATCATCTTCTTTCACTGCGGTATATGCAGTCATCATTAATGCAGACTGTGCTTCAGCTGGTGTCCAAGTTGGTTGAGCTGCTTTCATCAATACATACATACCTGCGATATGAGGAGATGCCATTGAGGTACCGCTCATAAAACGGAATTCACCGCCAATTTTTTCCCATACATCTAAATTAGGACTTTGCATATAATCGCCTAAACCACCGGCAATAATGTCTACACCTGGCGCACCAACATCAGGGATCATGTAATCATCAGTGAAATAATCAGGACCACGTGAAGTGAAATTAGCGGTTATATCCGCTTTTTCATCATTAAGTTCAAGCTCTGAAGCCGTAAAACTTACTTGATGATCTGCACCTTCAGCTAGCCACGCTAATAATGTTTCACCATCAGCTTTATTTAAATGAACAGTAGGTAATACATGAAGGTCATTTTCAACATTATCGTAGGCATCTTCTGAGTTGATAAATATCATCCCTGCTGCACCTGAATATAATGCTGTTGAACCTTTTGATAATCGTGATAATGGTTCACTATTTGAGTCGACTCCACCACGACGACAGATAACAACTTTACCTGCAATAGAATCTGCATCCCACTTGCTTGGTAATGAATAATCACCACAAAAGCCTATACCACCTGCTGTTTCAGCGTCAGTTGCATTTTCTAAATCACCCGCGTAAAAAAGCTCAGTAGGTGTTGCAAGACCTGATGTAGCACCTTTACCTATTAGAGCACCTAAATCAGCATTTCCACCTGAGAATGTCGCTACTTTTTCAGCAGTAAAATCACGTGAATGACTCAGCGCTGCAACCGTTGTAACCCAAGGAGAGTTACCCGGAGAGCCAACCGTTTTTTCTCCATTGGTGCCTGAATTACCTGCAGCAACAGCAGTATGTATTCCAGCTTCACGTGCAGATAAGAATGCTAATGCATCAGACGTAAACCAAGGAGAATCAGCACCACCACCAACAGAATAATTAATAACATCAACATTGTTGGCAATAGCATGTTCAATTGCCGCAACAGCAGCACTAGGCGCACAGCCATCTACTGAACAAGTTTTATATGCGATAATATTCGCATGTGGTGCAACACCACTAATTGAAACTGCAGTTTCTGAATCATAATATTTATGACTCCACTCACTTTCCAAATTTGCATAAACCGTTGGATAATGAACACCATCAACACGGTTACCTGCAATAGTTGAAGCTACGTGTGTTCCATGGCCATGATCATCTTGTCCAGTTTCTCCACGTGCATCCCAAAGTCCTGAGGCTTTCATCCCTTCAAATGAGATAACACCTATAACTTTATCGTTACACCAGAAAGGCGACTCAACACAGTCACCAAAGTAAACACCTTTGCCATTAGGGTTAGTATGGTCGTAACCATCAACCCCTACATCTGCAAATGAAGGATGAAAGTCTTTATTGTCAAAGTCACCAGCACTCCAGCCTTTTGATGTATAAGAAGAGAGCCCAGTATCTAAAACACCAACGATCAGACCTTCACCTTTTGAACCTACAATGCCAGCGTTGTCCCAAACTGTAGGAGCACCTACATGTTGAGGGCCAACATCCGTTAATAGCTGCTGCATTTCTTCTTTTTCTACCGCTAAAACACCAGGCATTTTACGTAAAGCTAGCACCTCATTTTGTTTTAGATCCATCACCAAACTGTTAATCGCTATTTTAAATTGGCTTTCAATTTTAACATCACGCTTTAACGTTTTTTTGATATTAGCAATTGTTTGGTTTTGCTTTGTAGCAAGATAATCACTGTACATAACAGAAGCTGAACTATTTAAATTCAACTTACCGTTATTAACACTGTTAATTCCTTGAGATGCAGCAACGTTTGTGGCTTTAAAGCCTTTAACATTACCTTGATATAATGCAAGTGGTTCATCTTCAAGTAAAACAAAGTAACGGTTTTCAAAATACTGTTTGTTTGATTTTATTTGACTGTTTTTCTGTACCTTAGAAAGCTCAACTTTCGGAATATCATCTACAGATATTGCCGCTACTGCGCCAAGCGTTAACAAGCTCATTGGTAGCGCTAAGGCGATTTTATTTAGTTTGAAATTCACAATATATTCCTCTTTGAGAGACCTTGGCCTCTCAATTTTAAATTACTTACGTGCTCGACGGTTAATAAATGCAAGGCCTGCAAATAGCATGAATAACATGCCAGTACTGCCACCACTGCTCGTTGAACTGTCTGCTACAGGCGTTGATACTTGCGTTGAAGGCAAAACTGAAAAGTTAACAGTTGCTGGCGTTTCATTTACGCCGTCACTCGCAATAATGCTTGCTTGGAAATTACCAGCTGTTTGTAAAATACCCGAGATAACCCCTGATCTTGAAAGTGTTAAACCTGTTGGTAAGTTACTTGAACTAAAGGTAATACCGTCTCCATCAGCATCAGTAAAATCATCAGAGAGTGATGTTTGTAAGGCTTGACCTACTTGGCCAGAAATTGCTGCTAAGGCTTGAACTGCCATTGGAGCAACGTCATTGCGATTATTTATTTTAATCACAACATCAACAACTTGAGTATCACGGTTAACGTAATCAGCTTGCACTTTTAAAGTAAACGATTTGGTTTCTTCGTAATCTAAAGCATCACTGTTAGCAATAGTAATAGTGCCATCTGTATCAACAGAAAAAGGAGTACCCGGTAATGCGTTCACCAAATAAATGGGTCCTTTATGTTCATCTAGAGAGAGAAAACGAACCGCATAGCTTGCTAATTTACCTACCACAGTGCCATTTTCAGCATTTTCATAAATATGAAAACCTTGACCAGGCTTAACACCAATGTCAGCACCAAAATCGGTACTAGAAAAACCTGTGCTATCAGTACCAAGTTCAAATATCATTACACCTGGGCCACACGCTTTATTTGGAATAAAAGGCTCAAAACGCACAAGATTGGCATCACAATCATTAACTGTTGTTACCGATAAACGTGCCATTTCTCCTGGTGCTAACACCACTTTATTAGACCAAGTTAATTCAGCTTCTTCGTCATCCATTAACTTAGCAATACCTGTATGAGAGCCAAGAAAGCTATTTTTTTCTTCGATACAATAATCTTCAGGGTAAGGGTTACCACCCCAATCAGTACCATTTGGATCACAGTTGGTGTAAGTCCATGGTGGATAGTTAAATTCGCCTGTATGGTCAATGACTTCAGTAAAAGAACGTCCCATAATTACAGGGTTGTAGATGATCATTTCGCCATCAAAATCTGGAGCAGCATCACGGTCAGTCGCAAACTGCCAACCTAATTCGCCATCCCATAATTCAGGTGACTGAATATCATCGTGATACAACTCTTCTAAACAAATATTAGCAACTACTGTATCGTCACCAATACTTACATCAGTACCAAGTGTTGAAGGTGTAAAACGTCCAGATGGGTTCCACCATTCATATTCTTTTTCGTAATCAATAAATTCAGCTTGAGGTTTGCCATCGTTATCAATGAAAACTTCAATATAAGCAAGTACGTCATTATCAGTTCTATTACTATCACTATCTATTGCAATTGGATCTGCACCCATGCGTTCGGTATATTCTTCAGTATAAATACTAAAATAAGTGAGTAAATGACCTGCTTTATCAAAATGTTCTGCCATAGGAATATCCCATTTATCAAACATTTGTACTGCAACACTCAATTTTTTACCTGATTCACACATTTGGTCAGCAAAAACATTGGCACCAATGTTTTTAAGCATGTGCCCTTGGCCGCCAACTTTGCTGTCAGTAATAGCTGGTGAAGAATGCATCAGAGGAATAGTATAAATTGTCTTTGTTGCTACGCCTTCATTTTTAAGGTCAATCAGATTACTAAGTGCACTCGCCCAAGCAGCCCATAATTGATCTATCCAATCATTGGCTTCATAAGGAATTTCCCAACTTTCCTGAAGGTTACTTTTGAATAATGGTTGAGCGTTTTTTGGGAAAACTTGCCATGGCATTTTTAACTGAGCAGATGACTCATCTGTATTATTAAATACAATGTAACCATTAACATTTTCTTTAGTGAAATTAGCGATGGTGTAGTCATTTGTAGATGACATGCCTTGTTCGGTTAACTTGCTTGCATCAACTACCATAGTGACATTGAAAACCACAGAGTGATTTGCAGGTACATTAATGGTTTCAGGGTAAATGAAACTCACTGCAGCATTATTGCTTTTTTCACCCGAAGTGAATGTACTTAATGAATACGTTTGCACTTCATCAGTTAAGTTTTTAATGGTAATGTCTTTACTTACAGCCGCTGAGGTTGATGCTTCAACAAAGCCAAAAGCAAGACCAGGTTGGTAATTTCCTGTTTCCCAAACAACTGCATCAGCAGTTATAGCAATGTCACCATTCACTAAACCTGTTCCCATAAATGGAACTTCCGCAACAGTAGTTACCGTGCGGTCTAATTCTTCAAGATAGGTTGTTGAACCAACAATTCCAGTAGAAATTGCCGTATTAGCAATTAATGCTTTAGCTTCTAATGGGCTCAGCTCAGGGTAGTTAGCTAAAATTTTCGCTACTGTTCCTGCCGCATAAGCTGCTGCGTAAGTCGTGTGCGAAGGAAGTTCTCCTTCAACATCTCCAGTGCCAGCAATAGGACCAACTATATCTTCTGCTGGTGCAACTACTTCAGGTTTTAATTGATGTGTCCCACGTGTAGGGCCAGCTGGTGTAAAGTCGGACAAAACAACACTTTCATCATTAATGTTTACTGAACCAACCGTTAATGCTTCTGGCACCGCACCTCGCCATGCAAGATTAAAGTATGAGTTGTAATAAGTTCGGCCTGCACCAACAACAACAAGCGAACCTGCAGCAGAAAGACGACGAACTAGGTTTATTTCTCTTGTTACTGAAGAACCGTTTGTGTCGTCTTCAACATAAAAAGCACCGTTACCGTAAGCGTTCATTACAATAACGTCAGGACGATCGCTAATGTCGCCATCTTGGTTTGGATCAATAATAACGTCTAAAACAGGGAAGAAATACTTACTTGCCCAATCATAGGTTTTGTAAGATAAAATTTTTGCGTCTGGCGCATGCGCTAAAATTTGTGCAGCTACTGCAGTACCTGATGGAATATCACCTGCTATAGCGTTTATATCAGCAGCGTCTTCAATCGGATTGTAATCAATCGAATGATAACCTTCACCATCCGCTGAAAAATCTAAACCGCCAATAACGGTATCAGTTGGGAAACCATCCCACGCATTACTTCTATTAGCCCATGCACTAGCATAGTCACCATTACCGCCTAAAGATTTATGTGTATAGTCAATACCATTACCAATTATAGCAACGGTAACAGAATCCCCAGCATCTTTAATATTTAAGAAAGGAAATTTTTTGAACTCATCCGTAGATGAATATCTTGGCTCTTCACTTAACAATTCAATATTGATAACGTGCGTGTTATTGGTTAATTGCGTTGCAGCCTCATGAGTAATTTGTGCATAAAGCGCATTTTCAGTTAATCGTGCTTTACGGGTTAAAACTGCTGAAGCATCCAAACTACGAATTGTTTTAAGTAGGGATTTTTGTTGAGCTTCTATTTTCGTAACAACTGAGCTTCTATTATTACCCAGTTGTGCGTATGAAGCATCTAAAGCGCTTTTTTCTGAAAGGGTGATTAAGTAAACACCAGTGTTTTCTTTGGAAATAACAAATGGGCTTTTTACATCTGTATTCAATTCTTGTGAGCTGTTAGTTATTTTTCCAACAGAAAGCTGATTATTAGCATTCTGTGCATCATTGGCGTTAGCTGAAACAGCTAACACCGATGAAATAACTAAAGCGACGGTTGATGATTTGAAAATCATTTATGCCTCTTCTTTTTATTAGGATTTAAGAAACTCAGATCTCAGCATTTGTTAGTTGTCGTTTTTAGCTGCTAAAATCTGATCTTGCTCTATTAATAAATAGTAACTAAGGGCCAGGCAATGGGAGGGCTTTCAATTATCATTCATTTTTATTTCATTTCTTTTTCAATTTCTTATTTATCAGTAGTTTGTGTTTGAATCTTTTGATGATGACTTGTTATGAATCGAATCTTTTTTGAGGTGACTAATTGGAGTGAAGCTAACTCTGAGGTGTAAAAATCATTAAATTTCACCGATTTGTTTAGACACGGCTAGCTAACATGAATAATAAAGGATGCAACAATTTTTATTATTATAAAATTATAATGTTTGCAAATAGCTTTTAGCTATATAGTATATCGAGCAATCAATTCTCTGAAATCATGTTCTATACGCTAAAAGCAACTAGATATATATTCAATTTTAAGGAATAAAATCTGTAAGAATGATTACATTACCTCATCATAAATATCAGATTAATCAATGTATTATCAATTGTCATGATATGACGATTCGTGTTGGACAGCAGTCAATTACTTTACCTGCAAAAGTTTTTGAGTTTTTAAAACTATTAATTCTTCACTCTGGTACAACCGTTACTAAAGAACAAGCTATTGAACAAATTTGGCTAGGAAACATTGAAGTAGGTAAGCGGGGGGCAGGTAATGCAATTTGGCACCTGCGAAAGTCTTTTTCTGAATTAGGCTTAGATCCCGAAGCTATCTTAAAAACAGTAACGAAAGTGGGCTACCAAATGATAGCAACACCGCAAGTTGTAGATGAATTACCTAAAGCTATTCAAAAGGTTAACTCTTCACTTAAGAATAAGTATATTAAATATTTAAGCTTATTTTTTATCACGCTAACGGCTATTTTTATAATCATTATTAATAATGAAAATGATGTCATTGCACCCGTGAAAACTCCTCTATCGATGCCAACTAAAATAACTAATTTTGAGGGCGTTGAAGAACAAGCCGCCGTATCACCTGATGGTCAATTCTTAGCATTTCAGTGGCGAAGAAATAAGAAAAAATCGCAAATTTTTATTGAGGAGCTTGGCACTACAAACCCGACACTCCGCCAAGTATCAATGACTAATCAACATGATGTTTCCCCTTCTTGGTCACCTGACAGCCAATCACTGGCTTATTTTAGAAAAGACGATCTAAATGGTTGTTCATTACATATACGAGAACTTATTGGCAATAACGATCAACTAATAGCTGATGATTGTATGAGTTCAGGCTTTTTTCAGGGCCTTGACTGGTCACCAGACGGTACCAAAGTAGCTTACGCTAAGACGTTCCCAGATCGTGTTGCTGTTGTTGTCTATCATATTTTAGATAAAACGTTCAAACCTTACAGCTTTCCAAATGCAGGAGAAAAAGATCTGATGATGAAATGGGCTGCAGATAGTAAGGAAATGCTAGTTGTTCGCTCTACAGGATTGAATTCGTCAATATATTCAATAGATGAAACAGGTAAAGAGCAACTTATTGTAGAAAATGAAAATACATTAATTGGTTTGGCATGGGACCATGCTAATAACGCTTTTTACTATAACTCATCCAAAGAAGATTCTTTTGCTATTTCAAAATACGATGTGAAAAGTAAAATTATTAAGGAGTTTTATCGAGGTAGTGGGGTTGGTTCTATTGCTGTTGATGAGCAATTGAAATTACTTTATTTTTCTCAACATATTGCTCAAGAACATATTGCAATACATTCGTTAGATTCAGGGAAGTTAATAAAACAGCTCGCTTCTTCATCACGAGACTTATACGGTCAGTATGTTGCAAAAAGCAAAGCGATGATCTTTTTATCAAATAGATCTGGAGGCTGGGAGTTATGGCTTAAAGATAAGAATGCCAGTAAACAACTTACCTTTAATCAAGGACAAGTTACGATTCCTACGGTGTCACCTAGTGAAAATAGCTTTGTAGTCTCAATTAAAAAACCTAAGTCAGAAAAATTTGTAATGTTTCATGGAACTCTGCCTGAAGGAATGCAAACACAGTTGTTTGAAATAGAGGGTGATGTTAGAAACCCTTCCTATTCAATGGATGGTAAGTCTATACTCTTCTCATCTAACGTAGATGGTGACTGGGGAATTTATCGTTATAGCTTTATAAACCATTCAATTGAGTTAGTGACTGCCGATCATGGAATGTTTGCTATTGAATCAGCAGATGGTGGCATTTATTACAGTAAAGAAAATGTTGATGGCATCTTCTATTTGTCAAAAGACAAAACAACAAGTCATCGAGTCACACCCGATTTGAACAGCAAAGACTGGGGAAGCTTCTTTTATTTAAATAACGCCTTACATTATTTAAAGCGTGATCAAGAACTTGATAAATTAGTTCGAATTGATACTAACGGAGTTGAACAAGATATAATGACCTTTCCTGTATTTAGCGTACGTAACTATCGTGCTTTTTCACCGATAGATACTGATCAAGTAGCTGTTACAATGCAAGGCCTAAGTGGTGCTGATATCTATAGTATCTCATTACAATAATTATCATTAGTTTGCTATAGGCGTTTTAAAAGCTAAATTGAGTTTTAGTAAATAATTCAGCAATTAGTAGGAGTTATTAGGTCAAGGATATAATGTAGGATGTTTTAGTTTACTTTTAATCTTATGTTAAAATCAATCTGTTAAGGTTGTGTGGCAGTATGATATATTTTAATTCCATAACCAAATATTGAAAAGAAAGCCCGAATAGCGATATTCGGGCTTTTTGTTTGAAATTCATAAGAAATCATCAGTCGCTAATGCTATTTTCGATAGTGAATGACTCATTAATTAAAAATCACTTTCCCCATGTATACTTTCTGGGTGTCCACAAATTGCTCTCGATGTTTGCATGCCTGCCATAGTTGCCGCTTCTACACAACCAACATTCAAGCCTGTTTTTATCCAGTCACCGGTCAGATAAAGGTTATCAAAACCACTTTCATCAGTAGCTAGTCTGAACTTTGTGCTGTCGACAACAGACAGAACGTAGCGTTCACTTGGGTCAATGTTTGCTCGCCAGAATTGACTGTCAAAACGAGCTTCACCTTCTTTATCGTGAATATCTACCAAAATATCCCAGTTAAATTCTCCTTTTTGGGCGACTGCTGGCCATAAGTTGTAAATATCCTCTGTAAGGTTTTTCATGGCATTTTTCTTAACCGTGTCGTAACACTGGGCAGGAAAGCTTGAATCACTAGCAGGAGGAAATGAGTCGACAGGCATTACATTACAAAAATAAGCGATATTTTTGGGTTGATGGGTCGCTGGCCAATCTTCTCTACAAAGTAACTGGTCCATACATGCCCAAGTATCAAAGGGTTCAACAAAACTTGATAAAACAGGTTGTGCTGTAGGATCAGACTTAGGATTATGAGACCATCCTAAACCTTCCAGAGTAACGTTATTCCATACTTGATAAGCTTGAGTGACGACTGTTTTTATTTTTTCAGTGGTGAGCTTCAATGGCTCGCTTTTTTCTAATAGCTTAGGGCATAAATGCGGTAATGACGCTACGGAAATACCAAAAATAATCTTATCGAAATCCACCCCTTTTTTCAGGGTGATTTCGGGGAGGGCTTTCGATGTATGTTCTTGGTAGATCTTTCCCCAATTTGACCAGAACGACTCTAAGTTAATATTATTATCTTGTAATAATTTTGCTTGAGTTGGATCTATTTGATCATAATTTGGTTTACTGGGCCAGCAGTCGAGAGGTGGCGTTCCTTTTACAGAATCTTGCCCATAAACTTCTACCAAAGGGTTATATTCTGCAACACCCGTTTTTAGGTTAACTTGCTTTGTTAACTTAATTGTTGAAACGGTATTTCCTTCAGGAATCAATTCTTCCACTTTGTGAAAAAACTCAAACTTTACACCACGTTCCTTGAGGGCTAGATAGAAAGGAGCGAATATTGTGTCTCCCATACCGGCTTGCATTTTGTACATAATTGCTCCCCGAAACTCAAGGCTTATCTTAAGAAAAGATCTAAGCATTGTGCCAGCTTCTATATTGGGTTTTTTCTCACTGCCATCTTCATAGGCAAAAGCCAAGTCATAGAATCCGATAACTGCGGCAGAATTGGCCGTATATTTTTCATTGGCACCATGTTTAATTAACCATTTTTTGTAGTCATAGTTATTTATAACATCGAATCCTTTGGTGAAAACATCGTCTTCAATCATACCGATAATGATTGTGAGACCTAAATCAATAATAATGAATAAACGGCGTACGCCAGGTAGATTATTTAGTATGGGATCTAAAATCAGTGGAAATAAATCTTTAAGTTTTTTAAATGCTTTAAATAACATGAAGATATCATTAATCACTGCGCTATCATGATCTTTAGCTTTCTTTGGTAAAGAATCTATAAGCTCTTTTAAATGAAGTGTTGCGTGACTTATATTTTTTAGTTCTTTGCCAATTTCTTTAGATAGTTTTGTCAGCCATTTCTCAATGTGACTAGCATGGTTACCAATTAGGTGAACTTCTAATTCATCAATGGCTTCATTGATCCAAGAATAGGCCGAAGGTAATAACTCCCAAAGACTTGAGCTTTTAACGCTAGTACCTGGTACTAAATTGTTAGTAGGAAAGTTAATAGGCCAAGTTTCCCACTTCTCATTAATGTATTCTTCTAATGCTACAAAACTGTGAGGTTTAAAGGCTTCTTCCCAAGTACGAAGTGGGGCACCTATTGGTCGGTCTAGGAGGCTATAAGTTTTTTGTATTGTTTTAAACGCATTTTCATAAAAACCAAACCAGATATGTAAACCGTGTTCTTCAATGCGCTCACCATATTCGGCATTACAGCCACTTGCGCCTTTACCACCAGCACGCCAGCCCATTTGGTAAACGGTGATATCATATTTTTCTTGCCAATTGGGTTGATCTGTTAAATAAAAAGCAGAGGTCATAGCAGCTACGCCAGTGCCTAAAATGGCAATTTTTTCGGGTGTAGCATTTGCGTTATCAGAGGAGCCTTTAGTCGTTATAGACATTATTTATTTCCATAATTGGTTGCTCCTAGTCTTTAGTGACTCAAGAGCTCTATTAAATTATTGTAATGCAGCATCCTTGCTACTCATATACATCAACAGCCGCTAAACTACTGAGGTTAGCGCTTTTCTTAATTCCGATGCACTGATAAAGGTGATATTAGGCTGTCATATCAGAATTATTGACCAATTCTGTTCCGTTCTCGATAACAAAGTCAAAATTCACATGAAAAGGCAGTACAGTTTGTTGCTCTCCCAATGTGAGACCTAGTGTTTCCAACAAAGGAAAGCTATCAACTTGTTGTACGGTTAATTTATATTCACCACCAAGCAGTTCGACTGAATGAATTTTTTTGATGGCGGCTGGCGCATGAATTATTGCCTGATATATCGCTTTATCACCGCTACAGTCAGGAAACTGTTTAAGAAATAGCTGATCAACACCTGGTTTTTTAAATATATCAAAAATTTGTTCTATTCCAGCTAAATCTAAATCGAGCAGGTCTTTTGTATTAATGGCGAGTTCAATTAAATCAAAAATTGTTTCTATTTTTTTTACGGGTCCATCTTTGGTTTGATTTACTTCAATAAGAGGGTGAATCGCCATTTCTGTAGCGACATTAAAAGGCTGGAAAGCTTTCACACTACAGCTAAAATTAGTCGCCGGGTCGCCATTTTTCTTAGGCATAATTATATCGCCGAGGTATTTAGGGTAGCCCAACACTTCTCTGCCAGTGATCATTGCCATACCATCATCTACCCAAGTAAATCGAGGATACCAGAAGATATGGTCAAGTTTTTGTTTTCCATTATGTTCGACCATACTGCCAACCATAATCCAAGGGATAACATCACCTTCAGGAAACCAGCCATAATCTTTACCAGGAGGATTGACCGGAGCAACTTTACCAACTTGAGTAAATGTTAGCATGATGTAGGGTGATAATACTTTAAAGTGCATCTTGCCATTAGCAGGCGTATTGATGCATTGATCTACACTCGCTTGTAGCGCTTCAAGTTTTCCTTTAACAAAAAAGCCATACATATCGGCATTATCCATATTGCAGGGCGGGTGTATAATCATGTTGCCTGGATAGTTAATGTAGGGAGGGAGATTATTATTCATACTTATGTCCTTAATATAACTTTATGATATCAAAATGAAAAATTGTTCAAGTTGACGCGCTCATAAACTCTAAACTTTATATATTGTAAAAACAAATTTTTTAATAGGAGTAAATGTCAGTTATTCAGATACTTATTAGGATCGTTTTTCAGAAATATAAATATGATTTGTACTATCCTTTATATGAGTTTAAAAGCATAAGTGTTCGGGGAATTACATAGATTGGTATTGATAACTAGGTTTATGGACTAAGTTTAAATCATATAATAACAAACAAAAACATTATAATTTTCATGTTATTTATAAGGAAAAGCATAATGTATGCTCTTATAGCGTTAAATAGAAGGTATTGTTCATTGAAATTAGTCTGTTGCATGTTTATAGTAAATGCTCAGGTTTTTTTTGGATTTCAATATAATATGCTTGTGTTTCCTACGCGTTTCTCTTTAAAATTTGTAGCATCTTTTTTTCTATTATCTTTTTTTTCTTCTGCCCAAATGCCGGATGAATTAGTTGTATCTGATCAAAACGGTAATGAAGCTA
>ENA-OSET01002160-OSET01002160.1-sediment-metagenome-genome-assembly--contig:-NODE-2160-length-19304-cov-3.939824_pt1 | contig 19304 bp, 20 predicted proteins | sample MGYA00237882_ERZ534229 | MGnify/ENA primary metagenome ERZ534229 (study PRJEB26408, sample SAMN06266212) | sediment metagenome | isolation source: Hudson Canyon methane seep mesocosm | place... | reverse complement strand
TGAGTGATGTGCTCTAACCAACTGAGCTATGTAGCCAAGAGGCGCGTATTCTCTTGTTTTTGTTGTTTATTGTCAAGCGCAAAACAAGAGAATTTAGCGATTTATTCAGAACTTACTTTCTAGCCCTATACGTTGAATCTAAAGTGGATAACGTCTCCATCGGCGACGATGTACTCTTTACCCTCAAGTCTCCATTTGCCAGCGTCTTTCGCGCCATTTTCTCCATTGAATTCAATGAAGTGCTCATATGCGATGACTTCTGCGCGAATAAACCCTTTTTCGAAATCGGTATGAATAACGGCAGCTGCTTTTGGCGCTGTTTCGCCTTCTTTCATTGTCCAGGCTCGAACTTCTTTTACGCCCGCTGTGAAGTAAGTTTGTAGGCCTAAGAGTTCGTAGCCAGCTCTAATAACACGATCTAAGCCTGCTTCATCCATTCCTAGGTCGGCCAAAAATTCGGTTTTCTCTTCGTCTTCGAGTTCAGCTATTTCCGCTTCTAACTTATTGCAGATAGTGACGACTACCGCGCCTTCAGTTTCTGCGATTGCTTTGACGACTTCTAGGTGGGGATTGTCTTCAAAGCCGTCTTCATCTACGTTGGCAATGTACATCGTTGGCTTGACGGTTAATAAACATAACTCTTGGATCAGTTTGTTATCATCTTCGTCTAAATTGAGTGCGCGTACTGGTAGGGCTTCATTTAAGTGGGGGAGCAGTTTTGATTCAAGCAGGTCAATTTGTGCCTTAGCTGTTTTGTCTCCGCCTTTTGCTATTCGGCCTAATCGTTTGATTGCCTTTTCTACGCTGTCTAAATCGGCTAGAGCTAATTCTGTATTGATGACTTCGATATCTGCTTGAGGGTTGATCTTGTTGGAGACGTGGACGACATTTTCGTCTTCAAAGCAGCGTACAACATGCGCTATTGCGTCAGTTTCGCGAATATTGGCGAGAAACTTGTTTCCGAGGCCTTCGCCTTTTGATGCGCCTTCTACTAAGCCTGCAATATCGACGAACTCCATAGTCGTTTGAATCGTGCGTTCTGGGTTGACGATCGCAGATAGTTTATCTAGGCGAGGGTCAGGCATTCCGACTACGCCGGCATTGGGTTCAATGGTGCAAAAAGGGAAGTTTTCCGCGCCAATTCCTGCTTTGGTTAGAGCGTTGAACAAAGTAGATTTGCCGACGTTAGGGAGGCCGACGATGCCGCAGTTAAAACCCATAGTATTGATCCTAGGCGTAGAGTAGATTAATGGCTAAATTAAAAAGTGGGGTAGTATACCGTTTACTCTATTGTGCTGCCAGACAGGGTGGGGATAACCGTCAGTTGCGTGAGTTAATCGGCTTTGAAGCTATGGACTTTTAGCATGGCAGTTTGCCAATCGCCATGTGTCACTTCTGCAATGTGTCGAATGGCTTCGTCTATGCATTTTGAAAGCTGTTCTTTTTCGGTAGGAGAGGGCTTGCCTAGTACGTGTCCGGTAACTTTTTCAGACGACCCTGGGTGTCCAATACCAATTCTAAGTCGTTTGAAGTCCTTGTTGCCGCCAAACTTTTCAATGATATCTCTAAGTCCATTATTGCCTCCGTGTCCGCCACCTTTCTTGAGTTTCATCGTGCCAGAAGGAATATCGAGTTCATCGTGGGCGACCAGGACTTCTTCAGGTGTAATTTTATAGAATTGGCATAGGGCCTGAACTGCTTGCCCGCTTCTGTTCATGAATGTGCTGGGAAAGAGTAGGTGAATATCATTGCCTTGTAGGTGTATTTTCGAATACAGGCCGTGAAATTTCTTTTCTGGTTTGAGGTCTTGATGATTAGAGGATGAAAGTTCCTCTAGAAACATTGCGCCCGCGTTGTGGCGGGTTTGTAGGTATTCAGGGCTGGGGTTACCCAGCCCTACGATCAGCTTGATTTGACTCATAAGTTATCAGAAACTATTGCAATCATATCAGGCTGTCGAGTGGCGTAAGTCTTATTCAGCTTCGCCTTCACTTTCGCCTTCACTCTCGCTAGCTGCACTTTCTTCTTCGTCATCAGCCTTGCCCTTAGGCTTGTGAATCGAACAAACAGCTTGGTCATGATCGTCGCCATGTTGAAGTGCGGCAATCTTAACGCCCTTCGAAAGCTTAAGATCTGTAAGGTGAATGATAGAATCCAATGCAACATCAATCATGTCGACTTCAATGAATTCAGGAAGATCACCAGGTAAGCAGATTACTTCAACTTCTAGCATCTGGTGAGAGATCTTACCGCCTTCCATTTTGACGCCGACACATGCTTCTTCGTTTATGAAGTGTAATGGCACGTTTACGTGAATAACCTGGTTCTTGCTGACTCGCATGAAATCCGCGTGCGTTACGTCACCGGTAGAAGGGTGGCGCTGAAGGTCTTTAAGAATTGCAGACTCTTCTTTTCCATCAAATTTGATGGTCAAAATGTGCGAGTAAAATGCTTGGTTAGACAGCGACTTTTTAATCTCGTTGTCTTTAAGGCTAAGCGATACTGGCTTTTTAGATTTTGAACCATAAAGAATGGCGGGTACTTTGTTTTCAAGGCGACGTAGGCGGCGGCTCGCACCTTTCCCCTGGTCTTCTCGGATTTCTGCATTTACTACGAATGATGCTTCACTCATTTTACTTTCCTCAATTTCACAATTACCTTCCCGCGACCAGGTCCAATAATGTGATTGTCAAAATAAAAAAGCACTAATGTGCTTTTTTGTTATTCTTGACTGGCACTAGTAATTTACCTACTGCTAGTCAAATAAGGCACTAATAGATTCTTCGTTGCTAATGCGTCGAATAGATTCTGCTAGTAGGCCTGAAATTGTAAGGGGGCGGATTTTAACACATTTCTTAGCTTTGTCACTAAGCGGTATTGTATCTGTGATGATTAGCTCATCTAGGCTTGAGTTTGAGATGTTCTCAATTGCCGGCCCTGATAATACAGGGTGGGTAATATAGGCGAAAACTTTCGTCGCGCCGTTTTCTTTTAAAGCTTCCGCCGCTTTGCATAATGTGCCGGCAGTATCGACCATATCGTCGATTAGTAGGCAGGTTTTATCTTTTACGTCGCCGATGATATGCATAACTTGCGATACGTTTGCTTGAGGTCGGCGTTTGTCAATAATGGCTAAATCGACATCACCAAGGCGTTTGGCCATTGCGCGTGCTCTTACAACACCGCCTACATCGGGGCTGACGACAATAAAATCTTCTTGGATTTTTCGTTGTATGTCGTCAACTAAAACGGGTGTTCCGTATATGTTGTCAACCGGAATGTCGAAGAATCCTTGGATTTGGTCGGCATGAAGATCAACGGTCAAAACTCGGTCGACGCCTGCACCAGTGATCATGTCTGCAACTACTTTAGCGGTGATTGCAACTCTTGTGGAACGAACTCTTCGATCTTGTCTGGCGTAGCCAAAGTAGGGTACGACGGCGGTAATTCGTGATGCAGATGCGCGACGTAAGGCATCGGTCATCACGATTAATTCCATTAGATTGTCATTGGTAGGCGTGCAGGTAGGTTGAATGACAAAAACGTCTTTGCCTCGCACGTTTTCATTAATTTCAACGGTAATCTCACCATCACTAAACTTGCCAACTTTTGCATTACCAAGTGGTAGTCGTAAGTTGTTAACTACTTTTTTAGCGAGATCTAGATTGGCGTTACCTGTAAATACCATCATCTTTGGCATGACAATGTGAAACCTCTGTGTTGTCTGTTTAGATTGGTGTGGAGTGTAACAAAATATGGCTGGGGTGGCAGGATTCGAACCTGCGCATGACGAGATCAAAACCCGTTGCCTTACCGCTTGGCGACACCCCAATAACTGTGTTGCTAATATGAAGCTCTTCCTATGAATGGTTCGTTGCGAACGCTTCAGCTTCATTTAGCTTTTGAATTGCAGGAGAGAGATTGACTCCCTTAGCTATAAAGCCTTTGAATTTAGTTTTAGCCTCATTCAAAACCTGTTGCGCTTCTGCCTTGCTATTGAACTGGCAAAAACAACACGCCCCTGATCCAGTTAGTTTTCCTTGGCCATAGTGATTAAGCCAGTTAAGCGCTTTCTGAATCTCTGGGTACATTTTGCTAACAATAATTTCAAAGTCATTTTTGAAATGCTTGTAAATGTGTCCCTCTAGAGCGGGCGCTATTCTCTGCTTTGGTGTGTCTCTTGTCAAGCCTTGGTGGGAAAATATTTCGGCGGTGCTGACGTGGCAATTTGGTGTGATGATGAGGTACCAATTTTCAGTAATATCTATCGGTGTAATTTGCTCGCCAATCCCTTCGGCCCAAGCGGTTTTTCCATGAATAAAGACCGGGACGTCAGCGCCTAGAGTGGCTCCTAGGCTGGCGAGTTCATTAGTGCTTAGATTAAGGTTCCACAGATGATTGAGGGCAAGGATCGTTGTCGCGGCGTTAGAACTGCCGCCGCCAAGACCCCCTCCCATTGGAAGAACTTTGTCGAGGTGTATTTTAGCGCCTTTATGGACTTGATATTTTTGTTGAAGAGCAATCGCAGCTTTGTATACGAGGTTTTCTTCAAGTGAAATATTTTCAATGCTGGGCGTGACCACAATGTCGGTATTTTTAGTGGCTTCAAAATCCATTTTATCGCCTCTATCTAGCATCTGAAAAATAGTTTGAAGCTCGTGATATCCAGCAAACTCTTCACTTGGCCCACGCTTTCTATTTATATGTAGGAACAAATTAAGTTTTGCAGGAGAAATCAGTGTTATTGAATTGTCCATTGCTTGATCGCTAAGGTGATTTGGGTATCGTCGCGTTTGAGTTTAATTTTTCCCGGAAGAGGGAGTTGTTTCTCTAACGCGTATTTTGTGTAATCGATATGCCACCCATTTTGAAAAATAGTTTGGGGCAGCCCCTGGGTGTTGAATTGAATGTCAAAGTCGATGTTGGGAACGGGCGTAGCTTTTATCCAAAATGGAAGGTGGGATATGGGTAAGGCGAGACCAAGTGAGGACTCCATTAAAGCGTCGGGATTATCAGAACTTACCGCATCTTCACCCGATTCGATAATCGTGAGAAACTCGCTATTACCTATTACTCTGGTAGCGCCAAGCCCCAGAAAAGTCGAAGATAAGTCGATGATAAAAGTATCTTTATCTTGGCTCCATTGATTTATTGCCGCGGTGAGAGATTCTCTTTGAGATCGAATGCCAATTTTTCCTGTCATTTTCCAGCGGACGAGGGTATTGAGTTCTTGTTGAATAGCTGGCCAGTTTGTCTGAGATAAGTCTAGCGGTTGTAATGGGGGCTTTGAGTTCCAAAAAGCGCAGGCAGAGAGAAAGCTTACTAAGGTGGAAATTGTGCACAGCCTCAGTAAGAATGAAAGACGTTGAGGCTTCATTTTATATCAGTATCGTCCACAGTTGTTTCTGTTTCTGTTTCTGTTTCTGTTTCTGTTTCTGTTTCTGTAGCTGAGTCAGGCTCGCTTTCTATAGTGCGTGTAGTGCGCGATTTGATCTCAGCTTTGATTTCAGGCAATAGTTTTGGGTCGATTCTAGAAATTGTTTCTACCAAGACTTCGTGTTCTGGATTTCTTGCAAGAATATTGACCCACACTTCAATAGCTTCGCTTTTTTGGCCAAGCAGCCACAGTACTTCCCCTAAATGCGCGGCAACTTCGCCGTCTTGATACCCTTGAAAGGCTTTTAGCAAAAAGATGAGCGCTTCTTGGTTGCGGTTTAGTTTGTGTAGAACCCAGCCCATGCTGTCTAGAATAGCGGGGTTTTCAGGGCCAAGTTCCATTGCAAGCTGTATAAGGCTCAACGCTTCTTCGAGCCTGTCGGTTCTATCCGCAAGGGTATAACCTAGTGCGTTAATCGCAATGGCATGCTTTGGGTTGTTATTTATAATGTGTCTAAGGTCTGACTCCATACCTTCAAGGTCTGACATAGCTTCTTTGCGCATTGCTCTTGCGTATAACAATTGCTCATCGTCGGGAAAGTCAACAATTGCTGAGTTAAGTGTCTCGAATGCCTTGTCATTTTCATCAAAGGTGTTAAGTAGCTTGAATTGAAGAAGCCAAGTGTTTAATGCTAACTCAGGGTAATTACTTCTTGCGTAAGACAGGTGTTCGAGCATTTCTTCTATTCGGTCTTGTTGTGCCAATAAATAGCTAGAGCGTTCCAGTGCTGACTCAAAGTGGAGGCTTTGTTTGACCTGCATATAGTAGTCGATGGCATGGTCAATTTCTTCTTTGCTATCTGCAATTCGGCCCAAATAGAAATTTGATTCGTTTGTATGGGCGCCTTTTGAGAGAAGTTCGATGAAGGCAACTTTGGCTTTCTCAATTTTCTGGTTTTCTAGCATAACTAGTGCATGAGAGAGTTTGAGGCTAGGTGCTTGTGGATAAAAGTCCATTAGTGTCTTGAAAACAGATTCAGCCTCTTCGAGCTGCTTGTCTTCGATAAGCATACTGGCGTACAAACGACCTAAATTATGATTATTTGGAAAATCATCAAATTTGTCTTCTGTGTATTCTAATGCTTCTTTGATCTTTCCTTGATCGTAGAGTAGGTTGGCATGTAGTACGCACGCAGCCTCGAATTCAGGGTGAGACTCTAATATTGGTGCAAGGGTGTCTAAGGCAGTATCAAGCTGCTGTAGGTTTTTTTGTATTATTGCCAGGCTGTAACCGACCGACTGATTGTCAGGAAAAATTTGATATAGTTCAGAGTAGAGTCTTAATAGTGTTTGTTTGTCTTCCTCGCTTAATGGTGTGGAGCTGATCGCCAAACTTTCTACTCTGGCGTCCCCGCCTAAACGGAGAATTGCTTCTATATGAAGCATGGCATCTTCGTATTTTTTCTGTAGCGAGTACTGGAAGGCAAGTAGTTGATGTGCAGGTATGCTATCTGGGTCAATCTCGACCCAAAGCAAGGCCATTTCTTTGATTGCTTCCATATCTTTTAAAAGCTGGGCGGCGTTAATTGCACGTTTAACTATTTCTGGCTCACGCGTCATGCGAGCTTGTTGTATGTAGTTGAGTAAGGTTATCGAATATTGGCTACGCTGAGCGGCAACTTCGGCTACGAGTAGGTCGTATAGCGTGTCTTTCTCGCGATCAAAATCTTTGTATTCGATCGCTGGTACATCTAATTTCGACGACGTGCCTGACGCGTTAGCTGCTGATGGCGTATCTGATTTCAAAAGCCCTGTGCTGCATGCAGAAAGGGAAAAAAATGAAGAGATAAGTGCGAGTTTAATTATTTGCTTCAATAGTATTCTCTTTAGTCTAAACCGAAGGTTTACGATGTGGGCGTTAATAACGCTCATGATGACAGAAGCTTTTCGACTGTCAATACACATTGGTTGGCTTTCTTATGCTTCTATTTGTAGAATAGCGCCTTTTAATCATTTTGCTTGGTATCCATGTCACTTCTGGCGTTTGGAATTAATCATAAGACGGCCTCTGTAGAGGTGAGAGAAAAAGTCGCATTTGATTTGCAGCGCCTCGGTGAAGCATTGTATTCATTGCAGCAACTGCAGGGCGTGAATGAGTCGGTTATCTTGTCGACATGCAATCGTACTGAGGTTTATTGTTCCAGTGAAAATGTTTTGGAACAGAAAAATATTCTTGAATGGTTAGCTCAATATCATCAAATATCAACATCCCAAATTGATCAATGTTGTTTTTCTTTTCATGATGAACACGCAGTTGTACACATCATGAGAGTGGCATCAGGTCTTGATTCATTAGTGATTGGTGAGCCTCAAATCTTAGGGCAGCTCAAATCTGCCTATAGCTCAGCTCAAGAAGCTAAAACGGTATATGGCAAGTTGGGGCGTCTATTCGAACATAGCTTTTCTGTTGCCAAAAAAGTTCGAACAGAAACAGCGATTGGTGAAAATCCGGTTTCTGTCGCGGCAGCGGCTGTTAGTTTGGCTAGGCAGCTTTTTGCAGAGTTTGAACATCATTCTGCCTTGTTGATAGGCGCGGGTAAAACAACAGAGCTAGTGGCTAGACATCTCAGGCAAAATGGAATTAAGCGGCTAGTTATTGCAAACCGTACACTAACACGCGCTCAAGAATTATCGTCGTTGGTCGGCGGTGAGGCAGCCTTGCTGGGCGATATACCCGATTTATTGTTGGATGTGGATATTATTATCTCTTCGACTGCGAGCTCGTTGCCTATTTTAGGTAAGGGGGCGGTTGAAAGAGCGCTAAAAGTACGTAAACACCGACCGTTTTTTATGGTTGATATTGCCGTACCTCGCGATATTGAACCACAAGTTGGCGACTTGTCTGATGTATACCTATATACCGTTGATGACCTAAAAAGCGTTATTGATGAAAACGTTAAATCCAGAGCGGGTGCAGCGGAAGAGGCGAGGTTGTTAATCGAGCAGGGCTGTGAACGCTATCTCAATCAAATGCGCTCAAGCAATGTTAGTGACTCTTTAAGAATATTTCGTGCGCATGCTGAAGAGATTCAGCAGCAGGAATTAGATAAGGCGCTAAAGTCGTTAAAGTCGGGCGGAGACGCTGAAACAATACTGTCTCACTTTGCTAAGAGTCTGACCAATAAGCTAATTCACAAACCGACTATAAATGTTAGAAAATCTGCGGAATTTGGTGAGAACGAAAAAGCTGCCTGGCTGCTGGATTTGTTTGATATTGCCTCTAATAAAAAAGATGCACAAGAATAACTACCAAGGAAATTAGTATGACCGATATTGATATTGCCTACTTACAGCAATGGGTAGGAAAGCAAGAAAACAAAGAAGATGATATTGGGCTGTTCCAGGCCCAAGCATTGGCGGCTGCCTTAGACAATGAACAGCTTCCTGAAAAGGGTGATGCACTTCCACCATTTTGGGAATGGATGTATTTTTTGGCTACGCCACTTTCTAGCGCAACTGGCGCAGATGGGCACCCAGATAAAGGTGGTTTTCTTCCGCCTGTACCGTTACCTAGAAGAATGTGGGCAGCTGGAGAAGTATTCTGTCATCAAGCTCTTATTATCGGGCAGCCTGCTAGTAGGTTATCGACTATTGAATCAGTGGAGCTTAAATCGGGAAGCACAGGTACGCTGGTGTTTGTTAACGTCAAACATGAGATTAGTCAAAACGATCAGTTATGTATCAGTCAGGTACAAAATATTGTTTATAGAGAGCAACCGAAAGAGAAGGCTGCCTTACCGCCGGCTAAACCTGCGCCAGAATCGTTTGATTTTTCGAAACAAATTCAGCCTGACCCTGTCTTATTGTTCAGGTATTCAGCGCTTACCTATAACAGCCATCGTATTCACTATGACCGAAATTATGCGGTAGATGACGAGTTGTATTCTGCTTTGGTTGTTCATGGCCCACTGCTAGTCACATTGTTGTTAGAATTAAAGAGATCACATTTGTCCAGTTCAAATTTAAAGAAATTTAAATTTAGGGCGGTTCGTCCGACGTTTGACGATGCTGTTTTTAGTGTCGCTGGAAAACGTCAGGGTGATGAGCTGTCACTTTGGTCGGCGGATCAAGATGGAGCGCTCTGTATGACAATCTCCGCAGAGCTTGGTGATTAAAAACGAACGTCTTCATATCGTTTAGTCTCGTCTAAAAAGTTAGGGTCGAAAATGAAAAAGTTAAGTTATCCCGGTTGGCGAACAGCATTGTTTATTCCTGTTCATATTGAAAAATTCGTTGCTAAGGCACATACGCGCGGAGCAGATGCTTACATTCTTGACCTTGAAGATAGCGTACCGCTAGAACAAAAGTTAGAGGCCCGAGAATGTGTAATACCTGCGGCGAAGACTGTTAGTCAAAACGGTGCTGCGGCCTTGGTTAGAATTAATTTAGATTCTCGGTTTGCCATGGGCGATATAGAATCTGCGGTAGACGAAAGTGTGAGTGCTATCGTAATTCCAAAGGTAGAATCGGCAGGCCAGGTTCGTGAGTTTTCTCAGAGAATTACAGAGCTTGAGCGAGCGCGATCTATCGATATAGGGCATACCGCTATTATCGCCATGATCGAGTCTGTAGATGCCTTGACCGTGTTGGATGAGATTGCGAGCGCTGACCCAAGAGTCGTTGCGATGACCTTGGGGTCTGAGGATTTCTCGGCTACCGCTGGAATGCAGCCGCTACCTCAAACGCTGTTGTTACCGAATCAGATGTTGGCATTTGCATGTCGTCGCGCCAATATCATGCCCCTAGGGTTCCCAGGTTCGATCGCGGATTATAGTGATATAGATGCGTTTACGAAAACAGTCCGTTTTGCCAAACAGCTAGGGTTTGTAGGTGCGTTTTGTATTCATCCCAAGCAGGTTGATGTTTTGAATGCAGAACTAACGCCTACTCAAGACGAGATAGACCATGCGAAAGGTTTACTCTCGGCATTTGATGCAGGATTAGCTGCAGGTAAAGGGGCAGTTGAATACAAAGGGAAAATGATTGATCTTCCCGTTGTCGATCGAGCTAAGGAGTTGTTAAGAAACGCTGAGTCACTAGATAAATTGTGAGGAGAGAAATATGATGCAGCTAAGAAAAAGCTGCATCATTAAATTGGCTACACGGCATCTGCGCCGGTTTCACCTGTTCTAATTCTAATGACTTGTTCAAGCGAAGAAACGAATATCTTACCGTCTCCAATTTTGCCTGTATTTGCCGCGTTAGAAATACTTTCGATCGCTTGATCTAGCAGGTCATCACCGATAGCAACTTCGATTTTTACTTTGGGTAAAAAGTCGACGACGTATTCAGCTCCACGGTACAGTTCAGTATGACCTTTCTGGCGTCCGAAGCCTTTAACTTCGGTCACGGTGATTCCTTGAACTCCAATTTCAGAGAGCGCTTCTCGAACATCGTCTAACTTGAACGGTTTGATGATTGCTGTCACCAGTTTCATAAATTTCTCCAGTGGATCTTATTCTGTTTTTGGGGCGTCCTAATATGAATATAGCCTGTTATTCATTTATGCCAAGTAGCTCTACGTCAAAAATGAGAACTGAGCCCGGTGGGATAGACCCTGCTTTTCGGTTGCCATAGGCTAGTTCACTCGGAATGAAGAGGCGGGTTTTTTCGCCCACGACCATTAACTGTAATCCTTCGGTCCAGCCTTTTATGACTTGATTCAAGCCAAAGTCGATCGGTTGGCCTCTTGACACTGAACTGTCGAATACTGAACCATTTGTTAATGTGCCGTGATAGTGAACTTTGACTTTGTCACTTGCTATAGGGTGAACTGTTCCTGTTCCTGGTGTCAGTACCTTGTATTGGAGTCCTGACTCTGTAGTAATGACGCCTTCTTTTGTCATGTTCTGCGATAAGAAATCAGAACCAATTTGAGTGTTCTCTACTGAAGCCTTTTTGTTTGACTGTGTTCGTTGAATAACAAAAATCGCGACAGCGATGATGACGATACCTATGATAATTTTGAGCACTGTTCTTTCCTTTAAGCGTATTTTCTATGTTTACGAATGAGCACTATATTTGAATTGCTGTCTAAATCATACCCTCGTCCAGCGCGCAGGCCATAGCTGCTCCGAGCTCGTGGCATTGTTGTTCAAATTCTACCTGATACTCGCCTCTTAGTATTAATGCTTGTTGCACCCAGCGCCATTTCAATCCAGTCGTAATTGTATTGAGCGCGTTGAGTGTTCCGGTTCCATCGCTGCCTGCACGGATGAATGCGGCACAAGGCAGGCCCTGTTTTATTTCGAGAACATCGTAATAGCAACGATCAAAGAAATCTTTCATCGCTCCACTCATATAAAACAAGTTTTCTGGCGTGCCTAAAATGATTGCATCTGCGGTCGCAAGATCTTCTGAGTTTGTATCGAAAGGAGATTTAGCGTGAATAATGGTGTTTTGGGGGGTAACCGAAAGAGCACCTGAAATGACCGCCTCACGTAATTTAACTGTGTTCGGAGACGGTGCATGAGTGACAATTAGTAACTCTTTCTTCATCGAACGACTAAGCTAGCCGTAGACATTTTCGGCATGAGCTAGCGCTGCTTCGGTATCACATTCATGACCTTGTTCGTTGAGTACCGCACCAAGTGAAGCAAGGCAAAACAGAACATTTTTCTTACTACAGCCATTACCCATAAGGCCAATTCTCCAAGCTTTTCCGGCAAATTTCCCTAAGCCTGCGCCAATTTCAAGGTCGTATTGTTGCAATAATTTTGACCTTACAGCAGCGTCGTCGACACCGTCAGGAATTTTGACTGCATTTAATTGAGGTAGTCGTATAGATTCTTCTACCAACATTTCAACGCCTAGCGATTCTAAACCGGCTACCAGAGCGCTGTGATGGAGAGCGTGGCGTTTCCACGCGGCGTCGAGGCCTTCTTCTTTTAATATTAATAGTGACTCGTGCAGTGCATATAAACTATTGACGGGTGCGGTATGGTGGTAGGTTCTTTTTGCACCTTCACCCCAATAATCCATAACTAGGTTAAGGTCGAGGAACCAACTAAAGTTTTTTGATTTTTTACTCTTTATCTTCTCAATAGCTTTTTCACCAAAACTGACAGGAGATAGGCCGGGAACACACGACAAACATTTTTGTGTGCCTGAATAAATTGCGTCAATACCCCATTCGTCTACTTTAAGTTCGGTGCCGCCTAGTGAGGTGACAGCATCGACAATGGTTATACAGTCATGCTTTCTTGCAATTTCGCAGAGTGCGCTGGCATCTGCTGAGACGCCTGTCGAGGTTTCAGCATGTACAAACGCAAGTATAGAAATATCACTATGTTTTGATAAGACCGCATCAACTTGCTGCGGATCTACTGTTTCTCCCCATTCGAATTCTACTGTTTCTACCTGCGCGCCTGCGCGAGTTGCGACTTCTTTCATTCGCATACCAAACACGCCATTGATACAAATCAACACTTTATCGCCTGGGTCGACCAAGTTCATGAAGCAAGTTTCCATACCTGATGACCCTGGGGCCGATACTGGAATAGTGAGTTCATTTTGAGTTTGAAATGCTGATTGAAGCAGCTTCTTAATCTCATCCATTAAAGAGACAAAGCTAGGGTCAAGGTGACCGACTGTTTGTTGGGATAATGCTTTTAGAACTCGCTCAGAAACATCAGAGGGACCCGGTCCCATTAGTATTCGATTAGGTGCTTGGAAAGATTGCATGTAACGATAGCCTTTGTCTTTTAGATTTTACCGAAGTTTAAAGGATGTGGCCGCAAGAAGACATTGGCTGAGAGGAATTATTAACAAAAGAGGACGGGAGCATGCATATCAGTAGGAAAACTAAAATGCATGCTAATAAGGGGGATCAAATATTACCTAGCGCGTTTCAAGCTGTTCTTTGTGAAATCGCCGTTCTCTAGGCCTGTTTGAAACTTATAGTTGTTCCACACCAAATCCGTGCTTTTACCTGTTTGATGGTTTTGCATCAGCATGGTTTCAGGTCTCCAGTATTGATCCAGATACTTTACGTACCCTGTAGATTCAAGAGTTTTGAGGAGTGACTTTTTTCTATCGTAAAATTCGATCTTGTGTACTCGATATTCGCTTTGATCAATCCACGCTGTTTGACTGGTGTAGCCAGAGTTCTTATCGGTAGGGAATCGCTTGATTACAAAGCATGACTCTGAGCCACACGCTTCATCTTTGAGGTACTTATACGTGTACTTTTCGACCTCTTGAGAGCTCAAATCTTCGAAGGCGAACTCACTGCCCATAAAGGGGCCTGATTTATTCTTGGAGGAGATTTTCTTTACGCGTTTCAGTGCGGGCAAGAATAACCACTGATCATCTGACTTTTGTTTGTGAGAAAATGTTAATAGCGCCGTGCCTTTCACATCTTTTGGTTCGTCAAATATAGTCATACTTTTATCGCCATCGTCTTCAACTTCAAGACTCTTAACTCGCAGAACTCGAAGACTTTCTTCTCCACGCTTATTTCTCAATGTCATTTTCATGTCAGCGGTTGAGTCTTTCCATCCTGTATTTCGTTTGTCTGACTCAATGGCAATTGCCAAGCCTTTTTCTTCAGGCGTCTCTGCAAGGCTTGGCGCTGATAGAACTGACAATAAGATAAGGGCACTAGAAAATAGCGATGTCTTTGGAATGCTGGGCATAATGGGCTCCGGTCTTGAATAATATGAATATCATAAATCTATCACTAATCTAAATTGAAGCACCATAGTGATCATGGGAATATTATTTCCATATCGGCTAGGGGCTTCCTCAGGTATCAATGGTGATCAAATTTTAGGTTTCAACGGCACTCGATTCGATGTTTGTATTTGCTACTAACTTTCGTGCATTTCGTTTCTTGTTGCTACCCACAAGGAATAGCAAGAACGGTGGCAGAAAGAAAAAGTCGACTAGCAGGGCAACGATAATTGTAACTGCCGTCATCAACCCCATATCCGCATTCATGGAAAAATCTGAGATAGCCAAGATTGAAAAGTTTGCAAACAATATAAATGTTGTAACGAGTAATGCTACACCGACAGTACTGAACGCATAGCGAATGGCATCTTCAGTTGAAAGTTTATTCTCTCGCTTTGCGCGAAGGAATTTACTGAGAAAATGTACGGTGTAGTCGACCACGATGCCTAGTGTCATACCAAATACTACTGATAGGCCTATGCCGATTTGACCATCAACCATCCCCCAAATTCCAAATGCGACCAAAGCGGGCAGTAAATTTGGTAGTAAACTGACTAGTCCGTAATAAGTTGACCTTAGACTAATAGCCAGCACAACTGAGATTAGCAGGAGCGCGATTAACGTTCCTTGTAGCATTGATCGAATATTTCGTTGTCCAATATGCGCAAACATAATGTCACTGCTAGCGGCAGGGGATATTTCGATTTCTGGAATGTTTTCGGCAAACCAAATGGCAGCGCGGTCTTGAAGTGCCAGTAATTCAGCCGTTGACGTTTTTCGTAACGATCCAGTTAATCTCGTTTCTGACTTATAGATATCAACTTGATTGTTCAAGTCTAAGCCGTAAGGAAGCGACATTTCGTACAATAATAGGTATTGGGCTGCTAGCTCTTTATCGTCAGGCAGTTTATACATACTTGGTGAGTCACTATGCATGTTCATATTCAAACGTTTCATGACATCAGTAAAGGTAGATACGTGTTGCACCTCAGGTTGTTGTTTGAGCCAGTCGGCCGCCTTTTCTAGACCCATTAGATAGTGTGGCGCGTTAATTCCGCCTTCTTCATTCGCGCGAACGATAAACGAAATATTACCTAGTCCCGTTAGCCTTTCTCTGGTGAAATCAGCTGCGACACGTTGCTTCATCGCAGGGTCAAAATATTCAACCCAAACATCGTTCAGTTCGTTTTGTGGCAAGAAAGACATGCATGCCGCCATTACGATTGTACCTGCTACTAAAGCCTTACCGGAGTGAGCAATAACCGCATTTGCTAACGTGGCAGTCCAACCTTCATCATCTGCATTCTTTTGTTTCACTCTGAACGGTAATAGCATTACAACCGCTGGTAGTAAAAGTACAGAGAAGGCCCACGCGCCAATCACGCCAATCGCTACTATGTTTCCGAGGTCCTGGAAGGGTGGTGAGTCACTAAAATTTAATGACAAGAAGCCGATAATCGTTGTTAAGCTTGTTAAGAACACCGGCTGTTGATTAACCCTTAAACTCTCAATCATTGCAGAAGCTTTGTCTTTTCCTAGCTGCATTTGATGGAAAAAAGAGGCCATAATATGAATGGAGTCTGCCACTGCCAGTGTGAGGATCATCGTTGGCGCATTTGCAGAGGCTGTTGTGATGTCAATATTCAACCAGGCCGCGATTCCCATCGCGAATAGGATTGACGTAATAATCACAATGAGCGTTGCTAGGGTACCTGAAAAGAGTGTAATGAGGCTGCGGCTTGCCATGAACATATATATGGCAATACAGGTCAGTGCGATCAAAAATGCTAAGGGGACTATGTGAGTAAGGTCGTATACCGCAGCGTCTTTGAACGCGTTGTCAGTGATAATTTGTCCCGTAAGGTAAAAATCAATCTCAGGGTACTTGTTCTCAAAATATGTTTGAATTTCGTAGGCGGCCAGAGATACTTCGGGCGTCTCTTTGCTTGGGTCAATTCCCGGCATCTCCATGGACACATTTACTGCTGTGACGTCAGCGGCCTCAGAGATCAAACGGTTTCTAAGTGAGGGTTCATTCAAGGCTACGTTTTCTGCAAAGGCAATCTGTTTAAAGCTTAAACTTGGAGCATTGTTTATAAGGTTATCTACGACAAGATCATCTTCTTCTGCAATGGTATGTTGATAGTTCGTGATCGAGTCCACTCTAATTGAGAAAGGGAGCTGCCACGCTTGATCAGTGAGCTCTTCAACTACCTGTAGTGTTTCTGCTGTGAAAACATATCCGTTTTTTGGAGCGAGGACGAACATGACATTATCGATTTTGGTGAAGGTTGCCTGCATATCTTCGAAGGCCTTCAGCTGAGGGTTGTCCTCGCTGAAGTATATTCGATAGTCAGAGCTGAATTTACTCTGAGAAAGGCCAGAGGCTGAAATAAGGGTGATAACGACAGCTGCCAAAATCACCAAGAGTTTGTATTGGATAAGGAAATGGCTAATTCGTTCTATCATAAATAATCCTAACCAGTAGATGTAATGCTTAAGTATGAGCTCATCCATTTACTCAATATGCTGTGACTGGTGGTCACGAACGAGTAGTTTAAAGATGTTTATTGTGTTTGGCAATAGCATTATGTGTGTGTATTTTTAGGTATTATAACGCTAGATGGAACAATTGAGGGGCAGAAGTGAGTGGAGTTCGAGCTATAAAATAGAAAAGGGGATAGGTGAAGGGCAACCAAAAATGAGGTGCCCTGAAGATCGTTGGCTCTATAGTAGAAATAGAATCCTCTTATCTTGATCGTAAAATAATACCGTGACTATTTCCGTGAGATGATGCTTGTTCAAGTTGTTCGAATTCATCTTGGTTTAGGCCATTAGTCCAGGCAATGACTGCGTGGCATGTTCCTGCTTCAAGGGCTTTCTTACTAAGCTCAAATGCAGATATAGCACCGCCCGAGCGTAGTATCATTATTTCTTCGGTTGCTAGTTCGTTATGTGCTTTGCGCCATTGTTTTAGCAGCTGAATAGGTGGGTCAATCCAGGCGAGCCAGCGCTTTTCTTCGTTTAATTTAGTCAACATAGGCAGCAAGATTTGAATGCTATCAACCTTGTCTTTCGCGATAATTATTTCGGTCACATTGGCTTTATGTTCTGGCTTTGTTGTTGGCCCATGTTGATTATCATCACTGTTAGGTAATTGTATGGCTGTGGGCGTCGCTAGCTGGTGCGTATTAAGGTCTTCGAGATAGTCTGTTTCATAAATAGATAACTGTTTCATTGTAAATTCTCCTTACGAATAACACCTACACCTAAGCCCTCAATGACAACCTCTTGTTCCCGCAGGTCGACAACAATAGGGTCGAACTCTTCATTTTCAGCATGGAGCTCTATGATATGTTTAGACTGCTGTAGTCGTTTTACGGTCACTTCTTCACCTATTCGAGCAACTACGATTTGTCCATTTCTTGCGGTTTCAGTTTTGTGAACCGCTAACAGGTCACCATCTAGAATCCCAATGTTCTTCATACTTTCACCTCGTACTCTTAATAGGTAGTCAGCGGAGGGAGAGAAAAACTCGGGGGCTAAAGAGCAATAGTCTTCAATGTTTTCTTCGCCAAGAATCGGGTTGCCTGCTGCAACTTGACCAACGATCGGTAGACCGTCGGGTGTGTCGTCTTGGGGTAAACGTATGCCTCTACTTGCGCCAGGGACAATTTCAATTGCTCCTTTTTTTGCAAGTGCTTTAGCAGTTGAGTACCCAATTCCACTAGAACCACCAGTAATTACTACAATCTTATCTTGTATCAAAACTGAATTTTATGAAATTCGTTGTGACTAAAAATGTTACGTGATTTAGATAAAAAGAAGATTTAGTGACTATGTCCACAGCCACATCCATCATGACCCTCAGACATCTGAGGTTCACTTGATCTACATTTGGAACATTTGTCTTTTCCATCTGGGGAAAAGAATCCAATTCCACATGTTACACATTTTGTACTTGACATATCATTGGTCGATTTGGTGAGTATTTTATGCTATCCTTCCATGCCTTGAGCAGTTTCTATCATCCACATCTCAACTATACCACCAATCAACAATAATGCAATAACAATGCCAATTTCAATAGATAAAATGAGTTTTTCATTTTTGATTAGTTCCCAATTCTTTTGAAAGACATTTTTTGCAAGTAAAGTACTACGTGACATAGCAATGGAATAAGCAGCCATCTCCATCAGTCCAAACGGTGTCAAAAGAATGGCTAAAGGGTTTAGTTGTGCAACATCAGCATTTGCAGCTGCGATTGCTGAAAATGCAAATCCTGTTGAATAAGCAGAAAATAACCCCCATGCAACTCCAAAGCCTGGAATAAACATTGGTAAAGCTATCAAAACATTGTGCACAAAGATACCAATTCCATCTATAGTACCAACAATTTCATCAAAGAAATCCATGACTTCCTGAATCTCTTCTTCTGTTGGTTCACTAGTTACAGCAGAGGTACCATATACTACTGTAAAAATTGCTGTAAATATGAAAAATAGGATTATTCTTTTCATGGTTAGCATGGTGCACGTTTAATCGATCTATATTTGAGGTTTTGTTGTAAAACAGATTTAATTAAAACTCTAATCACTATTTGGAATGGACGAAGAAATTTCCTCAGCGGTTAGTTATGCATTGAATAAGGGATTTCAGATTCATCCAGATGCATTAGAGATTTTACATAAAATTAATGTTAGTGAATTATCACAAATTATCAAAGATGTTGTTAGAGAAAAGACCAAACAGAAACAATTCTTGATAAACGAAGAAGATTTTGAGATTTATCTAGGAATTAAGGATGACGAGGAACATCAGGTGGAATTTGAGATTTTATCGGATCCTACTGACAAAATAACCTCTGCAGAAGGTGTTGAGGGATATGGTAAATTATTTGCCAGTAGATTTAACAAATTAAAACAGATAATGTCTGATAGACCAGAATCAAAAAAGGTCAAAGATATCGAATCTGTCAAATCAATTACAAAAAATGATGATGAATTATTTGTATGGGGGTTAGTTTCAGATAGAAAATCAGATAGAAATATCACAAAAATCACTCTTGAAGATCCTACAGGTTCAATGGAGATAGTGGTGTTTGAAGGAGATTTGAAAGATATTGCAGATACCTTACTCATGGATCAATTTGCAATGTTTAAAATAATTCCTGCCAAAAATGGAGGATTTTTTGC
>ENA-OSET01002158-OSET01002158.1-sediment-metagenome-genome-assembly--contig:-NODE-2158-length-19316-cov-3.339779_pt1 | contig 19316 bp, 20 predicted proteins | sample MGYA00237882_ERZ534229 | MGnify/ENA primary metagenome ERZ534229 (study PRJEB26408, sample SAMN06266212) | sediment metagenome | isolation source: Hudson Canyon methane seep mesocosm | place... | reverse complement strand
TAGGTGGAGTTGAGCACATGGGACACCTGCCCATGGATCACGGCGTTGACCCCAACCCACGCCTGGCAAAACACGCAGCCAAAGCGGCCGGCATGATGGGCATGACAGCAGAAGTGTTAGGCATGATGCACGGCATTACTCGCGAGCAGCAAGATGAGTTTGGCGCACGTTCACACCGCCTGGCTCACGAAGCCACTGAAGCGGGTCGTTTCAAAGATGAAATCATCGTCATCGACGGCCACAACGCCGACGGTTTTAAAGTCAAAATGACCAAAGATGAAACCATTCGTCCAGAAACCACCGTAGAAGGTTTGTCCAAACTGCGCCCGGCATTTAACCCTGCCTCCGGCACGGTAACCGCTGGCACATCTTCACAGGTCACCGACGGTGCCTCCGCAATGATCGTCATGTCTGCAGAACGTGCTCAGGCGTTGGGCCTTCAGCCTCTGGCCAAAATTCGCTCCATGGCGGTTGCCGGTGTTGATCCTTCCATCATGGGTTACGGCCCTGTTCCCGCTACCCAGAAAGCTCTACAGCGCGCAGGTCTGACCATGGACGATATCGACTTCGTTGAACTGAACGAAGCGTTTGCTGCACAGGCACTGCCTGTTCTTAAGGACCTTGACCTGCTGGATAAAATGGACGAAAAAGTGAACCTGCACGGCGGCGCGATCGCTCTGGGTCACCCCTTCGGTTGTTCTGGCACACGTATTACAGGCACCTTGTTAAACGTTATGCGTCAGCAACAAGGCACCTTCGGTGTTTCCACCATGTGTGTAGGCCTCGGCCAAGGTATCACTACAGTGATCGAAAGATTGTAATCAGCTTAGAGCTTTTTGAGTTAAGAAAAAGGCACCTTCGGGTGTCTTTTTTTGTTTTGGGAGTCTTAAATTTAGTAAGGGGCGGCCGGGGGTGGGTAAAGCCTTCCGGGACCCGCTGTTCGCCACCGAGACGTCGGACCGCCATGCCCGCTCGAATGCCGCTCCTGCGGCATACGGTCCTGGAAGGCTTTACCCACCCCCGACCTTAACTTCGAGAACAGTTTTACTTTCGATTTTTTTCTTTTTCTTGAAAAGAGAGCGTAGGGTTCGATTGAAGGAGTGGCTGTCCCTGTTGCCTTTTCAGACCGTATGCCGCATGGAGCGGCATTCGAGCGGCCATGGAAGGCGAACAGCGGGTCTGAAAAGGCAACAGGGACAGCCGCTTCGCCTCGATATCTCAAACCGCAGCTTCTCCCCAACAGTCCAAGAAAACATCCAACACCTTGTTTTTTTGCAAGCCGTTTTTAACCATCATTGCCATCTCAACATCATAAAATCTGGATTCAGGCATCAGTGTTCTGAGTTCGCCCGACTCAATACCCGGTTGAGCGTAGTGGCGGGAGAAAAACCCGATGTAGTGGCCAGTGTTGATCAAACTCATGCGTGCCTCGTAAATATAAGCAGTGGCACTGCGGTTTAAATCGAGCATGGCCTTGCTGGCGGCGCCAGAGGTTTGCATGCCGGGGTGGATAAACTGGCATTCGCGAATTTGTGCCTCAGTGACAGGGTTAGTGTTAAAGAGAGGGTGTAGTTTGTGGCAGTAGAGTTCGTGCCGTTCTTTGTAGAGAGCTTGATAAGTGATGCTGGATAGTTCGCGGTGGAGAGGGGCGAAGGCGATGTCGGTGCGGCCGTCGATCAGGGCGCGTTCTATTTCCGGGAGCGTATTTGTGGATAGGTTAATGTGAACGTCTGGAGCGAGTTGTTCAAAGGCAGTGAGTGCCTGGGCGAGATCAAACTGAGGGTCGGCCAGGATGGCGTCGCTACAGGCGATATTCAGCTCGCCGGTGAGGTGGTGGTGCAGGGTGTTTACCTGGCTTCTGAACTGCTCGAGTGAGGAGAGTACTTGTTCGGTACATTCGTAGACAAACTGCCCCTCTTCGGTGAGAGAGAAGCCGCTGCGGCCCCGGTGGCAGAGTTTCAGGTTGAGGCGTGACTCCAGGTCGGCCATGTGGGTGCTGATGGTGGAGCGGGCGATGTTGAGCTCAACTTCGGCTGCGCTGAATCCGCCACAGTCGGCCACACCCTTGAATATGCGTAGCAGGCGTATGTCGACATCAGAGATTTTACGGCGAATTGGCATGGTTGGCTTTTTCTTAACTAAGGATCTATAGGTTTTGGTTTATGGGAGTATAGAACAAAAACTTACCGGGCTCACAGGGTTTTCTTTTGGGGTGTGTGCTGCGGTTTTTCTGGCATAATGACGAACTTTTACCAGAGTGTGGGATGGAGCGAGAGTGGCGAACAGTATTGTGTTAATTGGCATGCCGGGGGCGGGGAAAAGTACCCTGGGTGTGATGCTGGCTAAAGAGAGTGCCCGGGACTTTATTGATACCGATGTGTTGATTCAGGTGCGGGAAGGTAAAACCCTGCAGGATATCCTGGATGAGAGTGATTATCTGAACCTGAGGGCAATTGAAGAGCAGACATTGTTGACGGTCGATTTGTCTCACCATGTGATCGCCACAGGGGGAAGTGCAGTTTACAGTGAGAAGGGCATGACCCATTTGAAAAGCCTTGGACCGGTTGTCTTTTTAAATTGCAGTTTGGCTGAGTTGCGTCGCCGCATTCACAATTTTGATACCCGGGGAATCGCCCGAAGAGCGGATCAAAGTTTTGAGGCCTTGTTCGAGGAGCGAAACATTCTTTACCGTCGCCATGCAACGGTGGTTATTGATTGCGATAATAAATCCCAGGAAACCATCGTTGCTGAAATTCTGGCGCAAACGTGAAGTTAGGCAGTCTGTTTGAATTGATAATATTGGCCGCCATCTGGGGAGCGTCGTTTATATTTATGCGAGTGGCGGCGCCGGAGTTTGGACCCGTTCCTCTAATAGGTATTCGAGTGGCGTTGGCGGCGCTTGTGCTGCTGCCAGTGTTTCTTATGCGCCGGCCTCTGGCTCTTCTGTTTGAAAACAAAAGGCATATGTTGTTTGTGGGGGTTTTTAATTCGGCCCTACCTTTTTGTTTGTTTGCCTACGCAACCCTTTATTTGTCGGCAGGTGTGACGGCGGTCATCAATGCCACTGTGTCAATTCTGACTGCAATGATTGCCTATGTATGGTTGAAGGAGTCTTTAAGTGTTTCCAGGTTGATGGGCTTGCTGGTAGGTATTGGAGGTGTAGTCGCGCTGGTGTTTAGTGTTGATGCCTTTGAGCAGCGCTCGGCGAGCTGGGCCTTGGTTGCCGGTTTGTCGGCCTCTTTTAGTTATGGTGTGTCAGCCTGTTACATCAAACGCAATATGCAAGGAGTGGACTCTCTCACCTTGTCCCTTGCCAGTTTAATTGGCGCGGCCATTGTCATGTTGCCTTTTGTGATTTGGCTGTGGCCCGCGCAAATGCCTTCCGGGGTCAGTTGGGCCAACGCGGTTGTTTTGGCAGCGTTATGCACGGGTGCTGCGTATATATTGTATTTCCGACTAATTGCAGAGCTAGGGTCTTCCCAGGCAACCAGTGTTACTTTGTTAATCCCTCTGTTTGGTATGATGTGGGGCGTTGTATTGCTGGATGAAGTTGTCACCCTCTACATGGTAGCGGCGTCCTTGGTGATTATTCTTGGGACCGGTTTAACGTCAGGTGCTTTGAACCCGAAGAGCCTGCTCAAAGTGTTGCGCGCATCAAACAAGCCATAAAAATTGAGACTGATATGACCGAGAAAGCAGAGGCCGTGGAAGGCGTGGATAAGTTTGAACAGATCATTGCGTTTATCCTTGAACTTGAAAAACTAAAGGCCGTTGAGCGACGGATAAAACCACTCGGACAAAGCCGTTTTGAAAATTCAGCTGAACACAGTTGGCAAGTCGCCCTGCTGGCAATGTCGTTGATTCCGTATGCTAGCGAGACCGTTGATGCTGCAACTGTCATTAAAATGTTGTTACTTCATGACATTGTTGAAATCGATACCGGTGACAAGTTTGCCTATGATGCCAATCACCTGGACACCGAAAACGAAACGATTGCGGCAAAACGAATATTTTCTTTGCTGCCCTCAGATATCGGCTCGGAACTGTTGCAACTGTGGATGGCGTTTGAGCACGGAGATAGCCCTGAGTCGCGATTTGCGAAAGGCGTCGATCGTTTAATGCCCGTGTTGCAAAATCTTCACAACGAAGGTCAAAGCTGGGTGGAACACGGCATAACCGTGGAGCAAATTGTGACCAAAAATGCCGCGGCCGGCCAGGTTAATCCCGAGCTGTGGGCGATGGTAAAGGCCAAGGTTGAACACCTCGGTGAACGAGGCATTCTGGCCTTTAAATAAACACGTCTAACTAGACTGCTGCTGGAACCGGAGAGTCCGCTGTCTCCGTGGACTTCGTTTTTGAGCGCGGCACCATGAACGGCAATATCAATATCGGCAGTAAGACAATCATGCCGTCAATAAACATGACCGTGCTGTAGCCGTATTGATCGACGGCGGAGCCCTGCCAGTAATTGGAGTAGGAGTGCGCAACGTTTTTCAACGCCATATAACCCGTGAACTGAGTGGCGGCAACCAGTGGATTGGTTAAACCCATGAACACGGCGCTGCCAACACCGTAAAAAAGACCCGTGAAAAGTGCCGCAGCGATAGCCGCCGGATAATATTGGGCGATGGTTAAATCCCCTACACCTGTCTGACCTTTCAATAGCCAAGCCAAATAAAATACGGGTAGCGACGAGAAGAAATACCAGATCGCAATGTGTTTGCGCTGGCCGATTTTGTCGCCCATCCAGCCGCCCAGCACACAGCCAAAGGCCGACAATACCCCCGTATACATAGAAATCTCTGCAATGTCTGATTGGGACATTCCCAGGTCTACCTGCAGAGTAGAGCCGGTGACGGTTGACAGCGCCAGGGCGCCGGCAGGAAGCAGCGCAAAGGCAACGCCGACTTTTGGACCTTTCCCAGACTTGAAAAAACCGATGTATAACTCAGACAAGAACCCTTTTATCTTGGTAATCATCTGTGCCATTACATCGGTGACAATATTTTCCTCCGCGTCTTCCGCACACATTGGGTCCTGTAACCTGCGGGTAATGAAGATGGCAACGGCAATTAGCAGGGCGGCAACATAGGGAAAGGTGGCCATAAAACCGAATTGGGCGGACAGGAAAAGTGCGCCACTGCCCCCTAGTGCTTGCCCCAAATAAGCTCCACCAAACATAAAGCCATTGGCTCTGCCCAACTCTTCTTTTTCCAGCGTGCTCACCGCCAGTGAATCAATCGCAACGTCCTGCAGAGAACTAAAAAAGTTGTGTACAAAGGCCACAAGAATCATCATTGACATCGCGTTGCCCATGTCAATGAAGGCAAACGACATGAGCGTTATTATCATTAATATCTGGCAACCCATAATCCAGGCTTTTCGGCCGCCAAAGCGACGCAGTGTCACCAGGTCAACCAGTGGCGCCCAGGCCCATTTGAAGGCCCAGGGAAGGTAGAGAATCGCGATAAAACTGCCAATTTCTGCTGCGCTGATGCCCTGGGTTCTCATATAGGCGGCCATGGCCGTGGCGGTGAACCCCAGTGGAATACCTTCGGTGATATACAAGATTCCGAAAGACGCAAATCGCCCTTTTCTTGTCGCCAGAATATTGGAGTTGGACATCGTATTCCTCGTAATGGTTATCGTTATTGTTATTTTGTCTGCTCAGGGGGCTCGATGTTTCTGGTCGATGCTCCCTCTGTTCTGTTTAGCCCATACTATCCCTGTATGGCCCGCAGGGATACAGAGGGTAATTTGTATGATTATTTTGCTCTGGCCAGGGTAGTTCCAAGTCCACTATAGTAAAGGAACCCGGCGTAAAGGGTCAGCTAGTTTCCACCAGAAACAGGACCTTTACTGAGAGAATCTTCTTATTTTTCGGGAATAAACAGGAAAATCTATGGTGGGAAGTCGCTAGACTCTCCACCAGAATTTACACCACTCATTGTTTGACAAGAAAGACAGAGGCACCGCCATGACAGATAAAATATTCCACCAGCCACTGGGTGGCAACGACATGCCCCGATTTGGCGGACCCGCCACGTTCATGCGTTTGCCGGCCATTGAAGCCCATGAGGGGCTAGACGTAGGCTTTATTGGGGTACCTTTTGATATTGGCACTTCAAATAGACCGGGCGCGCGATTGGCACCGCGGGAAATACGCGATGAAAGCCGCATGTTGAGGCCCTTCAATGTGTCGACCGGCGCCGACCCCTTCCACAGCCTGTCGGTGGCAGACATTGGCGATGTGCCTATCAACACCTTTAACCTTCAAAAAAGCATGCACATTATTGAAGATTTTTATGATGACGTTTTGGCAAAGGGCATTAGCCCCTTGACCATGGGCGGCGACCACACCATTGCTCTGCCCATATTGCGGGCCCTGAAGAAAAAGTACGGCCCCATAGGCATGGTACATATCGATGCTCATGCCGACGTAAACGACAATATGTTTGGTGAAAAAATTGCCCATGGCACGCCGTTTCGTCGCGCGGTAGAAGAGGGTTTGCTGGATGGCGATCGCGTTGCACAGATTGGCCTGCGAGGCACCGGGTATTCTGCAGATGAATACGACTGGTCTCGCGATCAGGGTTTTCGTGTTGTGCAAGCTGAAGAATGCTGGCACAAATCCCTGGTACCGCTCATGGAGGAAATCCGTGCTAAGGTAGGTGATGGCCCTGTTTACATCAGCTTTGATATCGATGGTCTGGACCCTGCGTTTGCGCCCGGCACCGGCACGGCAGAAGTGGGTGGGCTCACCGTCATGCAGGGAATTGAAATTGTAAGAGGCTGCAAAGGGTTGAGCGTGGTTGGGGGTGACCTGGTTGAGGTATCGCCACCCTACGATACATCCCACAATACCTCACTGGTAGGCGCAAACTTATTGTATGAAATGTTGTGTGTATTACCGGGGGTAAATTATACCGAGAGGTGAAAGCCAAACACCTCGCACTAACGTAAGGATATGTCATGAATAAGTGTATAGGTTTGTTGCTCAATCTTTGTTTATTATTACCGGCAGTGTCTCAGGGAGGGGATCAAATGCTCAATGATGTTTTGGCAGATACCTCTCGCGCTGAGTCTGACCGCGCGCGCGATGCTCGCAGTCAGCCGGCAGCAGTGCTTGGTTTAGCCGGTTTAAAACCGGGCGATGTTGTCGCCGATATTTTTGGGGGCGGCGGTTATTACTCAGATATTATTGCGCGAATTGTGGGTGATTCCGGCAAGGTGTATTTGCATAACAATCAAGCCTATTTAGGGTTTGTGGGCAAAGCGCTGAAAGCGCGTATGGAAACCAATACCTTCAAACAAATTGTTTTACACGAAGCCGAAGCGACCGATTTAGCGCTGCCCGAAGCGGGTCTGGATCTGGCAATGATTGTGATGTCCTATCACGATCTCTATCACGTCGATAAGAAAAACGGTTGGTTTGCCATCGACGGCAAGCAGTTTCTGGGGCAAATCCACAAGGCACTGAAACCGGGCGGGCGTTTTCTGATTGTCGACCATCAGGCAAAAGAGGGTCGAGGCAATAAAGACGCACAGAACTTACACCGGATTGAAGAAAGTTTTGCCATCAAAGATATAGAAAGTAATGGCTTTGCCCTGAAGGGTAAGTCTGACGCTTTGCGCAATGCGGAAGACGACCATACGATAATGGTGTTTGATCCCGCGATTCGCGGCAAAACAGATCGCTTTGTACTGGTCTTTGAAAAACGTTAACCCCGCCGCTGGACGCCCCCCTCAAAGATAGATTAAGATGCGCATTAACCGAATGATGTTTCGGTTAATGCGTCATTGTGAGGAGGTATCATGCGCGTCTTAGTTATAGAGAATTACGCTAATTGCCCGGTGGGCCTTGTGGGCACCGAGTTAGAACGCTTGGGCTGTGAGCTCACTGTTCTAAATGTATTGGAGCGCGATGCCAACATCCCCCCTTCAGCTACTTCGACTTTCGACGGTCTGGTAGTGCTGGGAGGAGCGATGGGGGCCTATGACGATCACGACTATCCGAATATTCCCATTGTTATTGAATTGCTTAGCGATTTTCATCGCGCAGATAAACCTATTTTTTCGATTTGTTTAGGGGCACAGATGCTGGCGCGTGCTCTAGGTGAACCCTTTAAATCGAACGGCGCGCTCGAGCTGGGTTTTATCCCTTTGACGGTGACCGCGGCAGGTGCGAGTGATCCCATTTTTGAACATGTGAGCCCACAGTGGTCACCCATTGAGTGGCACAGTGACAACTTTCATATCCCCTCGGGTGCCCAGTTATTGATGAGTGGAGAGGCCTGTGTCAACCAGGCCTTCAAGGCGGGGCGTGTGAGTTATGCGTTTCAGTTTCATCCCGAGATTGATGGGCCGGGAATACAAACCATGGTTGATAGCCTGGATGACAACTACCTGGAAGAAATAGGTGCTGATGGGCGGGCGGCTTTAGATACCATGATTAAAGAGGTGCCCAAACAAATAGATTCGGCTTGTTCTGCGGCTCGTCAGCTAGTGGTGAACTGGCACGCATTACTCAAGGTCTAAAAATCGCTAAGGCTGCCTTGGTAAGAACTAAACAGTCTTAATTTTGCAATGCTGCGCGCCGATATACTGATTGTGTGTAACACCGTTCGGGGCGCGATCGATGCAAATACAGTCTTCCCAAATCTCTATGTCTGTTGACCACAAGCAACTACGACGTCAACAGTTAATGCCCGCCCATCAGTCTTCGGGCCGTATAGGTCCTGAGCGGCTGAATCAAGGGGCAGAATCACAGGTCGCAACGGCTCTTACGCATACGGCCACTCCACAAGTGATCAGTCGGGATAATGCTGTCGGGTTTTCTGACGAAGTAAACTTGTCGCCCCGTGTCCGATTGATGAAACTGATTATTGAAATGTGGCAAGGGAAAATGGCCAGTCGTGAAAACCAGGACGGTAAACCGATCCTTCAGAGCGGTGATCAACCCCAGACGCTGGCAATTGAACAACAGCACGCCCGGGTCTTAGTGGAGGCGGGCGGAGTGGAAACATTTACCGAGCCAACTTCCTATCGCCTAAAATTGCATGAAGCTGAAAAAACCGAGGTGTCGATTCAGGCGGATATCACCTTGCGCAATGGTAGGCAAATCAACGTTGATCTCAAGCAGGCGATGTCTCGCACTCTGAATGTAAATCTTGAGTTGAGTGCTAGTGAGGCGGCAGTCTACATTGATCCATTGGTTCTGAATTTTTCCGGGCCTGTGAGCCTAAGTGCGCACAGAACGACATTTGATGTGAATGCAGACGGGGTTGAGGACAACATCGCAACGCTGTCTTCAAACAGTGCTTATCTCGCATTAGACAAAAATAACGACGGCATTATTAACGATGGCAGTGAATTGTTTGGCGCGCTGACTGGAAACGGTTTTGCCGAGCTCTCTCAATATGATGACGACGGTAATGGCTTCATCGACGCCGGCGATGCTGTGTTTTCGCAACTATCGTTATTTCGGCCGGGCGATCACAATACGGGTTTGACCACCTTGCGTTCAGTGAGATCTGCGGGTGTTGAGGCTATATATACCGGATCTGTTGACTCGCCGTTCCGCCTGACAAGTGCTGGCGGCGAGGACCTGGGTGTGATTCGTAGCACGGGTTTTCATGTTGGCAGTTATGGTGTAAATACTGCGCAACAAATTGATCTTAGTGTTTAAAATCACCGACCTCTGACGGGTAGAACTTCCCCGGCAAACCCCCTATATTAGAACCTTCTCCAGTGTGCATGTGAGCCTTAATGTGAATTCCTTGTCCGATCTTCTGGTGCAGGTGAGAGCGTGCACTTTATGCCAGGCGCATTTACCGAGTGGGCCCAGGCCAGTTGCGCAAATCGATGCCAGGGCAAAGATCCTGATTGCAGGGCAGGCACCCGGGAGAAAAGTGCATGAGTCCGGAGTGCCCTTTGATGACGCCAGTGGTGACCGCTTGCGAGACTGGATGGGCATCAGCCGTGAGGTGTTTTACGACCCATCGCTGATTGCGATTGTGTCAATGGGGTTTTGTTATCCTGGAACCGGCTCGTCGGGCGACTTGCCTCCCAGACCGGAGTGCGCGCCCGCCTGGCGTGAGCAGCTACTCAATCACCTTGGCAATTTGCAGTGCACGCTGGTCGTGGGGCAATACGCTCAGGCTTATCATTTTGGAGGAAAAGGGGTATCGTTGACGGCGCGAGTTAAGGCGTGGCGAGACTATTGGCCGCATCAGCTTCCTCTTCCTCACCCTAGCCCTAGAAATAATCGGTGGCTGAAGACAAACCCCTGGTTTGAAAAGGATGTGGTGCCATCACTTCGCAGTCGTGTTGCTCACTTGCTCGCAAAATAATAACAACTGACTTACATCATCTGGAGAATAAAATGGAATTAGTGGCAATAGTAATTGCAGTGGCTTTAATCGAATATGCAGTGTTTTGTTTCTTGGTGGGCAAGGCGCGGGGGACCTACGGTATATCGGCTCCCGCCACCACAGGAGACCCTGTGTTTGAACGTTATTATCGGGTTCAGCAAAACTCAGTGGAAGTATTGGTTATTTTTATTCCCGGCATTGTTTTGTTTGCTCAATATGTTCGGCCCGATATCGCTGCAGGTGTAGGGGTTGTTTTCATTATCGCCCGCGCACTTTATTTCAAAGGTTATATCTCTGACCCTAAAGCCCGGGGGCTTGGATTTGCTCTGAGTTTTCTCCCGGCGCTGGCGCTCGTGTTTGGTGGTTTGATTGGCGCGGCGATGGACTTGGTGTAGGCGTATTTTTGCTTGAAGGAGTGAATATTTGTGGGGCCTAATGTCTGGACTTTACCTGGAATACTGCTGTTTTATGGCTCGAATTTCACGGCTGAGTGGCATAGGCACAACGCCTTACAGATTGTCTGGCCTGCAAAGCTGGGGCTCACCGATGTGGAGGGTCAGCAGCATGAGGGAGCACTCCTGCTCGCCGCCGAAGTTGAGCACCAACTGTCGATGGAAGAGGGTTGGGTAATGTTGGTTGAGCCCCAGTCGACGCTGGGTGTTGCTCTCGCCGAATTCCTCTCCGGCGAGCCGGCGCGGCCCATCGACAAATTGGAGAGCTTCTGTTCACAGGAGCAGGGCGATATTCAACAATCAGCATTCCCTCGGGATCAACTCGTGCCCTTGTTTAAAGCGCTGGGAATTGAGTGGGGAATTGAATGGGGAATTAAATTGGGAGGAGGAAACGATTTTCTAGCGTCAGGCGGAGGTTCTCTGGATAAACGTATCCATCAACTGGTCCAAAAACTGAATGCCTGTTTTGGTGCCGACTGTTTGAAGCCGGACGCCTGGCGGGCCGCTGAAGTCGCCAGTGAGCTGGCCCTTTCTGAGAGCCGTTTTCTTCACTTGTTTCGCCGGGAGATGAACATCGCCTGGCGACCTTATTTGCTGTGGCGCCGACTTCAGTGCGCGGTTGAGGAAATCCACCGGGGCGGTACGGCGACCGAGGCGGCCTACCACACGGGTTTTTCCGATAGTGCGCACCTGAGCAGAACCTTTCGCAGTCAGTTTGGCATGACTCTGCGCGATGCCAAGTCAATTTTTCGCTAAGAATCCGTCCCTCGCAGAGATGCTGTCTGCAGGCAGATTGTGGTCATGGTGTTTCATGGCAAATTTCCGGGGGCTAGAACCTCGGGTCTGTGCTAACCTCCCGAGCTAACAATAAAGAGGGATAACCCGTACATGTTAGTTTTTTTACCACCGTTGCTGCGCGGCCTGATTGCCTTTGTATTACTTGTCATTAACACCCTGATTCTGGCGCCGCCACTGGTGCTGATCAGTTTGCTGCGGTTTGTGCTCCCAATCCCCGGTTGGCAGCGGTTCTGTACCCGTGCGGCGATTGCCATTGCAGAGCAATGGATCGCGATTAATTCCGGCTGGATGCGTTTGACCCAACCCATGGAGTGGGATGTGAGTGGACTGGAGCGGCTAGACAAAAAACACTGGTATCTGGTGGTGGCTAACCACCAGTCCTGGGCCGATATTCTGGTTGTGCAGCATTTGCTGAATCGCAAAGTGCCCATGCTGAAATTCTTTTTAAAGAAAGAGCTCATTTGGGTGCCGGTGATTGGTCTTTGTTGGTGGGCTTTGGATTTTCCGTTTATGAAGCGCTACAAAAAAGCCTATCTGGAAAAACACCCTGAAAAACGAGGGCAGGATTTCGAGAGCACCCGCAAGGCCTGTGAAAAATTTAAGCAGACCCCGGTGGCGGTGTTTAACTTTTTGGAGGGCACACGTTTTAACCCCGTCAAACATAAACGGCAAGAAAGCCCTTACCAGCACCTGTTACTTCCTAAAGCGGGAGGCATGGGTTTTGTGGTTGGCGCAATGGGCGAGAGTTTACATTCAATGATTGATATCAGCATTTCTTACCCGAACCGCCAGCAGCCCACGTTTTGGGACTTTGCATCCGGGCGGGTCAATCATGTGATGGTGCGATTGGAGTTGAAAGAAATTCCCGCTGAGTTTATCGGCAAAAATTATTTTGAAGATGAGCCTTTCCGCTATCAATTTCAGCAGTGGGTAACGGAGTTGTGGCAACAGAAAGACAGAACACTTGAAGAGCTAAACCAACGCTCGATAGAAAAAGGCTGGTCTCGATAACAGGCTGACCTTAATAGAAGGGTTGCCAAGGTAGAGGCGTAGTTGTGCTTAGGAGGACTCGCCCGGCCAAAAACCTGCCGGAATAGGCAGTCATTGGCAAGGCGAGTAAAACAGCAAACGTTACTGTAATTTACTCAGAATCAAGGTGGCATTAACGCCACCAAAGCCAAACCCATTGCAAAGGGCATGGTCGACCTGAGTTTGCCTTGAAACGCCGGGCACCAAATCCAAGTCAGTCATCTCCTCATCGGGTGTTTTCAGGTTGATGGTGGGTGGCAACTGATCATTAATGACCGCCATCGCTGTAAAAATACTCTCAATCCCTCCCGCCGCGCCAAGCAAATGACCCGTTGCAGACTTTGTAGAGGAAATGGGTATCTGCCTGGCCTCATCGCCGCAGAGCGTTCGCACCGCGGCCACTTCGGCTCTGTCACCCACCGGAGTAGAGGTGGCGTGGGCGTTGATATAATTCAATTGATTCGCCTCAATACCCGCCATGGCCAAACCTGCGCGCATCGACTGAGCTGCCCCCGCGCCATCGGGAGGCCCAGAGGTAATGTGGTGGGCGTCGGCACTGGTGCCATAACCCGAAATTTCGACCAGCGGAGTAGCGCCTCTTGCCAGTGCGTGCTCCAGTGTTTCAATCACCATCAGGCCCGCACCTTCCCCCATTACAAAGCCATTGCGAGATGCGTCGAAGGGCCGCGAAGCCTGTTCCGGCGTATCGTTATCTCCAGACAAAGCCTTTAGCGCGTGAAAGCTGGCCAGAGACAAGGGGTCTATACAGGCTTCTGCGCCGCCCACCAGAGCGACTTTCGCCTCACCCGAGCGAATCATGCGAACTCCGTCACCAATCGCCTGAATACCCGCGGCACAAGCCGTAACAGGCGTGCCCAAAGGTCCTTTAAAACCGTATTTGATTGAGAGGTTGCCCGCCGCCAGGTTGGCCAGAAATGCCGGGGCCGTGAAGGGAGATATGCGTTTGTAACCCTTGTTATCCAGGGTCTCTTTGGCCTGGGTAATGGTTGGAAATCCGCCTATGCCGCTGGCAATAATGGTGCTTGTGGCCACTCTGTCGGCTTCGTTGTCTGGAAACCAATTGGCCTGCGCTAGTGCCTCTTCGGCCGCGGCCATGGCATAAATCGTGAAAAGGCCAAGCTTTTTCCGTTCTTTTGCGCTTAATAACACGTCTGCGTCCAGGCCAGCCTCTGGGTCCTGGCTAATATCTGGCACCTGTCCCGCGATTTTTATTGGAAAGTCTGAGACATCAAAGCGCTCAATGGCGCTTATGCCAGACTGCCCCTGGCAGAGGCGCTGCCAGACCTTGTCAACACCACAGCCGAGTGGGCTCACCATTCCCATGCCGGTGATCACGATGCGTGAATGTGTCATATTTTCTCCAATCTGGGGGTATTCAAAACCCAAAAGGTACTAGGAGTTAATATATGTTCAAGATAATATGCGTGGGGTTGGCCTAAGGAGCGTAGAAACATGTCTTATTCAAAGGAACACAAAGCAAAGTCGAAGCAGCGAATTCTGCAGTCTGCCACCGAGTTGTTTTGCCGGTATGGCTTCGACAAAGTCTCCATTGCCTCCTTAATGAAGCTGGCCAAAATGACCCACGGGGCGTTTTATGCCCACTTTGAATCTAAAGAAGCCTTGTACCGGGAGGCCTTTCAGGGAGCTCTGCAGCGCAGCCGTGCGAGCAAACTGATCAAGGGACCGATGGCAGTCTCTCACCTCAGGGAGTTGGTCACGGGGTATCTCAATCTACGGGACTTGGGCGCACAGTCCACGCCCGGGGTGGAGTCCTTTCTGTCGAATAACATTGCCAATGAAAACCCGGAAGTGAAGAAGCTCTACGAACAGTCTTATTTCGGACTGTATAGGCTGTTGGAGAAGCGTCTGTTAGCGCTGAGTAAGTTAAAATCTTCGCCGCTGACTTTCAGCCCCTCATTGATCCCCGACAAAACGAGAGCGATTCTGGCCTCTATGATCGGTGCGATTGCGCTGGCAAAAAGTATAGAGCAGGACGAGGAGCGGGAGGCCATTCTGGCTGCAAGCCAAAACCATATCTTTACTATTTTAGGGTTGGACGAGGCACAGGGCGCTACTTAATAGCGCCTTTGCATTGAAGGACCCGCGGTTTTGCTCAGAGCGGCAGTTCAGTGGTGTATTTAACCTGCTTGAGGGCGAAGGTAGAGTTCACTGAGGCTACATTGGGCAAGTGTACAAGGCTGCGCTTCAGCAGGGTTTCATAGTGCTCAACGCTGTCTACAACAATCCGCAATACATAGTCTTTGTCACCGCTGGTGGAGTAACACTCCACAATCTCCGGCACAGACTGCACGGCAGACTCAAAGTCGTTCAGTGAGGTTTCGTCGTGGCTTTTAATGATCAAATACGCATACACAGTCACCGACAAGTCCAGTTTGCGAGGGTCCAGGAGAGTTACCTTGCCCTTAATAATGCCCTCTGTCTCCAATCGCTTGATGCGACGCCAGCACGGGGTGTGAGACAAGCCGACCTTCTCACCCAGTTCTGCCATGGAATAATCGGCATTTTCCTGCAGTGTGCGCAGGATCTTCCGATCAAAGTCATCGAGCTCAAACTGATTTTTCATCCTAAATACCGTTTCTTAGAGTTGTGTGCGTCCTAATACTAGAGGTTTTTCCACGAAAGTCACTGCCCAATGTGCAAAAGAGGTGAATAATCACTACTCGGGGTGGGGGTGAATTATTGCGTGGGTCGAGGCCCCTGCGCACAAAGCTGCTAAAACAAGGGTTCAGGGCCCAAAGTTTGCAATTTTATCTCGCCTTTCCGGCGCTAAACTGGACTGAAATAATCAACGCACTTTTGAGGCCTATTCATGTCAGTTTTTTCCCATGCAGAATTTGATCAACACGAACACGTGGCATTTTTTCACGATAAACAAAGTGGCCTGAAAGCGATTATTGCCATTCACAATACCAATTTGGGCCCGGCGCTGGGTGGGTGCAGAATGTGGCCTTACGCCAATGATGAAGAGGCCCTGTGTGATGTATTGCGTTTGTCCAAAGGCATGACCTACAAATCTGCCGTGGCCAACCTGAAGTTGGGTGGCGGCAAGGCGGTTATTATTGGCGACCCCCACACACAGAAAACAGACGCTTTGTTACACAGCATGGGCGAATTCATTGACAGTCTTGGCGGCCGCTACATCACCGCAGAAGACTCCGGCACAAAAGTGGCCGACATTGCCAAAATTGGTGCGCGCACCTCTCATATTTCAGGCGTTATGGCTTGTAATGAATATGGCGGTGACCCTTCCCCCACAACGGCATTTGGTGTTTTTGTTGGTTTGAAAGAGGCCGTGAGCTATCGTTTGGGCCGCAGTGATCTTCAAGGTTTAAAGGTGGCAGTGCAGGGGGTTGGCAACGTTGGATTCCGTTTGGCCAATCACCTGAAAGAGGCGGGCGCAGAGCTCTATGTTAGCGACATTTTTTCACAGAATGTTGAACGGGCAGTGTCTCAGTTGGGCGCCACTGCGGTCTCGGGTGATGACATTTTTGGTTTAGACGTTGATGTCTTTGCGCCCTGTGCAATGGGTGCCATATTAAACGATCAAACCCTAAAACAATTGCGAGCGCCTGTTGTTGCCGGTGCAGCTAACAATCAGTTGGCAGAGCCACGCCACGCAGAAATGCTGCGCGATAAAGGTATTCTTTATGCGCCTGATTACGTGGTTAACGCGGGTGGAATTATCGATGTGTACTTTCAGCGCAGCGGTGGCAGTCAGGTCGACCTGGCATCACATGTTGCGGGTATTGGTGAAACATTACATGAAATTTTTGATCGCAGTGAAGCCGACAACTTGCCAACCTCTGTGCTTGCAGACCGAGTGGCCAAGGAGCGTTTTGAAAACGTAAAATCGCCCTGGCAGGCCCCTTGCTCGGTTACCGAAGATGATCCAGCGGCAACTCAGTCTTATAGCAAATCGGCTTGAGGGAAAAACTGCTTTTAACGTGATTCACGCCGTCCAACTGGGTCAGTTTCTCATCGAGAAAGGCCTGGTAGGCGTGAAGATCAGGGGCAACCACCCGCATCAAATAATCAAAATCACCGGTCATGAGATAACACTCCATCACCTCTGGCCACTCGCTCACCTGCCGCGCAAACTTATCCAACTCTCGTTTTACCTGATGATCCAGGCTCACCTGGATAAACACGGTTACCGGCAGGCCCGCTTTGTTGGGGTCCATTAAGGTTACCCGTCGACTAATATAACCCTGATCTTCCAGGTTCTTAACCCGCCTTGAGCAGGGGGAGGGCGACAGGCAAACCTGCTCAGCCAACTCGATGTTGGCAATGCCCGCATCGGCCTGAAGCAGGGTTAAAATCTTGCGGTCGATGGAGTCCAGTTTATAGTCGGTCATGGGTATTGTTAGGCCAGTTTAATAAAGAGAAATCGAGCTAGATAACAGCGGGGCTAGCTTCTCGCTTAGCGGCAGCGCTGTAAAGTACTATGCTACTCATTGCTCCGGATTTGGTGGTATAAGATGAATATTAGCTTTTGACGCAATAAATTTCCAATGAATGTAGATTTTAAGCAATAAAAAATCCTTTTTTCATTCCGCTTGGGTCTACTTTGGCAGGATTCTCTAGTCGCACTCGTGCTATTTTTCTCCTTAAATAATAGTAAAGCTTACTCCTTGTTCAGAGGCTAGAAATGAAAGCAGAATTTATCACAGGAACAGACCTGCCAATCGGCACCTTTAGCCTGCTCAACGCAGATGGCAGCCTGATGGAAGGTGCCGAACCGGTGCCACTTCCCAAAGAGCAAGCGCTGAAAATGTACCGCGACATGCTCTTTACCCGGGTGCTCGACGAGAGAATGGTGGCCGCTCAGCGACAGGGGCGACTGAGCTTCTACTTAACCTGCACGGGTGAAGAAGCCGCCGTGATGGGCACCGCCGCCGCGTTTGAAAGCCATGACATGATCATGGGTCAATATCGCGAACAGGCTGCTTTGCGTTATAGAGGTTTCACCACCAAGCAATTTATGAATCAAATGTTCAGCAATGAGCTGGATTTAGGTAAAGGCCGGCAAATGCCAATTCACTATGGCAGCAGTGAATTGAACTTCATGACAATCAGTTCGCCACTGGGCACCCAAATCCCTCAGGCAGCCGGTTATGCCTACGGGCAAAAGTTGCAGGGCCAGGAGGCTTGTACCCTGTGTTACTTTGGCGACGGCGCAGCCTCCGAGGGTGACTTTCACGCAGGCCTGAACATGGCCGCCGTCTTAAAGTGTCCTGTTGTTTTTGTTGCGCGCAACAACGGTTATGCGATTTCCACACCTACCAGCGAACAGTTTGCAGGCGATGGTATCGCCTCGCGCGGTGTCGGTTATGGCATTAAAACCATTCGAGTGGATGGCAACGATATTCTGGCCACCTACAGCGCCGCCGTTGAAGCGCGGAAACTCGCGTTGGAAAATAATGAACCCGTTCTCATTGAAACAATGAGTTATCGTTTGGGCGCCCATTCGACCTCCGATGACCCCAGTGGCTACCGCAGCCGGGAAGAAGAAGACAAGTGGCGCGAAAAAGACCCCATCAACCGCATGAAAAACTGGTTGATGGCCCAGTCGTGGTGGACGGAAGAAGAAGAAAAAACCACCCTGGAAGCCTACCGCAAGGAAGTATTAGACACACTGAAAAGTGAAGAAAAACATCCGTCTCCCCAGCTGGAAGAGATCATTAGTGATGTCTACGATCAGCCGCCCACCCATCTGATGGAACAGTATCAGTCTCTGAAAGCGCACATAGAAAAATACCCGGAACACTATCCGGCCACCTCGGGGAGACTGTAGATAATGTCTAAAATGAACTTATTACAAGCCGTGAACAATGCGCTTGAAATCGCCATGACGGAAGATTCCCGAGCAGTGTGTCTGGGTGAAGACATTGGCAAATTTGGTGGCGTTTTTCGAGCCACCAGCAACTTGCAGGAAAAGTTTGGCCGAGAGCGTGTCTTCAATACACCGTTGACCGAACAGGGAATAGCCGGTTTTGCCGTAGGTTTGGCGGCTCAGGGTTCAACACCCATCGCTGAAATTCAATTTGCAGATTACATTTTCCCGGCCTTCGACCAAATTGTGAATGAAGCGGCTAAGTTCCGCTACCGCAGTGGTGATGAGTTTAATGTCGGCGGCTTAACCTTTCGTACACCCTATGGCGGTGGAATAGCAGGGGGGCTCTATCACTCCCAGTCGCCAGAAGCCTATTTTTGTCACACTCCAGGTTTAAAAGTGGTTGTGCCTAGCACGCCTTACGATGCCAAGGGGCTGCTGTTGGCTGCTATTCGCGACCCCAATCCGGTCTTGTTTTTTGAGCCCAAAGCCATTTATCGCGCGGCCGTTGGGGAAGTGCCTGAAGAAGATTACGAGCTGCCCCTAGCTCAGGCGAAGGTCGTTCAGGAAGGTAATGATATTTCGCTGCTGGCTTGGGGCGCACAGATGGGAGTCACCCTAAAAGCGGCTGAAATGGCTGAAGCCGAGGGAGTCAGCTGTGAAGTCATTGACTTACGTACTTTGCTGCCTTGGGATGCCGATACGGTTGCGGCGTCGGTTGAGAAAACCGGTCGTTTGCTGATTGCTCATGAAGCAACTAAGACCGGTGGTTTTGGCGGGGAAATTGCG
>ENA-OSET01002153-OSET01002153.1-sediment-metagenome-genome-assembly--contig:-NODE-2153-length-19340-cov-4.140061_pt1 | contig 19340 bp, 17 predicted proteins | sample MGYA00237882_ERZ534229 | MGnify/ENA primary metagenome ERZ534229 (study PRJEB26408, sample SAMN06266212) | sediment metagenome | isolation source: Hudson Canyon methane seep mesocosm | place... | reverse complement strand
TTTTTGTCATTGCCGAAGGAAATGGGCCATCCTGGTAACTTATGATATAGAGTTCCCAAACTGGCGTAAGCTGAACCGTTCATCGCTACAGGGTCAATTTCAAGGGACTTTTCGAGATCCTTTTTAGCCGCTTTGGCATGTTTTAAGGCGCTAAGACCGCCAGTGATTCCGGCGTAAGTTGATTTGATAATACCGCTCCAAATCAAAATGTCTGCTGAACGTGCAAATTGTTGCTTCGATTCTTTAGATCTTTGCATTAATGAGCTAAATGCAGTTTTTTGAGCGTTCCCCTCTAATTGATAATTTGCGACGGACCATCCAATTTTAAGGTCGTTAATTTCACTGTCTAAATCGGCATAGCTTAGATGACTGAAGATAAAACTGACTAACAAAATAGCGCGGTAATTCAGCATATTGGATACTCCCTTATAATAATGCTATTAGTAAAAGTTTCGCGGAAAAAATTTGAAGTAGGAAACAAGTCACAATTCTGAAGTGACAAACAGAGGTTTTGCTTTTTGAGTATTTTCTGCCAACGCAAAATCAACCAGGCGCGGAAGGATGGCGTTTATTCGAACAAATAACTTTTCAGGGAATCCGAGATAGACATCCTTTTTCCCTTTCTTTAGTGCTACGATTATTTTATCGACGACCCATTCCGGCTGGTCCATGTTCATTTTTGTGATTTTTGCGAACTTAAGTACTTTTTCGGAGTTTAATGGAGTTTTAGCTGCTCGCGGAGCAATGTAGGTGACATCGATTCCATCGCTACTCACTTCCCGTCTTAAGGCTTCACTGAATCCTTGTAATCCTGCCTTCGAACTGGAATAGGTGATAAAAAAAGCAAAGTTGATCGATCCAAATGTTGAGCCGATATTAACTACCTGGCCTTTCCCGCGCTTTTTCATTCCCGGTATTAGTGCTTGCGTTAGCAATACTGGAGCCAACAAATTGACGTTATAGAGCAGGGCTGTGTTTTCCGGTGACTGCTCTTCAAACACGCCAAAATACTGCAAACCGGCTAGATTTATCAAGATATCGACAGACTGCTTTTGCAGTTGATGCGCAATGGCGGCTATGCCTTCGAGGTTGGCTAAATCACCTTGTATTAAAGTGCCTTCGAAGTCTATTGAATTGACCCGATCAATCACTGTGATCTTCGCGCCCTGCGCAAGTAATTGGCGGCAGAGTAAAGATCCGATTCCGCCGGCTCCGCCCGTTACAACTATATGCTTGTTTCTAAAATCCACGTTAAACTCCTTGTGTAAATAGCCAATTGGTTTTAATGACCGCTAATACTTCGAAAAATGTTGCCGTAGAGCCAATAAAACATTTTTGCTGAATGAACGATTTGTTTCTTTTCGTTCTCGTTGTCGATGCGATTCATTAAGTCCTCGAAAAACTTCACATGCTGAATATCAATCGCACCATGTGAACGTAGATAGGTAAACGCGTTATCGGGAAGCTGGAGTGCTTTATTGATACAGTCAGCTGCCGTATCAGCTATGCTGACGCTCGTTCCTTCAAGGACGTGCACCATGCCAAAAAAACCGAGAGGATTTATCCGGGTAATGGTGTCGTAGGCATAAGACACCATCAACTCGGTTGCCGCTTTTGGTTTGGATTTTCTCACGCCTTCTTTGTCGATTCCGCAAGCTTCGATATCATTAAGAATCCATTCCTGATGACCGAGTTCCTCTTCTATATACTCGGCAACTGCCTCTCTTAACCATTCTTTTTCTTCGGGAATTAGAGATCCTGTTGCCATTAAAAGAGGCGTAGTATGTTTAACGTGATGATAAGCTTGAGATAAGAAGTCGACGTACTGATTGAGGCTAACGTCGCTGTTGAGTGCGTCAGTAATAATCGGTGCAGATAATAAGTGATTACGCTCTACTTCAGTTTCTTTCTGTAGTTGTTCAAAAAACTTCATGCGACTATTTCCTCGATGGATTTGGAGTAAAGGTTCTCAATGATATTCTCGAATGTCTCGACAATTTTTTCTCTTTTAGGCCTTCCATTACTTGTTAGCAGCCCGGATTCTTTTGTTAGAGCCACTGGCAAGTAGTGCCACGCTTTAACTTGTGCGTAATCAGGTAAGGAGCTATTTTTCGACGATATCCAGGAATCGATTAGCTTGTCTGTTTCGGGATTCTGTTCGCCATAGCTGGATATTAATGCCGTTAAAAAGGGCTTCCCGTCGCCAAAAACAAAACACTGCATAATTTGCGGGTTTCCGCAAATTTCGCTTTCGATCCACTCTGGGTGAATATTTCTTCCGTAACTACTAATCAAAATATTCTTCTTTCGCCCATCGATAACAAGGAATCCATCGTTATTGAAGTGCCCTATATCACCCGTGTTGATTTGAGTTGATGACCAGCTTTCGGGTTCGTTGATATAACCCAGGAAACTATTTCCCTCGACAACTATTTCTTGGTTTACAATTTTTAGTTCAATATGAGGTAGTGGTTTGCCAACGGTGCCGGGAGAGTCCTCGCCGGGACAATTTAGGCTAACAACTGACGCACATTCTGAAAGTCCGTAGCCCTCGTAAACAGGCAGGTTTCTTTCTCGGGCTTTCTGGATAAGTTGGGGAGATACTTTTCCTCCTCCGACTGCAATAAATTGAAAGGAGGAGGGAGCTTGCCATCCGTGTTCTGTCGCTATCATAATGACTTTGAGAAGCTCGGGTATCAATATCATGCTGTTAGGTTGATAGTGGCTAATGGTTCCTAGCAAAGTCATGACGTCAAGATTTGAGCTACCACCAATTCCTGTTTTTTCAGGCGGAATAGCGGTTACAACACCGTCGGAGAGAAGCGGTACATAAATGCCAGCAATATTTTCTAACAACATACTATAGGGCAGTAGCGATAAGTGGTGCGGATTTGAAATGTCGATTTTTTTCGATAGCGACTGTGCGACGGATATTAGCGATTCATTGCACAGGCATACGCCTTTGGGTGTGCCCGTTGATCCTGAAGTGAAAGTGATTTTGTTTGTATTTGGAGGAAAAGTCGCGTTTAGATTCTGATCAAATTTCCAGCAGATCATGTCATCCATAACGTTTAATAGTGACAGCGACTCGTCCTTTGGTAGAAACGATCGTATTCGATCGTCGTTATCCGCGATCATACAGTCTATATTGGAGCTAGTTATTGCGTGTTTTAGTTGTTGATCTGAAAAAAAACTGGGGAGTGGTAAAAGGCAAATATTAGCCTTTTGGCAGGCGAAATCAACGACAATCCATGAAGGTGAATTGTCGGCGTAAAGCCCAAGAACACGAACGTTCATTTCTGTTAAACAGTTTGATAGTTTGTCTATTGCTATAAATAGGTCAAGCGCAGATAGTTCGGTGTCGATGCCCTTTATGACCGTTTGCTCTGGACTCTCTTCAGATAAGGTCTTTAGATGCTGTAAAAGTATGTTCATATCTGTTCTTCCTCGCGTAGCTTAATGGCTAAATCTTGTATTAAGTCTTTGTAGTAATCTAATATGCAGCTCATTACGCTGTTCGTTTTTGCATAGTCGATAGCGAACCTTAAATCACCGGCAAGTACGGCAGGGCAGCTGTCGTAGTAACTGCCCCATTGGTTTAAGGGGTTATCCAGCCGGGACGGGTCTGCCGTACAAATATTGATAGGAGTGAAATGCAACTTGTTAAGTAACTGGCTGACCTGTTTAGTTGCGGTAAAGACGATCCAACGATAATTAGCCTGGTCAAGCACTGCGAGTAGGAGAATAAAAAGTAACTGGCTTGCACCGCGCTCCGTGGCGACGAGATTCCCAATCTCAACAATATCTTGGCGCCCAACCCGGGAAAAAGCCAAGTCGTTAAGTGTTTTCTCGACGGGCCCTGGCATATATTGCTCCACCATAAGATCAGATTCTTTTGCTTTCCTGATACCTGCAGTGGCACTGACATTTCTATGACAATCGATAGAGAGTAGATGGGGCATAAATTCAGTAATCTCTGCTTGATACGCTCGGGAGAAATTGTCGTAAATATATGATTCAAGCACTGGTCGGCGAGGTGATTGGTTTGAATGGAGAGTGCAGGTCGTTTCCGGTAGGACGATGTTCTGCAAGACTCGATTTATGGTTTTCTTGGAATAGCGATGAGATCGTGTTGTATCGTTCACTGCAGTCTGTTGCATAATCGAAGACCTGTTTTGATTGACTCGATTAAATTTTAGGATTTCATTCTTAAGGGAGTCTTAAGAAAATCAATAAAGGGTTATTTTTATTGGAATTAAGGATTAGCAACTACTGGATAGGATGGCGACAGATTTAACCGCGACCTTTTGATCGGTGATGCCGTCAAATTATGAGTTTCGTTTGAGTATTACCGTATTATGAGGTCGAAAAAGTGTTAACATTCGAAAAATAATAATTTCTGTATGATCCCCTTGGTAGTGACTATGATTAAAAGTTTTTTTCGGTGCTTAAATAGCTTTTTTCTATTTTTGATTGTTTGTTTGGTATTACTAAGTCTGTTTCGCATCGGGTTTATTACATGGAAATTTCCCCGCGCTCTGGAAGCAGGCAATGTGTGGCTTGTTTTCGCACAAGGCTTTCGCTTCGATCTTGCAACGCTGTCAATGTTGTCAATTTTACCTGCGCTGGTAACTCCGGTATTCGCGATTTTTGGTTCAACGTGGGTTAACTGGCAAAAAATAGTTGCTGTTTATTTGACCGCCTGTTTTGTCCTGATATTATTTATGGAATTTTCAACGCCGTCTTTTGTCAATGAGTTTGACCAACGACCCAATTTTATCTTTGTGGAATATTTACAATATCCTAAAGAAGTATTTTCGACGTTGATGGGCGCGTACGCCGTTGCTTTAATTGGAGCGACTGTACTCACTCTAGTGGCGGGATGGTATTTCTATCGACAGCAAAGAAAAAGTATCGAAAGCAGTACGATTACCGTGTGGCAGGCACTACTCTTTATTCCCGTCGTTCTTATCGTAGAAACACTATTTATCCGTTCAACATTAGAGCACCGCCCATTAAATCCAAGCAATGCTGCATTTACGAAAGATCTGCTCATAAACGATTTCGCCATGAATTCGACTTATAGTGTGGCCTATGCCGTGTACTCGAGTTTTCGTCACGAAGCAGGTAGCGAGGGTTATGGTGATATTTCCAGAGAACAGGTGATAAAGACCATCCGCCGAGAGATAGGGGCTCCTCCAGAGGATTTTCTTTCCGACGAGATTCCGACGTTACATCAGCAGTACGCAATAGTCGAAAAAGAAAAACCTTTAAACCTGGTGATAATTCTGGAGGAAAGCCTGGGTTCTGAATATGTTGGGGCTTTAGGCGGCTTAGACATTACGCCTCGCTTAGATCAACTTTCAAAAGAGGGGATTTGGTTTGAGAATCTTTATGCGACCGGTACAAGGTCAGTCAGAGGGATAGAAGCGGTTGTTACGGGATTTACTCCCACCGCAGCGCGGAGTGTTGTAAAGCTTAATAAGTCGCAACAGGGGTTTTTCTCCATTGCCGAGTTATTGAAATCAAGGGGATATGATACGAGTTTTATTTATGGTGGAAATGCCAATTTTGATAATATGCGGCATTTCTTTGTGGGGAATGGTTTTAATCGGATCATTGAGCAAAAAGACTTTATCTCTCCAGACTTTGTTGCCACGTGGGGTGTCAGTGACGAAGATTTATTTAATCGCGCCGACGAGGAATTTTCGAAATACGCGAAGGAAAGAAAGCCCTTTTTCTCTCTTATTTTTTCCTCTTCAAATCATTCGCCATTTGAATACCCGGAAAATAAAATTGAACAATTCACTGATGAAAAAGCGACAGTGGAGAATGCTGTAAAATACGCCGATTATGCCCTCGGGGAGTTTATTGATAAAGCGAGAAAATCTGAGTACTGGGAAGATACCTTGTTCCTGGTCATCGCAGATCATAATTCAAGAGTCCGTGGGGCGAGTCTTGTGCCGATCGAGCGATTTCATATTCCAGGTTTAATATTGGGTCGTGATATAGCGCCGCGCCAATATGAAAACATCGCCAGTCAAATTGATATGATTCCCACCTTGTTGTCTCTACTCGGAATCTCGAGCATTCACCCAGGAATTGGTCATGATCTATTGCATGAGCAATTTGCTGATTATGAGGGCAGGGCGATCATGCAGTACAACAGTACGCAGGCGTTTATGGAAGGGGATAACGTCATCATCTTTGAACGAGATAAAGAGCCCGCGCAGTTTGACTATATTCGTGGAGAGTTAGTCGAAGCTAAATCTACCGATAAGCAGTTGCTCAACAAAGCGTTGGCTTACTCTGCGTTTGGGCCATTGAGCTATAGCGAAAACCTATATCGGTTGCCCGCAAAGAAATAGTAACGATGTATCAAAGTCGCATTTTTTTGCGGGGTCGCCAATCATATAGTCAAGTATTTATTACTTTACTCACGGGGTGACCGCATGGTCACAAACTCTTCTGCCGCGGTAGGATGAATGCCGATAGTGCTGTCGAAAGTGGCTTTAGTTGCTCCCGCTTTCATCGCAATAGCCATACCCTGAATAATCTCTCCAGCATCATCGCCGACCATATGGATGCCGATGACGCGATCTGTCGCTGTGTCGACGATCAATTTCATATAACTGCGCTCTTGCCTTCCGCCAATGGTATGTTTCATTGCTCTAAAGCTTGATTCATACACAGTAATGTCGCCAAAGCTATCTCTGGCCTGTTCTTCCGACAGTCCGCAAGTGCCTATATTGGGTTGGCAAAAAACGGCGGTTGGGATAGTGTTGTAATCAACGGTTGTAGGGTTATCATTGAAATAGGTTTGCGCAAAAGCCATACCTTCCGCCAGGGCAACCGGGGTTAGCTCCATACCTCCAGTAAGATCTCCAAGGGCGTAGATATTGGGTTCGCTACTCTGAAAATAGTCGTCGACTTTAATAGTACCGTTTTCATTCAGTTCAACATCAACATTGTCAAACCCGAGATCCTGTAGGTGGGGTTTTCGCCCGGTAGCATAAAGAATCGCGTCGGTTTCAATTTTACTGCCGTCTTCCAATATGGCTATTAGCGACTCGTCATTTTGTTTTTCTATAGCTTTGATATTGGTGTTGAATCGCAAATCTATGCCGGATTCTGCAATTTCTTTGCTTACAAATTCTCGAATGTCTTTGTCGAAACCTCTCAGAAATAATGGTCCTCGATACAGTTGGGTGGTTTTTGAACCCAGTCCATTAAAGATTCCAGCAAACTCTACAGCAACGTATCCGCCGCCAACCACCAAAATACGTTCAGGGAAAGTCTTCAGGTCAAAGATTTCATTGGATGTTTTGGCGAGTTCGCGGCCGGGAATGTCTGGAATATAGGGCCAGGTTCCAGTCGAGATGATGATTTTCTCCGCCGTATACTGCTTATCGCCTACAGCTACCGTATGTTTGTCGACAAAACGCGCTCTACCGTGAATGACTTCAACGCCTGCACCACCTAACATGTCTTCGTAAATGCCATTTAAGCGAGAAATTTCAGCGACTTTGTTATCCCTCAGCGTACTCCACTCGAAGGTTGGCTTCGCAGCACTCCAGCCAAAGCCTTGAGAATCTTTAAAGGCATTGGAAAATTGGGAGGCATACACGTACAACTTTTTTGGAACACAGCCCACGTTTACACAGGTACCGCCCATGTAGCGATCTTCCGCTACGGCGACTTTTGCGCCCTGTGCGGCCGACATTCTACTCGCGCGTACTCCGCCTGAACCGGCGCCAATAACAAACAAGTCATAATCATATTCGGAGTTTTCGTTTTTCATTTTGATCTCGACAAAAAGAGTTTAAGTTAATCTTAGAGTGTTTTAGAGTTTAATTGTTACAAAGTGAAATTGGCAGCCATTTAACGCCAGTTCGAGTGTGGAGGGTGCATATAAATAGTGCATCGATTGCCTTTAGTAAAGAAAAATATTACCGGTAGCGGATTGGTTTGCTTCGCGCCTCGCCACTTCGCCAATGATGGCGGCCTCCGGGCAGTCTCCGTTTTGTAATTCCTTTAAACACGCCTGGGCTCTATCAGCCGGTATTGCTGCAATGAGTCCTCCGGCTGTCTGCGGGTCATACAATATAGGGTAACGCTTATGGGTGCTAAATTGTTCCACATTAATCAGACTGTTTTGCGCGTGTAAATTTTCGGGATGTAGCGTACTAAGCCAATTATTCTGTAAGCAATGGTCCACGCCTTCCATAACAGGAATGGAGGAGAATTCCAGCCTCATGATAATGTCGGCATCGGAAGCACTAATCATTTCCTGTAAATGCCCTAGTAATCCAAATCCGGTAATATCTGTGCAAGCTAATGCTTGGTTCTTGTGGACGATATCTGCTGCACATCGATTGCTAATAAGCATATGATTTAGAGCATTATCGACCCACCGTCCTTCCGCATTTCCCGCCATGTTGGCGGCAAGTAGAGTGCCACTGCCCAGAGGTTTGGTGAGTATCAGTTGTAGTCCACAAGTCAAATTGCCTTTGGTCAGAAGATTGTTTTGATCGCAGGTTCCGTTGACTGACAGGCCAAACCCCAATTCAGCACCTTCGCTACTGTGGCCACCGATCAATGCCGTATCTTGCTCGTTTAAGCTGTCGACCGCGCCACTCATGAGTTGTAATAAGGTGTCTTCAACCAGCGCTTCGTTGGCATAGGGTACCGTTGCGACCGCCAATGCAGAGTGTGGGGTCGCGCCCATAGCATAGATGTCACTGAGACAATGATTAGTAGCAATGCGGCCTAATAAATAGGGGTCATCAATGAAGGCGCGAAAATAGTCAACAGTTTGTAACCATTTTTTTCCTTCGGGTGGTGAAATTACGGCGGCATCGTCCGGGTGGTCTAAGCCTATATTTACGTCGCTGTTTTGCTGTGGTTTTAGTTGTGAGATAACGCGGGTCAGTACGCTATTCCCAATTTTGGCTCCACAACCACCACAGCGCATTGGCTCAGCTTCTTGTACCGTTGAATTCGATGGGAGGGGTTGGCCCGACATGGCAGGCAATTCGTTATACTGTGACATAAATTGGCGATCGATTCGGTCTTTCCACATCCATAGCCATTTCGCTTTGAAGCTAATAGGACCTTTCGACGCAATGGCTTGTTTGTCGCCAGTTATAAGCAAGCTGAGAAAATGGCGCTGCGGTTTATAGGGCTTAAGTGCTTTCTTCTCTATTGCCCTGCGAAGGTTATTCGCTAGTACTACGCCGCCGCGTACCGCGTATACGCCGCTTTTTGGGAGTGCTTGGGGCGTGAAGTGGGCAATGTCTCCAGCGGCAAAAACATTGGGATGAGAACAGCTTTGCAGGTATTGGTTAACAGCAATAAACCCCATGGCGTCACATTGTAATCCCGTCGCCGCAAGCCAGTTTGGGCTGCCGGCGTGGATTGCCCAAATTAGGCCGTCAGTGCTTGTCGATGGACTATTGGTAAAGCTCAGGACTGTTTTTTCGTCAACGGAATTAACCGAACTCACTTTACGGCTGTTATGCATTTCGATATTTCGTTGCCGCAAAACGTTTGCCATTATGTTTTGCGCTCTGCGACTATGGGTTGGTAATAACTGCTCGCTTGAGCTAATTATCTCGATTTCCGTCTTTTCCGATAAGTTTGATAGGTCTAGGCGGTATCTAATGGCGAGAGCAACCTCAACACTTGCTGCACCTCCGCCAACTACGCTTATTTTGAATGGTGTTGTCCGTTTTTTACTTCGCAATTTTTCTTGAATAAAATGCCACTGCTTAAGAAAATTATCGATCGGTTTAACCGCAAATCCATGTTCGTCCGCGCCGGCAATGGAGTCCAGATCAGGCTGTGATCCTACATTCACAGACAACCAATCGTAGCGGACTGCCGTTCGATTATTGCAAATGATCTGTTGTCGGTGTAAATCGATGTCGGTAACGGAGCTGTGGAAAAGCCGCACATTGGCTTTTTCACAGAGCCGGCGTAAGTCGATGTGAGTTTCGTCAAACTCATAATGACCTGCTATTAGACTGGGCAGCATGCCGGAATAAGGTGTATGGATGTCCCTGCTTATTAGTGTGATGCGTAATCCCGCCAGAGGGTTCATCGCAAAATGTTTGACGACGGCTAAGTGACTATGGCCGCCGCCGATAAGTACAAGGTCGGAAGTATAAGGGGTGTTAATCATTCACAATAAACTTTTTATCTGCTGCTGCGTCTTATGTTTAGCGGTGATAATGATTCCGCATTGGATTGTTACCGGCGTTATTTTATGACGGTGACACATATTAAGTTAAACGACTAGCAAAAACAGCGTCGCCCGTTATAATCGGCAGCTATTTTATGTTCTCAGTAATAATATGTGAAACGATAGGAGCTCTATATGCAAGGTTTAATGATGAATTCCCCGTTAACTATCACGTCGATGATGGAATTTGCCGACAAAATCCATAGCGATACAGAGATTGTTTCGGTTACCAGTGATAACCCCCGCCATCGACATACATTCTCTGATGCCTTTAAACGAGTGCGTAAGCTAGCCAACGCACTGCAGAAGCTTGGCGCGGAAAAAGAGGACTGCATTGCAACCTTGGCATGGAACGATTATCGGCATTTCGAAATCTACTACGCTGTTAGTTGTTCCGGAATGGTGTGTCACACAATAAATCCCCGTCTTTTCCCTGAGCAGGTTGAATACATAATCAATCATGCCGACGACCAATTTATTCTTCTTGATGTCGCATTTTTGCCCTTGTTGGAACAATTGGACGGTAAGATCCCCTCGGTCAAAGGGATTATCGTCATGACTGATGCTGCCAATATGCCCGAAACCACCTTAACAAATGTCTATTGTTATGAATCATTACTCGAATCGGAGAGTGAAGAATTTTCCTGGCCAGACATTGACGAGATGGACGCTTCGGCACTGTGTTATACGTCTGGAACCACTGGAAATCCCAAAGGTGTGTTGTATACCCACCGATCGACTGTTTTGCATACATTCGCCGCTTGCTTAAGCGACGTTATGGGGCTTGCGAGTGACGATGTCGTCATGCCTATCGTGCCCATGTTTCACGTAAATGCCTGGGGGTTACCCTATGTATCGGCCGTTGTCGGTAATAAACTGGTATTTCCCGGTGCGAAAATGGCAGACGGTGAAGTTCTCACTTCATTGATCAATGACGAAGGGGTGACATACTCTGCGGGTGTGCCAACCGTATGGCTGGCATTATTGAAATATTTGGAGACGTCGGGCAAAACAATCGATTCCCTGCAAGCTGTTATTGTGGGTGGAGCAGCTTGTCCTCTTTCCATTCTTGAAGAATTTGAAGACAAGCATAACGTCTATACGCATGTGGCCTGGGGCATGACTGAAATGTCTCCGCTCGGTACTTTCAATCCGAAACTGGACCGCGAGGCTTTGGGTGAGAGCGAATACGCTCGAATGCGAGTAAAAGCAGGGCGATGCATCTATGGTGTCGATCTGAAAATAGTAGACGATAATAACGTCGAATTACCCTGGGATGGTGAAGCGTTTGGTGCATTAAAAGTTAAGGGACCATGGGTCTGTAGCAGCTATTTCAAGCTTGAAGAAAGTGATGCCCATGACGCCGATGGATGGTTTGATACGGGAGACGTAGCGACTATTGACTCTCTTGGTTTTATGCAGATTACCGACCGCAGTAAAGATGTTATTAAATCAGGAGGCGAATGGATCAGTTCGATAGATCTTGAAAATACCGCTGTGGATCATCCCTCCGTGCTGGAGGCTGCAGTCATTGGCATGCCTCATGAAAAATGGACAGAGCGCCCTCTATTATTAGTGATTAAAAAAGAAGGCGCCGAATTAAGTAAAGAAGAAATGCTGGCGTTTTTTAAGGGTAAGGTTGCCAGTTGGTGGATACCCAGTGATTGTCTTTTTGTAGACGAACTAGCCCATACGGCGACAGGTAAACTAAGTAAAAAAGATCTTCGTGAGCAGTTTAAGGACTATACGTTTCCGAGTTGATTTTCATTTTATGATAGCGGCAGTCGGTCGAGTTCGAAGCTATTTCCGGTCGTGCGGAATTGAGCTAAAAAACCGAATTATATTTATTCATCTTGCCTAAGGTCGGTCATCTTTTGCGCAAGGAAATTTGTGGAGAATTGAACTAGTGTCAGATTATATCGCACCCGTTAAAGATATGGGTTTTGTACTTACGGAATTAGCCGGCTTAGGCGAGGTATGCCAACAGCCTTATTTTTCAGATACCAGTGAAGACGTAGTCGAAGCTGTTCTCGATGAGGCCGCCAAATTTGCCAGTGGCGTGTTTGCACCGCTCAATACCGAGGGTGATTTAAACGGTGCCAAATGTGAAAACAATGCCGTTCAAGAAACGAAGGGGTTCGCAGAGGCCTACCAACAATTTGTTGAAAGTGGTTGGGTCGCATTGCCCTGTACACAGGAGTATGGCGGTATGGGTATGCCGGAAAGTGTCGGAATGGCTGCGATGGAAATGTGGAATGCGGCAAATATCAGTCTAGCTCTTTGTCCCATGTTGGGGCAGGGCGCTATAGGTGCAATCGAAAGTCACGCAAGTGATAGTATAAAAGACACTTTTCTTGAAAAAATGATTTCTGGGGAGTGGACCGGAACCATGAACCTGACCGAACCGCAGGCGGGTTCTGACCTCGCTGTCGTGCGGGCTAAAGCCACTCCGGATGGGGGTAATTATCGGATTAAGGGGACGAAGATATTTATAACCTGGGGTGATCATCAAATGACGGATAATGTCGTCCATTTGGTTCTTGCACGCACGCCCGACGCGCCAGACGGCGTTAAGGGTATTTCTCTTTTTGTGGTTCCTAAGTTTTTAGTCAATGCCGATGGTTCTTTGGGGGATCGTAACGATGTTTACGCTGTTTCCGTAGAGCACAAGATGGGGATTCACGGTAGTCCGACCTGTGTAATGAGTTTTGGTGACAGTAACGGTGCTCTTGGTTATTTGGTTGGCGAGGAAAATCAGGGCTTGGCTTATATGTTTACCATGATGAACCATGCGCGCTTAAATGTCGGTATTCAAGGTGTTGCTCTTGCCGATCACTCTTATCAGATTGCCGTAGATTACGCGAGAAATCGCGTCCAAGGCATTGCGGTGGGGGATCGGGAAAAAGGCGCGATTATTCGCCATGCAGATGTCCGCCGTATGCTAATGACCATGCGTTCCTTAACCGAAGCGTCGCGCGCTTTATGTTATGTTACTTCCTCTTCTTTTGATATGGCGCATCATCATACTGATGAAAGTAGTCGGCGAGCTGCTAACGCTAGAGGGGAGTTGTTAACCCCCATTGCAAAAGCCTGGTCGACGGAAATTGCTCAGGAAGTGACCTCTCTTGGGGTTCAGGTTCACGGTGGTATGGGTTTCATCGAAGAAACCGGAGCAGCCCAATACATGCGGGACGCTCGAATTACGACCATCTATGAGGGGACAACTGGCATTCAAGGTAATGACTTGATTGGCAGAAAATTGATCCGCGATAATGGGCTCGAACTTAAAAATTTGATTGCGGAAATTCGTTCAATTCAAGTCGAAGCGTTAGACGCTGGAGTTGAGTTTTCGGTTATTGCGTCATCGCTGGTGAACACGGTTGATTCGTTAGAAAATAAAATGAATTGGATTCTCACAAACTATAAGAACAATCCCCAGTTGCCCGGTGCTATTGCGGTAAATTTTCTTATGGCATTGGGAACGATTGCCGGCGGATGGTTAATGGCAAAATCGGCATTGATTTCGAAATCGAAAATGGCGGAGGATGAAAATTTTCATAGTGTCAAAATCGTTACGGCGCGTTTCTATGCAGAACAAATTATGCCAAGAGCGCGCGCTTACCTGAGTGCGTTAGAGAACGGTAGTGAGATGACTATGGCTTTGTCTGACGAACAATTTTAGAGTAGCTTTTCAGTCATTATCATCAGAGGAAGTAAAGGAGGGTTGTTAGGATTGTCGTCGGCAATTTTCCTGCGTTAGCGAGCGCAGGAAGAGAGCCGTGTTTGTCAATCCGATTCTCCGCAAAAAATAAGCTCTCGACTGACAAGGGGTATATGACAGGTACACAAAATCTGATTGAGTATTTTGGCTGCTACCTAATCTAATCCTGCACAGTTTTCGGAATTAGACAGACAGTGAAAGCATTGCGATAAGTTTATTCTAATTTTAATTCTAATGTGTATTGATTCGAGACTCCAGGTCGCTCAAAAGCGCATGAAGTCTTTTTAATTCTCTTTCACGAACGATGCTGAGCTCTCTTGTTTTCGAGACCAATATTTCGAGTTCTTTTGCTGTAATATTCTGAGTTGCAGCTCGATCTAGAATTTCATCCACATTTGCTTTACTGGCTCGAGTCCTTCCCTGACTATTACTTATCGTCATTCAATATCTCCTGCCATACTGGATCAAACGGTATTCTTATAGCGGTTGCTTGGTTTAAGTGTAGAAGGCAGAAGCTGAAATGCAGATAATTTGGTACTAATTCTTAGACTATTGAGCTATATAAAGGGGGCGTCGTGAAGTTGTATGATGTATGCGCATGATCAGAGTGAATGCTTATTGCTGTAAATTATTGTGATCGTATCTTTCGCTGAGGATGTTGTAGAATTGATCTTTCATCGTAATGATTTCTTTTTTTATCGTGCTTGCTTCTTCGCTGTTCGAATAACGTCCCGGATATATTTTTTTCCGGTATTGCGCCATTTTTGCAGTATAAAGTTTCATCGCTTTTTCAAGGCGTTTCTCTCCGAGTAGTAACAATTTGGATTCGGCGATTGAGATTTCTTCGTAAACCGCAACTAGGTCACTACTCAAATCGTCCAGTTCAGCGCCTTGTTTAGTGCTAATCCCTTCTGCTTTGGGGCCTATTTCACTGACTAAAGAGGAATACTTGCTAAAGGTATGGCTCACTTTGCCTACATGCTGTGCGACTTGCTCTAACATTCCGATACGTCGCAGAGAATTAACTTGTTGGTTTTGTTTTAGCTTATCTCGCAAGGTATAAAACATGGCTAGCGCCCCAAATGACATCCCTAATAGCAGGCTAATACCGGTACTAATGATACTTCCATTGTCCATACTTCACATCTCTCAACAGTTAAGAATAACCAGTGGCGCTAATTGCGGGGTGCAGCGCTTATGTCAATTCAACCGCCAGAAATTTTGACGGTATAGCCTCTGTCAAGCAATATGCGTTCCAAGACCTTTCTTTGATCGCCTTGAATTTCGATGACACCATCCTTAATTGCACCACCGGTACTACATCGTTGTTTTAACTCTTTAGCGAGTTGTTTTAGCGGGGTTGATGTGAGCGGTATCCCAGTAATTAAGGTGACACCTTTTCCTTTCCTGCCTTTCGTTTGTAATTGCAAGCGCACGATACCATCGCTGGCCGGCTCTGTTTGCCGTTGTTTGCAAACACATTGCTTTTTTGGCTTATTACACTCTGGACATTGGCGGCCACTATCAGTGGAATAAACCACGCGGTTCATCATATTGTTTCCATAATTTTCAGATAGTAAATGGGTCATTGCAGTCTATTAGTTTATCCCGATGGATACTATAATGACTCCACGGTAAGGAGTGGATTTTAACCTGAATATGCATGAATACAATCATTCCAATATCAACCTTTTATATGAAACTCTTACAGGAGTCTCCTTAAATGGCGGCACAAGAAGAAATTAGCGGGTTAAAGGATCAAATCGTCGATTTACAGAGTCAATTGGCGTTTCAGGAGGATACGATCCAGGCGTTAAGCGATGTTTTGGTGCGTCAGCAACAGCAGTTGGATAGTTTTCAAGAGTCGCTGGCGAGTCAGAAATCACAAATTGAAGAGCTCGCCGCAGACGGAGAGGTCGCCAGCGAAAGACCTCCGCACTATTAGTACCTTGTTAAGGAAACCTAGTACGCTTTGACAGAAAGTTCGTACCGTTTTACGGAAAGCTAGTCCCGTGATAACGAAACGCATTCTGTTCTGTTGCACTATTCGATGATTTTCTTTCATTGTGACACTGAGCTAGCATTAGCTATCTGCTCAGAAAATGTGCTTAGGTTTAGTGTAGGGCTTTTAGAACACTGCTTTTCGAACAGGACGTTTAGAGTAGGTCTGTTGCAGTAGGTTTATTACCTAAGAGGAAAATACGCGAAAACACGGCTCGATATTAACCTACGGACTCAACAGTGTAGCGTTCAAAAGTTATTGTGTGACTCCAGTAGTCTTTCGACAACCCCGCTTTCACTTTTAGTTGTTCAACAAATTCTTTTGGTTGCTCTAAATGTCCCCAAACTGAGGGCAAAAACGTTGCTTTACGATTTCCGTCGCTCAGTACAATACCGTCGACTCCGGGTCTTAGCTGTTGAAGTAGGTTGTTTTCCGAATGAAATTTCAAGGGTTCGGTTTGGCCAAGTATGGCAATATGAATTTTGAGTTTTTGAATCTCAGTTTGAGTCAGCGAGTTGAATCGTGGATCTTCGAAGGACGCACTGTAGGCATTGTATTCGATGTTATCAATGAGCGGCTCGGTAGCAGTCAGTGATCCTATGCAGCCCCTTAATTGATCATCAATCGTGAGAGTCACAAAGCTGGCTGCGTGGTTGAGGAGGTGATGATCAACCCCGTCATGATCGACCGTGCGCCGCGAACCATAATGTAATCCGTGACTGATCGATTCGCGGGCACGACTCAGCATTTGCTGTTGTTGGATCGCTGTATACATAGCTTCAACATAACCCCCGTTCAATTTAGATGAGTGTTATCCGGGCTGGCCTCTGGCGTGAACGCCCAGCTTCCATAACCTACTACGCGGTTTCTATCTCCCGCAGTGTCGCCGGAATTGCATAAATCCAAGGTGCGAACGCCTAATTCATGTCGTTTGGCTGCCCGTAATAGTCCTTTTATTCCAATTGAGCCGCAGGCTTGCTGTTGTTTTATGAGTTCAGGGCTCAGTGACTCAATTGCATGACAGGTGCTCTTATCAATAGTCTGTGCTGATAGATAATTTTCGAAATGACTGAGGTCTGAGCTGATTACGATTAGCGTTTCTTGCCCACCCCATAAAGACTCAATAATTGTAAGAACGTCATTCACGTCAGCGTCGCCAATAACAATGGGCAGCACTGTGAATTTATTCAATAGAACTTGCAAAAAAGGTAGCTGAACTTCCAGGCTGTGTTCTTTGGAATGGGCTTGATTCATTATTTGAACGAAGGGATGCTGAACTAACCGCTCGTGCAGAGATAAATCCGTCGGGACGTCGCCTAAGGGCGTCCGAAAGAGCGTTGCAGTAGAAAGAGCGAGACCCTTAAGGTAAACCCGGTGAGCCGGTCCCAACAATATGATTCGTGTGATCGTGTCGACATAGTTAGTGAGCTTAATGTAGGCTTTTGCGGCGGTCATTGCTGAATAAACGTAGCCCGCGTGCGGCACAATGATCGCCTTTGGTTGTCCTCCATCAAATTGTTTTTCCTTGTCTGTTGACGAGAGTGCTGATGCCCGTGCATTCTTCAGGTAGCGATTAACATCACTTGCAAGGTCTTCTTTTTTGTCGGGATAAAAAAGTCCAGCGACGGCAGCTTCACGTATGTTATTCATAACATTTTTCTATAAATGGTTGTAAGCGTTTTTTGCCCCGACGCAGGGTGATTTCCCTATTGTAGTTATCTGTAAAGTGGCGCATATTTGAGGCACCGTCCCAGATTCATATCCAACAATAGGAGTATAGCCTATGGCGATTGAATTTGACTCGCAACTAAATCTAAGCCATCCGGGAGTCGTTTCAACTCGGTTTTGGCATCCGGTTGAAAGCGGTAAACTGCAATGTGATTTATGTCCAAGAGCCTGTAAATTAAGTGAGGGGCAGCGCGGTTTATGTTTTGTGCGCGCGCGAATCGACGACGAAATCGTTTTAACCAGTTATGGGCGATCGAGTGGATTTGCCGTCGACCCTATCGAAAAAAAACCTCTTAATCATTTCTTTCCAGGCTCCTCCGTATTGTCCTTTGGTACTGCCGGGTGCAACCTGGCCTGCAAATTTTGCCAGAACTGGGATATTAGCAAGTCAAGGGAAATGGACACACTGATGAGTTTGGCCACTCCGGAGCGCATTGCTGGCAGAGCAAAATCGCTGGCCTGTAAGAGTGTTGCCTATACGTATAATGACCCAGTCATCTTTCATGAATATGCGATTGACACTGCCTTAGCATGCAAGGAAGTGGGGGTTTTCTCGGTGGCGGTGTCGGCGGGATATGTCTGTCAAAAACCTCGCGAAGAGTTTTATTCCGTGATGGATGCAGTAAATATTGATCTCAAGTCTTTTTCAGAGCAGTTTTATTATCAAATAACCGGGGCGCATTTGCAGCCGGTGTTGGATACGTTGCTGTATATTAAACATGAAACTGATGTTTGGCTGGAAATTACCACCCTACTTATTCCGGGTTTCAATGATTCAGACCGTGAGCTGAACGAGATGACACAATGGGTTTTTGAGAAGCTAGGTACAGATGTGCCGGTTCATTTTACGGCTTTCCATCCCGATTACAAAATGCTCAGTCAGTCCAAAACACCACCGGAAACCTTAACCAGAGCAAGGGATATCGCACTGACTAACGGTCTTGTTTATGCTTATTGTGGCAATGTGCATGACTCGGTCGGCGGCAGTAGTTATTGCGCTCACTGCAAAAAAATTGTTATAGAGCGAGATTGGTATTTGTTGAAGCAATACAATTTAACGGAATCGGGAGGCTGTCAGAATTGCGGAGCGCAATTTCATGGCCGGTTTGATGGCGTTATTTGATTGGCGGGAGACGGCGATTTACTTGAAGAGGGGCAGCGAATTGATTGCGGAGATGCGGCGAACGAGTTCGTTGTGGCGCGACACCTATTCAGTTTACGTCGGACAACTTGCGGTGGATAGATTACGGCCGTTAGGCATTGCGACTACAGTGAGGCAATACCTAGGGTCGTAAATTGGACTACTGAAGTTGTCGGCGACTTTCCTTTAATATTTACTGTTATTTTTTTATCCCGGGGTAGTCCCTCATCTCAATAAAGGGGTGAAACGCAATTTCAATGCCTTCTTCTATCCTCCCTTCGTTAGCTAGCAGTTTTTTACGTCGAATATATCCGGCACCTGCGCCGCTATTGCGAAGATTAATTTCCTGAAGCGTATCGAGCCCGCCGAAGCTGGAAAATACGCGTTCAAGGGTCTTGATATCAAAGATTGTGACTTGAAGTGACGCGCCTTTTAGAGGTTGATTCCAGTTAAAATCTACTGGGACGCCACCTCCTGCACCTTGCATGGACGGCTTGCGAGTAAT
>ENA-OSET01002151-OSET01002151.1-sediment-metagenome-genome-assembly--contig:-NODE-2151-length-19341-cov-3.653810_pt1 | contig 19341 bp, 17 predicted proteins | sample MGYA00237882_ERZ534229 | MGnify/ENA primary metagenome ERZ534229 (study PRJEB26408, sample SAMN06266212) | sediment metagenome | isolation source: Hudson Canyon methane seep mesocosm | place... | reverse complement strand
TTATTTCCAATTTTTCAATGTTGCTTGCGTACTATTGAGTAGTTCCCGCAAATGTTAATCGCTTCCCTTACATTTTTTGGCTATTCAATAGTTTTGAAAAATCAGCCAGTTACGTGTACTTGGATGCTGCTTACGTTTATTCAAATTTTGCAAAAGTTCACAAATTTGCTTACGTATAAATTTGACGGTAGCTCATGCCTGAGAGATTTCTCGTTATTTTCAAACTATTATGTAACAAAATGTGATTATTGTTGTTTCTATGTAAGCCAAAGAAACGCTATAATATTGGAAGCAATATTTCTGTATCCATTCAAGTAGTTAGATACACTTATTAACGTGCTATCACATGACTTTACTTAACGCTAAGACGCTGAAAAGTAAGCCAAACTAGCCCTAAAACTACTTTTAGATATTAATATCGCATGTTTTTTTTAACTAAGAATAAGGTCAATGCACGGATTGCTCGCCCACATAAAACAACGCATAAATTGATGAAAATGCCTTTTTTGTACAATTTCATCACTCAATTTGAAAAAAGACAGACTTCCCTCCAATGGATGCCCGTATTATTTTTCGTTAGTTTTTTTGTGCCTGGGATTGCGCATAGTGAGATATGGATTGAGGAAGTTCAGCAAGCAGAGCTGCCTTTAGCTTTACTACCATCGGGCAGTAAGAAAATAGTTTTGGAACAAAATAGCAGCTTAGGCCCCCGCACATCTGCAGACATAGTTGGCGGACAACACTTTGCAGGCCAATACCTGATTAAAAGCGATACCACCAGTACCATCACCATCAACCTTACTAGCGACGATAATGTTCAAAGCGTTCAACTAAACAAATTTCAACTTAAATATAACAATACCGTTCATAGCAGTTTTCCAACATCCGGACTTGAAAACCCGAGCATGTCAGGCGCTTACATTACGGTAGGCTTTACTGCCATCATAAAATCTGGCGCACCAGAAGGTATTAGTTTGCCGTCATTTACCATTGACGTAACTGAAGACCAACCTTGATTTACGCATAAAACCAGTTCAATCCCCATCCGTAGCAATAACGACCTGATCACGACCCGACTGCTTTGCAATATATAGCGCTTTATCTGCTCGATGAAAAATGCTTCGAGCATTTAAATCCTCTGCTAAAGCATCTGCAACACCAAAACTGGCACGCACCTTCAATTCAGGCAAATCATTTAATAATTGTGTCTGTTGTAATTTTTCTCGAATTCTTTCAGCTACATTCTCTGCCTGATCAAGCGAAGAGTTATTCAGCAACATCGCAAACTCTTCTCCACCATAACGAAATACCTGATCACCAGGCCGAGCAGATAATTTGAGTAGCATTGAAAACGCCTTAAGCACTTTATCTCCAGCTAAATGTCCATAGGTATCATTTACACGTTTGAAGAAGTCAATATCGATAACAATTAAAGAGAAAGACTGTTCATAACGTTTAAAATTATCAAACAGTCCCATAATCTGGTCGTCATACGAGCGCCGGTTCCATAAGCCTGTTAACGGGTCTTTTAAGGCAATACGACTCATATTCAGCGCCTGATAAGATAAGGCCCTACGACGAACAAAATCGATACGTCGCAAATAATGTAAACGAACAGCAAGCGAAAAACCAAGAACATTACTAAGAATAAAGCCCATCAATATAGTTAGGCGCGAATAGACAGGAAAGTCTTTATAGCCATATATCAAACCTAAGCACGCAAGCGTAAAACCAAGTGCAATCAAGGTTTGCCCCCATAAGCCAAAAACAAACAACACATAAATTGAAACAATTACCAACACATCAATAACAACATAATCGCTATAGCTAACAGGCCTGGCAAGGTCGACATAAATCAATATGCTCACAAGCGCAATAAGCCAAGCAGCAAGTAATAAGTCGTAATGATAAAAACGCTTCAACCTGGAAATAAGTAATATGCAAACAATGCAAAAAATCGAAAAGAAGGAACGCAATTCTATAAAATGAACAAATTCAGGAGAGTTACCTAAAATAGCCGCATCGTTTTGAATAAATAAAATGGAAGTCACTGCAATCAAAAAGAAAGCTAAGCGATTCACTTCCAGTTCATTTTTAAATGAACTCTGGCGATAGCGTAACTCTAGGAAACGATTATTAAATGTTCCTTTCAGGAAACTTATTTTTTGTTTGTAGTTATCCATTAGAAAAATCGTCAATGGCTCATAGTAAATTTAGTATAGACAACATACCTACAATACGCGTCTCATTTACAAGCTACAGCCATGAAAAATTGAAAATGCTATACTCAATAAAACTTCCTATTTAAGCATTCAATTAACTATGTTTTTCCAACATGCCTTTGTATCGTCTTCTGCCCACCAGAACTTAATGCTAATGGCTTCAGCCCGCATTGTTTTATGGGTTTTGGCTGAGCTATTAATTCTGGTAAACCGGCTTTGGTTACACCTACCGTTTAATGAAATGCTCGCGCACGGCATTTTGACCCTGTTTGCTATTATTGCACTCACTTCCTTTGCCCAAGCAAGATCCTCCAGAGAAATAACGCCGCGTTCAACACTGCGTCAGCTAACAGTAGACGTACTCATCATGACATGGTTATTCCATATTGCCGGCGGGGCAACCAATCCCTTTGTATCTATTTTGCTTTTCCCCCTAACTATAAGCGCCGCTATTTTACCCAGCCGCTTCACCTGGTTTATGGTAGCATTAACACTTACCAGTTATGGCAGTCTGTTTTTACTCGACTTTGGTTCCTCCGAACCTTTACCTTTAGTAGATCACAGCCAGCATAATCATTCTCAAGGTGCGCAATCAGTTTTTTCACTGCATATTGTTGGCATGTGGTTTAACTTTGCTATAAGCGCCATCTTGATTAGTTTTTTTGTCGTAAAAATGCGCCAGCAAATTCAAGCACAACAAGAAAAGATTAATTCCCATCGGGAAAAATCCCTGCGTGATGAACAATTATTAGGTATTGCTACGCAAGCCGCTTCCGCCGCCCATCATATTAGTACGCCTCTTTCGACGATGGCAGTGATTATAAATGACTTAAAAACAGAACCAAGCAGCGAGCCATTTCAAGAAGATCTAAAAGTATTAGGTGCACAATTAGATAACTGTAAACAAGTACTAAACACCCTACGTCTTAGGGAAGACACCAGGAATCCCATTCCATTAAGTGTATTTATGGCGCAACTTGTTGATGAGTTTCGACTGATGAGACCTGAAGCAACACTTGAAGAAGACAGCGAAGCAAATCGTGAAGAACTTAAAACGCTCACAATCACCGCCGACCCCTCACTACGCATGGCAATACTCAACGTACTCAACAATGCTGCCGATGCATCTCCAACTAAAATACAGTTAAACCTCAACTATGATAAAGGCAACGAAAAAAACCACAAGAAAAGCAAACTGCATATTCACATAAGAGATTTTGGCCAGGGTTTACCCGAACAGTTTTCCAAGGCAGCCTTCATAAATGGTGCAAGCCCGATAAAGTCATCAAAGCCCAATGGTATGGGGATTGGTTTATTCCTTTCGCATGCGACGATAGAACAACACCATGGTAAAATCAGTTTGACCAACATGGACCCTGGAACATTAACACACATCACTTTACCTCTATGACTAAAAGCATTTTAATTCTGGACGACGACACGACCTTCTCAGCAACATTAGGCCGCTCATTTACACGCAGGGGTTTTACAAGCTATGTGGCTCAAACAATCGCCCAAGCAGAAACAGTTTTAGTAGAAACTAAACCAGACTATGCCGTTATCGACTTAAAAATCGAGCAAGAAAGCGGCTTACAGTTTTTAGCTATTCTGGCCCAAAGGTCGCCAAACACAAAGTCCGTTATTCTGACGGGTTATTCAAGCATTAGCACCACGGTTGAAGCAATGAAACTCGGCTGTGTTAACTACTTATGTAAGCCACTTAATACGGATGAAATTCTAAATGCGCTAGAGGATATTAGCGCCAGCCCAGACGTACCAATTGTCGACACACCACCTTCAGTTAACCGTTTAGAATGGGAGCATATTCAACGCGTATTAACACAACATGAAGGCAACATAAGTGCCACAGCCAAAGCTTTAGGCATGCATCGAAGAACCTTACAACGCAAGCTTCAAAAAAAGCCGGTCTCGCGGTAATTATTGACGATGCCAATAACACTACCTCCTGAAGACATACACCTATGGTGTGTACACACCGATCAGATTCAAGAAGTTGATTTACTCGCTCACTATTACCAAATACTCAGCAACGAAGAGCAGACCAGAAACCAGCGATTCAAGTTTGAAAAGGATCGCAAACAGCACCTGATTACCCGTGCCTTAGTACGATATGTTTTATCAGAATACATTAGTAGCACAAGCCCTTTAGACTGGCAGTTCACTCAAAATAAACATGGTAAGCCAGAAATTGCACCAAAAACACAGCCCTTCCCACTAAAGTTCAACCTCTCGCACAGCCATAAAATGATCGTACTTGCTGTCGCTAACAACCAGGAAATAGGCGTTGATATTGAATTCATCAACCGTTCACTACCAACGCACGATTTAGCAAAAAATACCTTTTCAGTTCAGGAATACCTACAACTAAAAACGCTGGATAAGAATAACTTCCACACACGCTTTTACGATATATGGACGCTTAAAGAAGCTTATATCAAAGCCTGTGGCACCGGTTTATCAACACCTTTAGAGAGTTTTTCATTCTCATTTCCAACAAAACAAAACATTCAAATTAGCTTCGATGCCTCGCGAAACGACCAAGAAAGTGAATGGCAATTCTGGCAACTCGAACCAAACCCGGAATATATTATTGCCTTGGGAGCGAAGTCTAAAGAAGTGAAAAAGAAGCGTATTATTATACGGGAGGTCGTGCCGTTTAAGTCATATTGCAAGAGCCATCAGCCCACTTTAAGACACTAACAATCTTTAAGACTCTCGCACAAGGTCACCTGTTTTATTGCACTTCACGCCAATAGATAATTCGGTCGTGGCCTCGGTATTGTCCGAATATAGCTGTTGCTTTAGGATGATTTTGCAATGCGCCATTACCATTCCAATCATATTTCAACCATGGCTGCGCATCTAGATTCACAGAAACATCAACCTCCCCCATATTGCCTACTAATGGCGCACTAAAGAAGAAGTTTTCTTTTGTATTCAGGTCTAATGGTGAGTTCAATGAAAACTGGGTCTGACCTAAATTACCTACTTTAATATCATCAAAAATACTCGCGCCTGTACCAGAAGGGGATAGAGTGAAATCTGTTGTTGAAAAACTAGTGCACTTATCATCACCGTTAAACTCAAAACGGTTATCGGTCGTAAAATACTCCGCGTATGCTTTCATTTCTAGCGCGTGCGTTTCAGGTCCAAAAGCGTTTTCCATTTTCCAACGACCCTGCCTTAAATTGCTACCTCCAGTAAACCGGATATTGCTAAAGGTTGCACTGCCCGATACTAGATCGTCATCTAATAGCTCTATTTTTAGTTGCACATCTGCACCAAAAGGCTGGATATTACTACCAACAGGACGCTGATATTGAAACTGGCCAAAAGATTGGTGAAGAAGCGATATCGTCACATCACCATTCACATCAGAAAGATCAGCACCATAACTTTGACTTGCATTTGGCGCTCTCAAACTGGCAGTACCAGAAACATTATCGGTGTAACAAAAGCCTTTAATCGAACCTAAACCATGACATGAACTCTGCTCTTTCAGATCACTACCTAGTTTCCAATAACTTCCTTCGTAGTTTTGAGTGACTTCATCTTCTGTATTTAAGGCTTGGATTCTCACTTGCGGCGCTGAATCAAAAGAAAAGTCCTGATCTAAATAAGCAAATGTAGCATTACATGCTGGCGCAAAAGCAGCCCCCGTAAGTGATATTTCAAAATGATCGGGAATAAACCGACCAATATTATCGGAATCAGAAGAAGATACAGTTTGGCTAAAATAAGTCGGCGGCATTGTTCTTATTTTAAAAACACCTACCTCGCTCACGGTTTGGCTTAGTGTAATATCGCCATCATCAAAATCCAGGCTTGTTAAACTAAGGCTACCATTAACACTACCAACCGCAGTCGGAGAAACTTTGATTAAGTTAAGGTTAACCGGTTGTAAGGCCTGTGTTTGATAACTTTGTGCTGTAGTCTTGCTGGGGTCTGCACACTCAGCAACAGCATTAATATCGAACTGGCTACCTGCACTCACAAACTTAGTGCAGTTTGAATTGCCTAAAGCACAAGCACTATTTAAATCTACTGCACTGACCTTAATTGTATTAGGACTGACAATAAAACTACTGGTACTACCTTCAACAGGCCCTGTCCCGGCCACCAAATCATCATGAGAAAAATTAACACCCAGTATTTCTGCCGAGTCCAAATGTGTAACATCAAAAGTAGAAATACCACTTAAGAAATTTAGGCTTAGATTGTTTACAGCCGGAATAACATTATTAATAATATTAGTTCCATTTAAACCAAGCGATGTATTCACTGGGTCAGCAGTGCCTGGCGAGTCTGGGTCATAGTTAACTGTAAACCAGGATTTTAAATTTTTATTTCCCGTAAATCCGCTTAGTACCGAGCACACCCCACTTCCTGTGTCACTCTGCCCAATTGCTGTAAGCGTTATCTGACTGGGATTAGGGTCACCACAAACAAAGTGCCCTGGCCCTGTGACCGCAAATCCAGTCGTCCTGAAGTCAGTCCCACTACTTGCTGTAGAACTAACACTGGCACCTGTGTCACTGGCTGTCACCCGTAAATCATGGTTCTCATTTTTATGAAATAAATAAGCATTCACCGCCCCATTTTCAGTACCATTCAAGGTCACGCTACTTACACTTGTGCCGCCACTTAAGGCTAAGAAAAAGTCACTATTGGCATTTTCACTGGAGCTAAGGTCTATCGTGCCCGTATAGTCTGTTTTAAAGGTCGTTCCATCTGCACACACCGCTTGTATGCTGACTTGTGATCTCGACTGTGGACAAGCCAAACCAACGCTCGGTTGGCTGATATTAAAGCTACCCAAAATACATGAACCGGCAGTACACAAAGAACCAAAGTCCAGTTTAGACATACTGTTCGCATCATACGAAATTGAAGTGTTTGTTGAGATAGACACATTGTCACCTGTAATGCCGCCCACATAAGCAGAATCCCGCCCGATAGTAATATCTGTTTCAGAATAAATACCTGCCCAGCTACGGGTATTTCGTTCAAACGATAAATCACTGTAGCCGTAAATAAGCAACTTACTCGGGTCTCCGGTTAGGCCCAATACGTCATTATTATTCAGCCAAAGGTCACGCTCAAAACTGACAGGCTCTGAGATAAACAATCTGGCTGTGCCACTATTGACGACACGAATTTTTACATTACGTGCGACTGTTAGGCTGCGTACCCAGTAATCACCGCTACCTAAATTCAAAGTGGAATTTCTTTCAAGGGCGAGCTCATCAATGTAGTAAGTCCTCACACCTGTATTCACATTCAACGTTGCACTTCGGTTCACTGTTATTTGATCATACTGGCTTTGGCCTGCATTACCGATGGTGCCGGAACTAAAGTTTGCTACTGTAAAATCAGTGGTAAAGCTACTGGTATCAGGAAAAGGCCCAAAACTCATACTCGGAACCGCATTTGCTGTGCTGGCTGTACAGGCTGCACTATTACAGGCGGTGTTTGATGTAGGTGAAACGCTGGCAAATTGCAGTACATTATCGGGGCTATTGATACTGATACCGGTATCTAGTGTTAACGCGCCATCATCATGACTAGATAAGGCATCAGGAAAACTTTCAGAACAGCCTAAATTTGCCCCTTGGCAAAAATGCGATTCACTTGCCAGAATAACCATTTGTGGGTCGCTGAGTGCTTGGTCGAATATTTTAAATTCATCAATGGCGCCATTAAACATACGCGAGGCAATGCCTTGGTCAGCACCAATCTGCAAAGGGTCATTATTGGTGACAGGCGTACCGCTATAACTACTTGAACCACTCGCTACACCATTAATAAAAATTGTCTGGCTACCGGCTTGGTAACGAACGGCAATGTGCGTCCAAACACCTGCGCTGATGCTGCCGCTTGAAGTTAAAGAGCGAGTAGCCGTTGGACTTGTGGTTTGCCACCACCAATTAATTTGCCCTGCTGAGGTAACATGAAACTCTGCATTTTCATCTTTCGATGCAATCGTTTTTAAACCACTGGCAGGCAATGAGTCGATCTTGACCCAGGCAGACATCGTGAAACTTGCTGGCATATTCTGGTTCACGGTACCATTCAGGTTAATATAATCATTACCGTCAAACACACCATAACGGCATGTGCCAGGATTGCCCGTTAATGCCGAAGCCGTATCGGAGGTTAAGGCATCACCGACTACCGTGCCATGTAGATTATTGGCTGAACGATCCTCTACCTCACCTACCGCGCCTTGCCATAAGTCTTCGTCCATACGAATATCAATAATCGGGTCTGGCAAAGCCAGCAAGGCATTTTTAAACACAATATCAAAGTCAGTTCTAACACTTGAATTATTGAATGAGTACAATGTGACGTCGCTATTATCAACCTCAATACCAATGGTAGCACTCTCACCATTGGCAGTATTATTCTCATAACGAAAGCGAATATCTCCATTTTCATAAAGCACTACCTGAAAGTCATAACGCAGGTTGTTAGCGTAGGCTTTTACATTATTCCAGGTGACCACTAAAGAACGATTTGGTGCTGTTCCCATAGTGCCATAGGTAACACTTGATAAAGCATCATCGACCAAGTCATCCCAATAAGGCGCAATAAAACGGTCAGCTCTATTAGTTGGTAAGGCCGAGTTTTGATAGACTCGATGGAAGCGCTGATTAGCTCCAAAGTGCAAGACGCCATTTGTTAAAATACGCACTTGCGTGTAGGCGATATCTTTGAAAGTGAAAGGAAAGCCAATATTGACGAGGACTTTATCATCATCATTTGGGTAGCGTGTGTCTGTTCGATCCCAAGAAATGGTCGTGACTGAAGCCGGTACGTCTAGCGGTGTAAACAATAGTTCTGTTGCTTCATAGGTTGCAGCCTGAGCATTAATAGTGAACACACTGAGCAATGCACAAAGTGCTAATGAATAAGTATTCCACCATTTCATATTCATTGTTTCGCCCTCACTTCAATCGAACGCCTTGCCTGATCAAAACCTGAACCGCAGACTGCATTGCTTGAAAAAATATAATATGTCTCTGCTACAACGATACTCTCGCTACAACTAATCTGTGCGACGCAATTATCCAAGCCAGGGTTATCGGCAACAACAGCTCCGGCTAAATTAAAACCAAAATCGATATTAACCAAAGCCCCACAAGTTTGCTTTCCCACAAAAACACGGTTCAGGGCAATTTGTGCTCCACTTTCTGCGGCATAAAAAGCACGCATTGACTGGTAGTCCTGACCAAAACCTAAATTTGATGATTCAGTCAAGTCCCCCATTGCAGCGACTATCAATGCCAGTATTACAATAATAAAAACTGTAGCAGGCAAGCCTATGCCTTGTTGTTTTTTAGAGAGTTTGTTGGAGTACATTTTAGGGTACATTGCGAATTTGCACCTCTTGGTTAATGGCTTGCTCAGCGCTGCTGGCAACACCTGCACTACTTACCTTGAAGGCCATGGTGACAACAGCACTTCGGGTCAAGGTGCCAGCCGAATACTCAAATGAACCTGAATTTAAACGATTCCCGATCACCGTTTCGTTATCTAAGCTCGCGCCTGTTGGGAAAGTCGCATGGTAACCGTACTCATTATAACGATATAAAAAGCCACTCGAAAAGCAATACATCACAGGGTCTTGAACAATATAAAGCCGTTTGGTAGGTGAGTCATTTAGAAACTGGTGCGTAGCGGCGAGCGCTATCGTGACGGCATTTGTTGTCGGCCCAGTACTCAATTGGTTAATTAATCCGCTAATAATACCGGGGTCGTTTAAAGCGTACAGATTCGGCAAGCTATTGGGGTAAACAGCTACCCGATCAAAAGCAGTATTCACATCACCTGCGTTATATCTTGAAAATTCGACACTTTCAAAGCTGCTAGCAGCCGTAAGGGTTGGCACACTTAAGTAATTGGAGCCCGCAATACTAGGCACAAATTCAACACAGGTGTTAGCGCTATTGATACGCACACTATTAGGCAGTGCCTGACGTAATTCACGAGTCACTTTTTCCGACACAATCCAACCAATGGTTGCCAGTTGCTGGCGCTCGGCAATATCTGCCATACCTTGTGTTGAGCGTCCTATAAAGTTGGTAATACCAACACCAATAATGCCAATCAACACAATGGTGACAATCATTTCAATTAAGGTAAACCCCTGTTGTGCTAAGGTAATGCCCTGTTTTCCTAGAGGGGAAACGTGTATTTTAGCATTAGATTCAAACACTAATAGTTCCCCTTGTAAGCTGCAAAAACGATCGCATTTTCACCTAAGGGCGATACAACACTCTGCCCAAAGGGCGCCACTGTAACAGTGATTTTTTTAGCATGATTATTAGCACTAGCCCCCGCGTCATCTAATGCCCCCACTCTTGCGCCATCACAGGAAATCACAATGCGTACACTAAACTGCGCATAGGATGGATCTAAACTACCATCAATACTAGTAGGGGGGTTATGTGTAACGCCGCCAGTAGAACCATTATAATCATCCACATCATCATAGGTCGCACGTATTTCAGTGCCGTTTTCACCTAAACTGGCGCAACTCGGATTTGCTTCATAGGGCATACCACCAACAGGCGTAAGTTCATCATAATTTTTTGCTAATATTTCGTCTAAATACAGCTGAGCTAGTTTAAGGGTTTTATTACGCCATAGCGGGTCGGCACTATGACTCATGGAAAGCGAGAAAGAGTTCATCATCGCGACCATGGCAATAGACAACACAACGATAGAGATTACTAATTCAACTAAGGTGACGCCTCGTTGTTGCTTTAGACAAGACAACTTTGAATAGCCCTGGCTTTTCATGGGCAGGCAACCTGACTTTCATAGGCATAACCTGATGAAGATAAACATACACGGTAAGTGTGTAGCCCAGAGAAACGAATCTCGTGATTTAAGCCATCTTTTATATTAGCTAGGCTATTCCAAGTAAATGTTTTCGAAGTGCTTGCTGACATGGTGGTGCCATCAATGACTAAGCTGCCACCTGAGGCATCTTGGGTAACGGGGTCTAATGTAATTGGACTACCAGAATTGTCTTTTGTCAGTGTGAATGTCCAAAATTTATTGCTATCGACACCCACTGTAAGACTAACAGGGTCGCTGGTCGCGCTCATCCCCATAGCCACTTGCTGCGCTAAAAGCGCACTGGAAATTAATTGATCTTTGGCAATAAAACCGGCAAAACCATCACGAGATGAGAATAAACTTGCAGCACCATAGCTCAGAATGCCGACCAGTACGATCACCATGACGAGTTCGATTAGGGTAAAACCTGATTGTGACTTTATAACTTTTTCCATAACGCTTCAAAAACAAAAAAAGCGCCCGAAAGCGCTTTATAATACGAAAATAATACTAGCAACCCGTTGTAGTAGCTGCTGAAATGATTGACGGTGTGCTTGCATCCGCAGCTTCAGTATAAGTAAACCTACAATTTGCGGCGGTAGTTGCCTGTTTCGCAGTAATTGTTACGCTAGCAGGTGTTGTTGCTGGCGATGCTAGAGCAACGTCAAAATCGTCAGTAAGTTGGGCTGCAATAGCAATACCAGCGGCAGCATCAGCAGAAGGGTAACCAAATTCCATAGTAATAGTTTGTCCTTCCATCGTAATACTCGCACCGGCACCTGTATTACCGCTCACCAATGCTTCTGCATGGCCAATAGCGGAAGCCGACTTCACTGAACTTAATGCACCTTCTAATGTTGCCTTCCTAGCATCATTACCCAAATCTGCAAACCGCGGCAATGCAAAGGCAGACAAAATACCTAAAATAACAATAACCATTACCAATTCAATAAGTGTAAAACCTGCTTGACGCTTCATTACTAAACTCCTGACATGTATTCACCTCAATAAGAGGCCATTTAAATAAAATTTGTATTACCTGAATATATTTAAAACTGTTCTAGACAACCTGGTGCGTCAACATTTTCTTATCAATACGCCCTAACACAGTTAATAACATCGGCTTGGTAAACTGTTTTCATAACAATTAACTTTAACTATAGACTCTAAGTTCTATATTGAAGTGGTAAAAATGTGTGTTTTTGTATCAACAAAGCTAAGTAATGTTAAGGTCTATTTATAAGGTATTCACTAAGGCGATAGCTCAGTATGTACATCACCCGTATTCGGGTCATATTCTATGCGATGTCCATCGGCTGTCGCCTGATAAGTATAACGGCAATCACCACCTACCAAGGTGGTTAAGTAATCCTCACCAGCGACCGTTGAAGCGCTCAAAGAATTTGTCGTCATCAACGCGCCCCACAAAGCATTACACTCTGCGGCTGTCATTCCTGAGGGGTTTGTATTACCACTTACTCCTGTTGGCCAGCCATCAACACTCACATCGAGTACATTATTGGGTTCGCCATAACCCGGTAGGTCAGTCACAGCACTATGTACGCCATTTGTCAGCCATTGCGCTCGCACCAAAGAAGTAGCCGATATAAAGGCACCACCAGCCGCTTCAACACTTGAACTGTGTGCGCTATCCGAGATATCAGCAAATTTGGGGAAAGCGATGGCAGCGAGTATGGCTAAAATAGCAATCACTACCACCAATTCGATCAGTGTAAATCCTTTATCTTGTTTCATGGTTACTACCCCAATAAAGTAAATAGATATCTTTGCACAACTCATGACACCATCATACCGGTAGCCTTTTTGAGCCTGACAGAAGCGTATTTGTATTGAACACCAAAGGGATGACCCGAAGAGCGAACTTTGCGAGAAATCCAGTTCTTTTATTGCTACTTGGGCATTAAAACCTAGAGAGTTTCATCTACTCGTTTCAACACTAAACCTTTCGCTTCTTTTATGTTCTTCTCCTTTGACCATAGTGCAAACACTTTGAACTGCAACCAATTAGAGTCAGATTTAATCTTTTCTTGCATAAATTCTTTATTTATAAACTGGTAGGCAATTACTTGCCTTCGGGGGTCATACACCCACTTCCCGGCTTTTCCAAGGGCTGCCTCTAGGCTCATTTCTCCCAAATAGTGACTACCTTCTTTCATCCACTCCATGGGATTAGCACCTTCATATTTTCCGGCTAAAACCATTTGATTTTTTGCAACCAAAGTCGCTTCTTTCAAAACGACTGCTGCACGAATTTCAGCTAGCCGAAATTCAAATTGAGCAAGCTCTAGATTTACGGCTTCTCGATTTATTCGGGTTGATAATTCATACATCAACAGCCCGACAATAAGCGTCGAAATCGCAATCACAAAATACCGATGCGTGTGGTTTTTAGCATAAAAAGACTGTTCAGTATTTTTCATGCAGATAGGCCTCCCTGCTAAATGCTATCTGCAACACTTTACTTCCTGCATTTTTATTTGCCCATCGCCGCACTACCAAGGTCCCAAATTGGCAAGAACACACCTAACGCTAAAATCAGTACAATGCCCCCCATTGCGACAATCAAGATCGGTTCGATCGCTTCCGATAAACGCGATAAAGAATAATCTGCTTCTTCATCATAAAAATCGGCCACTTCATTTAGTAAGCTATCAATTGAACCGGTTTCTTCCCCTACAGCAATCATTTGTAGAACCAGTGGAGTAAAAATCTCAGTGGACCTGGCAGTTCGAAGTAAGCTATCCCCACGCTCTATACCAATTTTCATATCCAAAATACGCGCAGCAATAAACTTATTACCCGTGGATTCCGCTGCAATGGCTAGTGCATGGGTAATAGGCATACCTGCTGCGAGCATCATGGCAAAATTTCGGGTAAATCGTGATAAGGCAATTTGCTTAAATAGAATACCGACAATAGGAAAGTTAAGCTTCTTCTCATCCCAGGTATAATTACCCTTTTCAGTTTTAACCCAATGCTTGAAACCGTAAATAGCGGCAATCACCAAGCCAATCATCAACCACCAATAATCCAGACAAAAATTTGAAGTCGCTACTAAAATTTGTGTGGGTAAAGGTAACTCGGCACCAAACTTAGCAAACACGCTGGCAAATTTGGGTATAACAAATAAATTCACAATAAACAGCGCAGCCATAATGGCGCTGATGACCATCTTTGGATAACCGGTGGCTTTTTTAATACGTTTTCGGGTATTACGTTCCAGCTCTAAACTTTCACTCAAGCGTTTGAAGGCTGTTTCCAGTTGACCTGTGTTCTCACCTACATGGATCATACTGATAAATAATTCAGAAAATACATCAGGGTAAATTTGCATTGATGAGGCTAGGTTAATCCCCGACTCCAAACGCTTGGAAACATCAGCAAGCGTTTCTCTGAGTAGGTCGGAATTGGTAGACTCTGCCAAACCATTCATAGCACGAATAATAGGAATACCGGCACGGGTTAACGCACTCATCTGTCGACAAAAGATAATCAATTCATCCAGATTGACCTTCGGTTTGAATATTTGAATATTAATATCACTTAGGTTATTGGCTTTTTCCTGAACCTCAGTAATTTTAATCGGAGTAATACCTCGACGAGACAACTCTCCTGCAGCAGCATTTTGTGAAGCGACCTCCAACTCTCCATTGACGGCTCCGCCTTTTGAATCTCGCCCCTGAAACTGAAACTTTGCCATGCTATGCCTCAAATTCCATATCTAGGTCCAAGTCATCTTCTATGCTCGTTTGTTGGTCTTCTAAAGAGGCCGAAACTCTAAATACTTCATCCAGAGAAGTGATGCCTTCTTTTGCGTAATCTAACGCGCATAGTTCTAGTGGCTTGTAATAAGCGCTTTGTTTGGCTGCAGCGGCAAAGCCATCAGCATCCGCTCGGCGCAAGCAACTCAGGGTGTTATCATCCATTTCTAGCCATTCATAAATACCGATACGTCCTTTATAACCCGTGTTACTACACTGGTAACAGCCTGCACCGTAGGTGAAGGTCTCTTGTATATCGGATAATCCATCCACCATACTGTTTAACCAAATACGCTCTTGTTCTGTCGGCTGATATTCTGTGGCGCAATCTGGGCAAATTCGGCGAATCAAACGCTGTGCCATCACTCCCTGTAAAGAGCTAGCAACAAGATAAGATTCAGCCCCCATATCAATCAAACGCATGGCACTGCCAATGGCGTCATTAGTATGCAACGTTGACATAACCAAGTGGCCAGTCATCGCGGCACGCAGGCCAATTTCAGCGGTTTCCTGATCACGCATTTCACCGACTAATACGATGTCAGGATCTTGCCTTAAGCAAGCTCGTAAAACACTTGAGAAAGTCAAACCAACTTTAGGGTTGACCTGTACTTGCGTGATTCTCGGAAGACGATATTCCACAGGATCTTCTGCGGTAATAATTTTAACTTCAGGTTTATTCAGCTCCGATAAGGCCCCATAAAGTGTTGTGGTTTTACCACTGCCTGTAGGACCGGTTACCAAAATCAAACCATGAGGACGGGTAATGGCTATTTTAAAACGCTCAAGTATTTTTGCTGGCATACCAATTTTTTTGAGTGACAGCATGCCTTCTGTTTGATCAAGAAGACGCATGACCACCGACTCACCATATTGCGTCGGCATGGTTGATAAACGTACATCAATCGATTTAGCTTTAACGCGAATATTAAAGCGCCCATCTTGCGGGACTCTTTTTTCAGAAATATTTAATCCCGACATCAGTTTTAAGCGTAAAACCAGTGCAGCGTTAATACGGGTTTCATTCATAACGTGTTCTTGCAGCACACCATCAATACGTTGACGGATTCGAACAACTTTTTCATCTGGTTCAATATGAATATCCGATGCCCTTGCCTGTACAGCATCCTCAAAAATAGATTGTAGTAGCTTTACTACCGGTGCATCACTGTCATCTCCGGTTGCAGTGAGTTCTGCTAAGTCAAAACCATCATCAGCTAATTCATCATTTAATTCTTCAGCCAAGTTGGATATTTCATCGGTACGACGATAGACCAAGTCAAGTGTATTAAACAGTTCACTCTCTCGCACCACAGCCTGACGTATGGACTGCCCCACCGCTCGCGAAATTTCATCAAAGGCCATCAAATCCATCGGATCAGCCATACCAACTAACAACTCACCTTGTTGCTCGTCCAAAACAATGGCGCGAAAGCGACGCGCCTGAGCTTCAGGCAGTTTTTTTATCAAATCCTGGTTAAACTGATAATGACGCAACTGAACGAAGGGAATTTCAAGCTGTCGAGACAACAAAGTTAATAGGCTGTCTTCATCCACATAGCCCAAATCAATTAAAGCCGCACCTAGTTTTCGCCCTGTTTTCTTCTGCTCTGACAGGGCTGTCATTAGCTGGTCTTCAGTGATAATGCCATTTTGGATCAGAAGGTCACCAATACGGATTTTTTTCTTTGGTTCTGCCATTTTGTTCTCTTGATTGTGTCTTTAGCTTAAAATTAAAGAGATTTTGAAGCTAAAAATTTGCTTTTAACAAGCTTAGTCTATTTTCAATATATGCAATTAATTCAGTTTTTAAACCCGGTGTTTGCAGGGCTTTCTCGTAGGCATTCACGGCACCGGCATATTGTTTTGAGCTATCCAATGCAATTGCAAGGCCCGCCCACCAACTGGCAGATGCTTCATCATATTGCACTAACTGCGCATAGATCTCTGCGGATTTTTCAAAAAAGCCAAAACGCTGGTAGTAAGATGCCAGCAGTGCGTAATAAGCGGGAAAGTTTTCTAAGCGAGGCTGGGCGGCACGCAAGGTATGTAAGGCCATGTTCGTTTCACCATTTGCCACATACCAACGCGCCTTTAAGGCTCGAAGCTCCGGATGTTGATTCAGATCTGTACTAATGAGTACATCACCCGCTTCAGCTACGCGTTCTGCTTGTAGTAGGTGGCTAATTAATACTGTACGGCTTTTTTGATCACGCGAGTGCTTTTCCATAAAATCGTAAAGCGTTCTATAAGCTTTTCTCGGCTCTCCACTTATAAATAATTTACGTGCAAGCTCAGCGTTATTTTGATCCAAAACTACGGGTGAAATACTTGGTTTAAGTTTTACTACGGGCTTCACTATCGATTTTATTGTCGGTTTTACTATCGACGTCACTACAGGTTGTGCTTTAGTAATTGACTTTGGTTTTACGCCAAGCTGAGGCGTGGCAACAGGCTGAGCCTTTACTTTGGGCTCGCTTAGTTTAGTGACTTTTTCAGAGGGTAGAGGCTGCTCAACGATGGGCTTATTTTGTTTGTTTTTTATCTCGGTATTAACAACTTTTTTTGTTTTAGCAACTGAAACATTTGGCTCAGCGTTAAGCGCTTGAGTTTTAATAGCTGGTTCTGATTTTACTTCCAGTGCAGGTTTTAAAACAGGTACAGTCTGAACAACTTGTGCATCACGCAGTGTTTCAGGTGCAGCCTTAAAGAACAAAATACCTCCCAGCCCAATACTCACAAGTACAGCTAATAGTAAAAACAAATGGCCTTTATGAAAGCGACGCTCAGGCTCTATCATCAATGCACTCGCTCCAAGAGCATTCATATCGGTCGATCTTTCTGGGGCTTTTCGCTGCTCCAAGTCGCGCAGCATGTCGTTAATTACACTCACAAGGCAAACTGCCAAGACAAGCGCTGCCAGATAGAGCGTTTGATACTTTCGGTATCACGAATAGCGGCTTTCATGTGTTTGTCTTGCACTAGCTTTGAACCCTGACCATAAGCAGACATTAAGGCTTTATGACACAAAATATTGACTAAACGAGGAACCCCACCCGATGCACTTACTAACAGTGTGATCGCTTTGGCCTCAAATAAACGACCACCGTTATAGCCGGCTAATAACATTCGGTGAGAGATATAATGCTCAATATCTTCTCTGCTTAAAGATTTGATATGGTGTTGAAAGGTAATGCGTTGCTGTAATTGACGTAAATGCTTTTTTGACAGCATCGCATCTAACTCGGGCTGTCCAAATAAAACGACTTGCAGTAACTTTTCCGACTCGGTCTCTAGATTAGTTAATAAACGTAATGCTTCAATCGTGGCTTCTGGCATAGATTGAGCTTCATCTATAATCAACACGACTTGCTTGCCTTCTCTGGCAAACTCTATCAAATAATGGTTGATTCGCTGCAAAGCCAAAACCTGTTTCTCACCTGTACTGTGAGTAGGTAATTTAGCACCATCAGAAGTATTATGCTCGGGCTTCAAACCGGCAGAAAGCTCATCCGCCAAGATACAATACAGCGATTCAATAGAAAAATTAGGGTTAGGGATATAAGCGGTGACGTATGATTCATCAAGCGAGTTTAATAGCTTGCGGCATAACAGGGTTTTGCCCGTACCCACTTCACCTGAGATTTTAATAAAACCTTCTTTGTTTTCAAGGGCTACCAATAGCATTTCAAGCCCTTGCTGATGGGTTTCAGACTTAAGGAAAAAATGCGTATTGGGCGTTAGTGTGAATGGCGCTTCCTGCAAACCAAAAAATGACTCATACATTGGCGTCTCTATTTATCGTCGTTATAAATCGTTGTCATCATAAAAACGGGTATCTGAGGACTCTAGCATCTCATCTCGAAACTGACCAAATCGTGCTCGACTCGCACGTATATCATCATTAAAGGTTTTGGTACTGGTCATCGTTGGGCGAAGTAAAATAACAAGCTCTGTTTTCTCGGTAGACTTACCTTTTTGCTTGAATAATTCGCCCAATAAGGGAATATCACCAAAGAAAGGCACCGAAGCATTTTCGTCAACATTACGGTTTTGAATCAAACCGCCAATTACCACAATTTGTCCATTTTCGGCAGTAATCACGCTATCTGACTCACGAATCGTAGAAAAGGCCAATGGAAGATTCACATCCTGCCCGGAAATGGTAATAATTTTTTCCTGATCTTCTACCTTGCTGATCGTAGGATGGACATGTAACACAATCGTTCCATCTTCACTTATTTGAGGGGTCACATCCAAAGCGATACCTGAGAAAAATGGCGTTAGATCAATATCTGTAGAATTTGAATTTGAATCACTATTTGATTCAAAATCTATATCGGTCACAAAGTATTCGTCACTCCCTACTTTAATCACAGCTTTTTGGTTGTTAACTGTGGATATTCGGGGGCTTGACAGAACCTGTACATCCCCCTGAGTCCCTAACAGGTTTATTGTGGTATCAAAAT
>ENA-OSET01002150-OSET01002150.1-sediment-metagenome-genome-assembly--contig:-NODE-2150-length-19347-cov-3.301557_pt1 | contig 19347 bp, 13 predicted proteins | sample MGYA00237882_ERZ534229 | MGnify/ENA primary metagenome ERZ534229 (study PRJEB26408, sample SAMN06266212) | sediment metagenome | isolation source: Hudson Canyon methane seep mesocosm | place... | reverse complement strand
CCTTGAGGTGGCCGGATGGTGCTTGTGACTCTAGTCAGTGTATCTATACTCTTGAGCATGATTCCCAAGTTAACAAACTTAAAGTGGGGCTGACCGCTACCAAAAGGAAGTTTTTCTGGCGTATTACGGTTAAAGCAAAGCGTATTAATTGAAATGGATTCGTCAGTTGCTTCGACGATATTGAACTTGAGGTCGACTAAGGATATATCAATTTCAGAGCCAGGTTCATTGCCAAATTCGCCATCATTGGTTGTGCGGCGTTCGCTATGCCAAAAGCGTTGTTCATTGCGTTGAATATCGCTGTGGTTCAAACCATAGAAGGGTTTATATTCTACTTTATCACCCTTGCCATTCAGGCCTTGTACCTTATCCACTGAATACACTTCATAATGTTCTGGGTAACGTGCATCAGGAATAATTTTATATTCAGATTGCTCATGTTCCAGGCTAATAGGTTCTGCTCGATGAGGGAATAAGTTAATAACCGGAGTGCAATTCAGTGCAAAATATTCAGTCGTTAAGTGTCTTTCTAATTCTTGATTAGCGTCTTTAGTATAAATATACAGATCAACTTTATGCGTATCTTGAGGTAGCCATTTTTTTAAATCGCAGAGGTCAAAAAACATAAATTTTTCGGGAAAGCACATAAACTCGGTGAGTAAGCGATAACCCAAAAATGACTGAGCAGGGTAGGGAAGTAATCCTTCATTTTCTGCAAAGCCAACTGCTTGTATTCTGGTCGGCTTTACAAGCTTATAAGTCGTTTCTGTACCTGAGCTAGTCGTGGAGTTTGTGACAACGATTTGTTCTGTTTGGTTAAGTAAAAGCTCGTAGAGCGGGTAAATATGTTGCGCTTGGCCTTTTAAATGGAAGCGTAGCTGATCAAAATTTAAGTCACTGAAGTGAATGTCGGGTGAAAATGTTTCCAGTTGGATATGGATCACCCCTTCTGCACCTTGCACATCGTTTGCACCAGGGGTAACAAATGGGCGCTCTTGCATGCTGGCTTTGCTTACTTTGATAGGCACTAATTGGCTATCGTAAGCTGTTTGGAACTGGCAGTTTTTTCCGTGGAATGATTCGCTTTCAATCAAACTTGATTTGGGAATATGCATCACTGTATCCAAATCATCTTCCGGTCTGAATTGAGTAATCGCCATTGAGGGAATAGGGCGAAGGTAATGAGGGTAAAGGTTGGTCAGTAATGCATCTGAATAACTTGGGAAGTCATCATCTAGTCTCTTTTGAATGCGTGCATTTAAATATGCGACGCCCTCTAGCAATCTGGATACATGTGGATCTTCAACGACATCACCGCTTATACGTAGACGGCCGGCGATTTTGGGGTGAGATTTCGCAAATTCTGCACCGGACTGCCTTAGAAAGGCTAATTCTTTTTCATATAACGATAACAGTTCATCAGACATTATTATCGTACCTCGCCAATGTGAACGATATTAGTGATCGGCTCTAAGGAAGAGTCAAACACAATTTCTTCTGGTGCCGGGTCGGCATACATAATGGCTTCTATTCTGAAATTTAAGCTGTCACCCATTAACGACTCATCATCTGGAATACTGACATTGACTGACTTGAATCGTGGTTCAAATTTTTTAATATGGTCTTCTACAATGGTACAAAATTGCTCACGGCTGCTACCACTGACAAAGTTAAACGTATTTAAATCACGTAAACCGTAATTGACCAAAGATTTATCTAACTCGTGACAGTGTTGAGGTGGCGACATCGCTCTAAAACGAGTATTCAAAAGCTGTTCAAGATCTCTGCGCACTCCGTCTCGAATTTCGTTCATTAACTGATGGCGTTGTTTTTCACTTTCTTTTTCTTGATCAGGGCGCTCGTCGATTAGTCGGTCTAATATCGAAGCTCTTAGTAATTGACCTTTTTTTGGCTGACTCATTTATTTGTGCTCATAACCATCATGCTTAAAAAAAACGCTGCCATAAAACCTGTTGTCATTTTACATCAAACGCGGTGGCGTTAGCTCCGTTGTGAGGTGGAGTTCAGAAACTAAGCTGTCTGCTTGGTAGTGTGGTTGTAAGTCAATATTGACCCAATAAGAACCGGGTTTTTCGTGGTTCTCTTTTACTTCAACCGCGGCCTTTCGAAGCGGGTATTTTGCTTGCATTTGCCATTCAGCATCTTCTTGGGACACCGTATACCCGTTCAACCAATTTTGTATCAACGACGCGCATTCTTCAGAACGAACATATGAGCCAATTTTGTCGCGCGCCATGACTTTTATATAGTGCGCAAAACGTGAGCCACAAAGTACGTGTTGTAGTGAAGAGGCAACTTTTTCGTTAATGGTAATATGTCGTTTATCATATATTTTGGGTTTATGTAGTGATGGTGTTGTGTGAAAGGCTCCCATTGGTAAATCATAGCATTGGCAAAAAGGAATAAAACCTAATTCACTCAATTCTCTTTCTTTGCTATCGGAAATAATGATATCCGAGATAGGCTTGTCAGCACTGTGATGTTTATCTGTTGCAAAGTGGTCTATGGTTAAGTCGGGTACGACACCACCTGCAAACTTATCTCTTGGAATACCTCTTATATGTGAAAACCAACCGACTTCAGCAAATTCTCTAATTAAAACTTTGGCGAGGGCGAAATTTGCCTTCCCCCAAATATAGTGCTGCTTTGAGGCATGGGCATTAGATTCTGAGTAACGAATACCACCAATACTATCGATTTTAATGGTGTAGGGGGGTCTCAATAATACGCGAGGTAAGGTGACACCTAGAAAACGAGTATCAGAATGAGCCCTTAATCTGTTCCAGGCATGATACTCAGACTCTTTAAAAATTTCTTGGAAATTAATAGGTTGTGTCAACATATCAAAATCATCAAGGCCAAAAAGTTGTGGTGCTGCGTTGATTAATAAGGGCGAGAACGAAGCCGATGCAATTTCTGCCAATCTTTCGAGGGTTGGAACATCATCGAAGCGATGAGTTAAATTTGATCGATGAGTGACACTGAAATCTGCGATAAGTGTGCCATAGGGTTCGCCGCCAGGGATATCAAACTCATCACTGTAAATTTTTTGGAAAAGTTGGCTTTGATCAAACTCAACGGCTCGATTTACATCTTTACTTATTTCAGCCCAGTTAACGTCTAATACTCTTACTTTAATGTTTTTGCGTCCAAGTGAAAAATCGACTAAATCATATAAACTTCGCCAAGCACTTTCTAGCTGGATGAGTTTAGGGTGATGCAATATTTCATTGAGCTGGCGGGTGATTTTTTTATCTATCTCGGCAATAGCTGCATTGACCCATAGCCAAAAGTCTTCACATGACTGGGGCCTGTTATATCCAGAGTCTTCTATGCTGTTTAGTAATTCGAGTACGAGTTGTTTGCTTGAGTCGCTTGTTAGGTTACCCAAAGCGAGTTCTTTTTCCATTGCTTGTAAAATCTGTTCTGTGGTAACTGAAAGCATGGAATGATTGATTCGTTAATGATCGAAGGGATAGGGTTTCTTAAAGTAAATTGGAAGAGGAGCAATGCATAGTTCCCCTTCCAATCTATCAATCTGAACTTAGCCAGATTTAGGGATATCTGCCACCATACGAAGCGATGCAGTGAGTTCTTCCATTTGTAACCAAGGTTTCAAATGTGCAACAGCACTATAAGAACCTGGTGCACCTGGGTTTTCTTGAACTTTGATCTGTGCTTCAGCTAATGGGAACTTAGATTTCATTTCCGCACTGGCGTCTGGGTTGCTGTTGGTATAAGTATTAATCCAACGGTTTAACCAGCGTTCGGCATCTTGCGCTTCCATGAAAGAGCCAATCTTGTCACGTGCCATTACTTTTAAGTAGTGAGCGATTCGAGAGGTAGCCATCACATAAGGTAGTCTGGCAGAAATTTCAGCGTTTGCAGTCGCAGCTGGGTCGTCATACTTCTTAGGCTTCTGCATCGTTTGCGCGCCAAAGAATACTGCGTAGTCAGTATTTTTGAAGTGACAAAGAGGCAAGAAACCCAACTTGGATAATTCAGCTTCACGACGTTCAGTAATGCCAATTTCAGCTGGGCATTTTTGGTCCATATCACCGTCATCACTCTTGAATAGGTGTGAAGGTAGTCCTTCTACTTTACCGCCACCTTCAACACCACGAATAGCAGTACACCAGCTATATTCAGAGAATGCTTTAGTCAGTGTTGTACCCATCGCATAAGATGCATTCATCCAAGCGTATTGATCATGATCGACATCTACAGATTTACCCTGCTCATCAAGCGGAAACTCTTCATATCGGAATTCTTCAACTGGTTTTGAAGCATCACCATAAGGCAGTCTTGAAAGAACACGAGGCATCACGAGCGATACAAAACGTGAATCTTCTGACTCACGGAAACTTCTCATTTTAATATATTCTTGTGACTCGAATATTTTCTCTAGGTCACGAGGGTTTGAAAGCTCGGTATAGTCTTCAAAACCAAACATATCAGCACCCGCAGCTGAAATGAAAGGGCAGAAACCCGCTGCAGCTACACCCGACATATTGCTTAATAAGTCGATATCATCAGGGTGGTTAGAAAATTCATAATCGCCAATTAGTGTGCCATAAGGTTCGCCACCGGCAATACCGTATTCACTTTCATAGACTTTTTTGAATATTTGGCTTTGATCAAACTCTACGGCTTTATCCAGGTCTTTAAATAATTCTTTTTTGCTAATGTTCAGCATTCGAATTTTTAGAGATGAGCCCGTTTCTGAATTCATCACTAAATGATGCATGCCTCTCCAAGAGCCTTCAAGCTTCTGGAATTTCTCTGCATGCATTATTTCAGCTAACTGAGCTGAAATAAGAGCGTCAATTTTACTAACAGCACGATCTATTGTAACTGTTAAGTTGCGATCCCAAGTTAAAGTGCCCGCCATTGCTTGCTTGGTTAAGTTTGCTAGCAAGTCTTTAGTCGTGTCAGGTTCGGTTTGTTTTGTCGCTGTAATCGCTTGATCAAGGAAGCTGAGCGCTTCACTTTCTTGAGCTTCTGATCCTTGGCCTTGCGCTTCTGTTTCACTCATTATTCTTCTCCCTCTGGCTTATCTTCAACACCTAAATCACCCGACAGTGAGGCAATTGAGTCTGCGCTTTTAAGTACTTCTTCAAGTACATTTTCAAGTTCTTCAGAGCGGTCAGCTTTGCTCATCAAATCTCGAAGTTTGTTTCGAGCTTCTAGCAACTGCTTTAAAGGCTCAACTTGTTTTACGATGTTTTGAGGTTCAAAGTCTTCAATGGAATTGAATTGAAGGCTAACGCCCATTTGTTTGCCATCTTCGCCTGATAATTTGTCATCTACTTTAAGCTCAGAGGTGGGCTCAACTTTAGTCATGATGTCATTAAAGTTATCACGATCGATTTGAACAAACTTACGTTCTTTTAAAGCTTTCTTTGATGCGGTATTGTCGCCAGAATAATCTCCCATCACTCCAACAACGAATGGTAGCTCTTTTTTCTCTTGGGCTCCGTTTGTTTCGATGTCATAGGTGATATGAACGCGCGGTTTTCTCACTCGCGAAAGTTTATCTTGTAAGCTATCAGACATTTTATATTCCCTCGTTATGTATTCAAAGATGCTTTTTAAAAAGAAAAGCAGCGTTAATAGGTTAATTACCAGCCATTCAGGTTTTCATTCTGGCCGAAATCATTCGTGTTATTAGTTTGCTCCGGAGCCTGGGTGGGGGCTGCTTCAGGAGCGGGTTGTGTTGTTTTGGCTGACTGCGAAAGCTGGCCAATAGGTGTTGCATCTTCACCTAGGTCAATCCCTGTTAGCTGAGTGTAAACAGCTCTGGCTGAGGTGTCTGGAATTAAAGCTAACATTAATTCTTGAACTGACATATTGCCCCACTCAACAACTCGCTCTAGAGCGCCGCAGAGTGGAGAATGTGGTTCTGTTTGACGAAAATAATTAGCGACTAGCAATAATTGATTGAGTGCTTCTGTACGTGAGCTAATTGTTCCGACAGAAATGCTCGTTTGCTGAGATGCCGGTGATGAAGTATTCGCGGTCATTGCATCAGGGCTTGCCTGGTTAGTTTCTTCAGTCGTCTCTGAGCTTGTTTGAGTCACCACAAATTTACTCTTTGTGAGTGACTTGATAGCATCAAGCACAGCTTCAAGGCTTTTCTTGATTGCAGAGCTAGGGGGGGAATCAGCCAAACCACACTTGGTGTCGAGCAGGTTTGTCATGTTATTAAAGTGTTCTAAACAGGCTTCTAAATCTTCGATTAACGCTTGGTAAAAATCATTTGATGACGCGTTAACTTGCTTGTTTATTGCTTCAAGGCTTAAGCCTATATCATCTGTACGTTGTCGCTTTGCATCCGGGTCGGTGATTTGTTCTGCTTCGACACAGCGTGAATAAAGATTGAAGGTAAAAGCGGTATCGAAATCTTCACTCAGTGCGACATTTTTTAGAGGGAGGATGAGCGTACCAGAACCGTCTTCACCATTTAGGCCAATTAAAGGATAAACTCTTGTTTCTATACCATCTTCGTCGGGTAAGGGGTATATGTGGTCAAAATATTGTTCAACTAGACCTTCATTTAGCGCAAAAGCCTCTCGAAGACCGGAATAACCATAGAGCTTTAATGATGCCTCAGCGAACCAGGCGGCGACTTCAAGGTCTTTTGATTGATCCTTGATTACTTGAGGGGCTAATTTATATATCGTTTGCCAGTGGCTATTGATCTCTCCATCGGCATCACTATCAAATTTCCTGGCTCGCACCAAGCCAGAGATAGTTCTTCTGGCATCTTTTAATATTTGGTAGTCTGTACTAGCGCTTTCTCTCAAGTCTACACCGCAAGGGTTATCGCCATCGATAGGGCTTAGTAAACTTTGAATATCTTGACTTTCCATATATGTTATCTTTTGCTGCATAGATCTGAGGTTTATTAAAAACCTAAGGGCGGTAATATTTATACCTTGGTTAATTTAAATGCTATATCTTCATGCCCAGACTTATTTGTTGGTACAAAATACAAAACAAAAGTTTCAAAGTAAATGTGGTACCAATTAAAATAAATTCATCCATTCTAAGAATGACGTGAATGTCACATAAACTGCCCGTTTATCTCTTTAAAATGACACATAATGGAACAATTTAGAATCTTAAATCAGTCTAGCATAAGAATGAAAAAACGCCTGTTTGTCCCATGCAAGTGGTTGGTTCAAGGGTTTATATTCTTTTTTCTCATGTTTTTTCTTGGTGCTTGTTCTTTACCTGTTTACAAAATGCTTGGAGATGAAGGGCAGGCATATAAAGTTGTGTCATCTGAAACGTTTAAGCATTTGTGGCTGAATAACGTATATTTTGAAGATATTGCATATCCTGAGCTTAGAAATAAGCATGTGCCCGTCATCGTGTTTATTGAAGGTGATGGTGTTCCTTGGGACAATAGGTACCGAATTGCGTTTGAACCTACTTCAGATGACCCTTTATTAATAAAGTGGTTTCTAGCGGCTAAATTTCCGGCTATTTATTTAGGCCGACCCTGTTACTTTGATTTGAATGATAAGTCTTGCTCTGCTTATTGGTATACCCATGGGCGCTATAGCGAGCCTGTAGTCACTAGTTTGATAAATGTTATAAATGAGCGAGTTCCCCAAAAAAATATTGTGTTAGTTGGGCATAGTGGCGGTGCAACACTAGCATTGTTAATGGCGCAACACTTAAAGCAAGTGAAAGCCATTGTGACGATTGCAGGGAATCTCAATGTAAAAGCTTGGATCGAGCATCATCAGTATGCCACTTTAGTCGGCTCTTTGGATCCTAGCACAAGGCAAGCCTCGACTCGTCATCTCTGGCAAGAACACTATTACTCACCTTTGGATACTGTAATAAAGGCTGAATGGATTAAAGCGTTTTCGATGTCTCAACACAAATCGAAATTAATTGAACTTCCGGCTAAAGGGCACAGCCAAGCTTGGAATGAGTATCAAGCAGAAATTATGCAAAGAGTATTTGAGATAAGTGCAGCGCTGACAGAGACGATTAATTAATATCCCTGTTTTGTTGTGGCTATCTTTAGTAGTTTTAATATTATCTGAGACCGTGTGGCGGTATGATGCCTGATTATTTATAGAAGAGCCCAAGTGCTTGAATAATTGAGTAGTTTATAAAATTAAAGGATATGTATGAAAAAAATTGGCCTGATTTTGATGCTTTCAGGGTTGGCGGCATGCACTGCTATTCAAGAACACTCTACTAGTAATGATGTAAGGGGGGCTCAAACGAGTGATGATTTAATGGTGGTTGATTGTTTGCTGCCAGGGAAAATGCAGCAACTTGGTCAATCCTCTCGATTTTTGACGGCACGCCAACCTGTTAAATCAACGGTACATGAGTGTGCTATTAGGGGAGGGGAGTACACCGCATTTGACCGGGCTGATTATGCAACTTCATTGAAAATATGGCTGCCGCAAGCGCAAAGTGGTGATGCTGAAGCGCAGGCTTATGTGGGTGAGATTTATGAAAAGGGTCTGGGGTTACAAGCGGATTATGATTTAGCTGCTGTCTGGTACAAGAAAGCGGCCAATCAAGGCTTGACTCGTGCACAAATAAACCTTGGTAATCTTTATGAGAAGGGTTTAGGGGTAGAGAAAAACTTAATTACAGCCTTAAATTGGTACCGTAAAGCGTCTGGCGTTGGTTCTGAAAAGCTGGAATATGCCTCAACGATTGTGGCGACCAAAGAACTAGAGGGTTCTCTTGCAAAACTTGAAAATGAAGTGGATGTACTGCGTGAGTATAAAGCTAAAAATGAAGAGATCCTACTTGCTAAGCAAGAAGAGTTAAAAACAGCCCTAGGTACTAAGGGGGCTTTAGATGCAAGCTTATACTCACCTCCTAGTATTGAAATTATCGACCCGCCAATTTCGCTTACCCGAAGTGGGCCTAGTGCACTATTGCGTAATGCGGTAAGTGAGCGTGAAGTGATTGGGAAAGTAGATGCCCCGGCCGGTGTTTCACAATTCGTTGTGAATGGTGAGAAGGTAAAGTTAGATGAATTTAATCTATTCTTTCTAAATGTACCGATTGAAAGTAAGCGAACGTACATCTCTATGAATGCATTAGATAAAGCTGAGCAATCTGTAGGTTTTGATTTTACGCTTTATCTTGATGCTGCGACTGACTCAGTCGCAAGCACAAAGCATATGAGCGTTCAGTCGAGCACTAATATTTCATCTGAAAAGTATGGGAAGTTTTATGCTTTAGTTATAGGCAATAATGACTATGCGAACTATGCCAATCTAAAAACTGCGGTCGCAGATGCGACAGCTGTCGCCAAAATACTTAATGAACGCTACAGCTTTGATGCACGTTTATTATTAAACGCCAATCGTTATGAAATACTCTCGGCGATTAATGACCTTAGGGCTAGCCTTACTGAGGCAGATAATCTGCTTATTTATTATGCAGGGCATGGTGATTTAGATGATAGTAACGAAAAGGGCTTTTGGTTACCCGTGGATGCAGAGCCTGGTAATTCAGCAAATTGGTTATCTAATACAGCAATTTCTGATCAGTTGAATACCATGAAGGCTAATCACGTCATGGTGGTTGCAGACTCTTGTTATGCGGGAACGTTGTCAACGGCTTCCGTCGCACGACAGAATTTGAATTTATCAGATGACGATATTAGTTCCTGGTTGGATGTAATGACAGATGTGAAGGCTCGAACCGTATTGACTTCAGGTGGTGTGCGTCCTGTACTTGATGCAGGGGGCGGTAAGCACTCTGTATTTGCTAAGGCATTTGTGAATGCATTGGAAAATAATAACCGAGTCTTAGATGGTAATAGCTTATTCGTGTCAATATTGAGTGATGTAAGGAATGATTCAATCGCAATGTCTCACGAGCAAATCCCGGATTATGGTGCGATAAAATATGCCGGTCATGAAGCGGGTGAATTCTTCCTGTTTCCAAATACCAAGCAATGATTCATCTTTTAAAAAGCGGTATCAAGAACCGTGAATTTAGATCTGAAACTAGAAGCCAGGTAAAAGGTTAGATATGTCGGATACCGTTGTCATTCCCGCTGGACGAAACAATGATGCTGATTTCGGGAAGTATCAATTTATTTCTGACTTAGGTGAGGGTGCAATGGGTAAAGTATGCAAGTGCTTTGACCCTGACTTTCATCGAATGGTGGCGATTAAAACCATCCATAAATGCTTACTTAATGATACGTCATCGGAAGAGTTTCGTGAGCGGTTTCGCAATGAGATGCGTGCAGTAGGCAAGCTGACTCACCCTAATATTGTGTCAGTTTTTGATGCCGGTGAAAAAGATGGATGCCCTTATTTTGTGATGGAATATGTTGAAGGGCAAGAGCTCAAGCATATGCTTGATGCCAAGACGCCTTTTAGTATTGAACAAAGCCTTTCTATAATTAAAGGGGTGTTAAGAGGCTTGTCGAGTGTACATAAAAACGGCATTACCCACCGAGACCTTAAGCCTGCTAATATTTTTATTTCGAGCAGTGATGGGACCCCCAAAATAGCCGATTTTGGTATTGCTAAATTAGATAATTCAGATATGACGCAAATTGGCACCATTATCGGCTCACCAAAATACATGTCTCCTGAGCAGTGTATTGGTGAGCCCGTAGATGCGCGAGCCGACTTATTTGCCATTGGCATTATTCTTTATGAGTTACTGACGGGCTCCTATTGTTTTAAGGGGGATAATACCTCAGCGATTACGCAAAAAATTATTAATGTTGATGTTGTGCTACCTTCTAAGCTTGAAAGTAGTATTCCTCGTTATCTTGACCAGGTTTTGAAGAAAGCGCTATCAAAGCGAGCAGGTGATCGCTTTCAGGATGCTGTTGAATTTTTAAATGCATTGGATGCAGGAAATGAGAAACCTAAGAATATACCTTCGCGAATATGGCTGGGCCTAGCTGGTGGGTGTGTGGCTACTGCGTTAGTCACAATGGCTATATTGTTTTCATTTTCGCCAGATTTTTTGTCGTCAGGTGAGAATGACGATCTTGATGTGGGTACTACAAGTAACGCGCAAGTGAATAAAATCGAACCAGATAAAGTAAATATTCAATTATTAAGCCCTGAAAAATCAGCGAAGCTTGCTAAACTATTTAAAGTGGCTGAAACCTATAAGCGTATTGGGCGTCTAGTTTCACCAGCAGGTTCAAATGCTTATGATGCCTATCAAATAATGCTGTCGATAGATCCTGCCAATAAAAAAGCCCGAACGGGAATATCTGATATTCATAGGTCTTTGCTTGAGAAGGCGCGTTTATCGATTGACTCAGGAGATAGTGAGCAAGCGATGATGATAGCTAGGGCCGGGCAAGAAATATTTCCGGAATCACCCGAGTTTATTGATCTCCTAGCGTTACTTAAAATACGTACTGAATGAAAAAATAATTTTAAAACCTATTGCTTGAATAAGGCGCATAAGCAGGACAATTAAGCGAGTTAAAATGGATGACCCTTTAATCGGTCGTATCTTAAATGATACATATCGAGTAGATAAGCCTTTGGCCGATGGTGGTATGAGTAAAGTGTATCAGGCTACACAGCTTAGTTTGTCTCGTCCTGTCGTGTTAAAAGTACTTAGTCCAGGCTTTAATGACGTTGATTTTATTGATTTATTTCTTCGTGAAGCTAGAGTTTGCAGCCATATAACACACCCAAATGTTATTAATGTACTTGATTTTGGACAAACGGAGGATGGTATCGTCTTTCTTGCCATGGAGTTATTGGATGGTGAAACCTTAGGCGATATTATTGCTGCGAAAGGCCCGCTTTCATTAGCTAAAACCTTGTGGTTGATGGAGCAAATCTGCAATGGAGTGCATGCTGCTCACAAACAGGGGGTGATTCACAGAGATCTTAAACCTCATAATATTATGATTTCACGTGTTTCAGGTGATGATACCATCGCAAAAGTACTTGATTTCGGTATTAGTAAACCCCTTTCTGAAGATGACCTGAAGCATACCCGCTTGGGTATGGTAATGGGGACGCCCGGTTATTTAGCGCCAGAACAAATTGAAAGTCAGCGAACAATTGACCCGCGAGCAGATATCTACGCTTTGGGCGCTATTCTCTATTTCTGTTTAACGGGCGTGCCGCCATATAAAGGTGCGAGTCGTGAACTAATTATGAGTAAGCAGCTTTCTACTGCGCCAGCTGCTTTAAACTCATTTAAAGATATTGATCCCGTTTGTGTGGCGTTGCAAGTGGTGATTGATAGGGCGATGCACCTTGATAAGGAGCAGCGTTATGCCGACGTTAAAGTGATGGTTAGTGATATGTTCTTCCAGGTTTCTTCAGATAAGCAGGGTGAAAAAAATACCCAAGTGGCTGAAGGAAATTCACTTTTAGGTGATCAAGTAACGCGCTATCTATTCGCCTTTTCTGGTCGTGTTGCGCAAGGTGGAGCGCTTTCAAATGCGATTGAAGACGTGTCTAAAAAGTGTAAGTTTAGTGAGAAAAGTCAAAAAGCGTTATTGAGTGGAAAGCGTGTCATTATCCAGAAGAATTTGAGTATGGATAATGCCGAGCGAATAAAAGGCATATTTGATCAGTCTGGCTTGATTGGTAGTATTGAAGAAATGCCGACAGCAACGCGTATTGCTTCTAGACCACCCTCTTTTGTAGCTGAAGTTTCAATGCCTACTCCAGTAACGATGGAGCCGATGACAATTGGGGATCTTCAAGAGCTGAGCCAATTAAAAGTGGTAGAGGATGGTCCAGCCTCTATACCCTCTACATATAGCAATGCTTCTGCCAGTGGCTTCTCCGGAGGGGGGGCTGCTCGTACGGGGGCTGATGGTTTTTATCCTAGCCAGCTAAAGAAGAAAAATGCAACGCGACGCCGTGTAATTTGGTCGGTGATCTCCTTGCTTAGTCTGGCCTTATTGGCAGTGGCTTGGTTTTATAAACCGGTACATTATAAATTGCACGATATCTGGGTGCATACCGTACTAGGGAAAAGCAATGTAAGAGGGGTCTCGGAAAACCGGATTAATGTCGGAATGAGTGCGGCGTTTAGCGGTAGTGCCAGAGAATTGGGGCGCTCTATGAGAATGGGGGTTGAGGCTTACTTTGCATTCGTGAATGAGGCGGGTGGTATTCATGGTAGAAAACTTTATTTAACCGCTAAAAATGATAATTATGAACCTCAGTTAGCACAAGAGAATGTAAAAGGTTTTTTGGATCCTGAACTCGGGGTGTTAGCAATGCTGGGTAATGTTGGAACACCTACTGCAAAAGCTATTTTGCCTGCGGTTCTTGAAAATAATACTTTGCTTTTTGGGACTTTTTCGGGCGCTTCATTGTTGAGGAATAGTCCTCCAGATCGATATGTCTTCAATTACCGTGCTAGTTATACAGAGGAGACTGAGGCAATTGTTCATTACTTTGTGAATGTGAAGAACATTGATCCGAAGAAAATTGCGGTGTTTTATCAGAATGATAGTTTTGGGCAAGATGGTTTGGCTGGTGTTGAAAAAGCGCTAGGGGAGTACCATATTAAGCCCACTGAAATACTCACGTCGGTTTATCAGCGTAATACAGCTCAGGTGGAACAGGCTGTTGCAGAATTTTTACCTGAAAAGAAAGCTCTGGAAGGTATTGTTGTGGTGGGCACTTACTCAGCCAGCGCTGCTTTCACTCGAGAAATGCGAAATGCTGGTTATAAGGGTGATATTGCAAATGTATCGTTTGTCGGTGCGCGCGCGCTTGTAGAGTTATTGTTAGAATTGGGGCCAAGCTATGCAGAAAATATTTTGATTACTCAGGTGGTGCCTCCTTATGATTCTTATGCAACAGGTGTGTTGAACTATAGAAAGAGTTTGAATAAATACTTTCCTAATGAAGAACCTAATTTTATATCTCTGGAAGGTTTTATTTCAGCCACAATATTCACAGAAGGCCTATCTCGTTCTGGGCGTTATTTTACAGAAGATGAGTTGGTGAATAATTTAGAGTCAATTCAAGAGCTTGATTTAGGGATTGGCTCGATTATCTCTTTTGGTACCTCAAATCATCAGGCAAGTCATCGAGTCTGGGGGGTGACAATCAATCCTGATGGTTCGTTTATGAATGTTTCGCTGGAATAATTTGAATTGATAGTTTGAATGGCTTAAAAAATAGCCTAATTTTGTGTTTATGAACTAGTTTGCTTACTAATCTTTCAAGTCGATACTAATGTATATAGTGCTTGAGTATAATTGCGGGTCTTAATTCTAAGTTTGTTTTACGTAGTAGCAGCTTGTGAATAATGGATTACCTAAGTCTTTCAGCCAAAATGGCGCTTAAAACAAGTTATGAACATGGATATGTCTAAAAAAAGAAAAACAAAGCTATTTTCTACCATTATTTGGTATTCAGTGTTTACCTTAAGTGGGTGTTCAACGATATATGATGTTGAGCCCGAGCCAGAAATAATCCCCGTCTTCACCTCTGAAGCACCTGTGCAGACTCAAGAAAAGCCAGCCCCCGTAGTTGAAACAGATGCTGCTAGTGATGTGGTTGGTATAAAAGAGCCCGAAAAGGAAAAAGTAAAGGCTAAGAAAATACCCCTAACAGTTAAAAAGAAGGTTGTTGTCAGCAGAAAAACTGCAAAACCGGCCCCGAAGAAAAAAATAACGAAGGTTGAACCGAAAAAAACGACCTCTAAGTTAGAAAAAATAGTCACGCATGAGTCTGTTGACCAGGTGACTAAGCACGATGTGACAAAATACAAGGTTAATTTAGCGACGCTTCCTCTTAGTGTTGGAAAAAATTGGGTGTTAAACCGTGGTTCTGACTCAGCGGGCCAATGTGCATTATCATATCGAAAACTTGCAATGAATGATGGTCAAGGTAAAACGCCTGTCTCAATTCTGATTACCAAAGATAGAATTGTATTCAAAACTAAATCAAATATTGACTTAGAATATGAACAGACGGGGCTCACAATTGATGACCATGCTCAGATGCCAATTGAAAACTTGCTAAATGAGCTCGCCATTAGTTATGAACACAGCTATAAAAGTTTAATTGATGATATGAAATCTGGTGAGCAGGCGATATTATCTCTTGGTTTTTGGCCGTCTTGGCCAATGACTCATACTTACTCACTTAGTTTTGAATTAGGTGATTTTGCCTCAGCGCAACTTGCGTTGATGACCTGTATAGAACTTGAAAGTGAACTCAAATAAAAAGGTATTAAGATGGGGTTACGTTTAAAATTTAACTTGGTATTATCTTTAGCCATGTTGCTAGGCTTGCTAGGGGCTGGCATATTAGGGGACAAAATATTACAAGATAATGCGCGTCAAGAGGTATTGGAAAAAGCACGTATTATGATGGAGAGCGCCCTTGCCGTTCGTCATTACACCGTTAATGAAATTAAACCCTTATTAGCTGTTCAGCAACGTAGAAAATTCTTACCACAAACGGTGCCAGCTTATGCAGCACATAGTTATGTGAAGACTTTACAAGGTAATTACCCTGATTACAGTTATAAAGAAGCGACTTTAAACCCAACAAATCCTGCAAACCGGGCGACTGAATGGGAATCAGACATTGTTTCATTTTTCCGTAATAGTGATACGCAGAAGGAAATTGTGGGTGAAAGGGATGCCGCTACTGGGCGTTCATTGTATTTAGGGCATCCAATTAAAATTAAGAATGAAGCGTGTTTGTCCTGCCATGGTAAACCTTCTGAAGCGCCTGAAACATTAATCAACACTTATGGTGACAGTAATGGATTTGGCTGGAAACATAATGAAGTGGTGGGGGTTCAATTGGTATCTGTTCCCATGTCTGTACCATTGAAACGTGCAGAAGAAACTTTTTATGCTTTTATGGGAGCATTGGCTGGAGTATTTTTGGTATTGATAGTGCTGTTAAACTTGATGTTGCATTTTATAGTTATTAAACCCTTGAGGACAGTTTCTGCTAAAGCTGACGATGTTAGTATGGGAAATTTAAATGTCGAAGAGCTACAAATAAAAGGTCGTGATGAGGTTGCTTCACTCGGGCGTTCTTTTAACCGAATGCATCGAAGTTTAGCTAATGCATTAAAAATGCTTGATGAAGAATAGTAAGTATTGAGCGACTAATATGTCACAGAATGAATTACCAGAATCAATTGGCAAGTACCGAATCGATAGCATTATTGGTAAGGGGGCGATGGGCTTGGTTTATCGGGCTTTTGATTCAAATATAGATCGTACTGTTGCTCTAAAAGTTTTGCATACTCACTTATTGGAAGGTGAGCAAGGCAGTGATTTTGAACAACGTTTTACACAAGAAGCTAAAGCTGCTGCGCGTTGTTTGCACCCTAATATCGTCACCGTATTTGACTTTGGTATGCATGAAGCGATGCCATATATTGTGATGGAGTATGTTGATGGTGTGGAGCTGAAAGAGCAGTTGCAAGCAGGGAAAAAATTCTCCTTTGTTGTGGTGCTTGATATCATTACGCAGATATTAGAAGCGTTGACGTATGCGCATGAGAACGGTGTTGTACATAGGGATATAAAACCCGCGAATATTATGTTGATGGATAATGGTCGAGTTAAAGTTTCTGACTTTGGGGTGGCTCGTCTGGATAACTCTGAATTAACGAGCACCGGTATGATGGTGGGCACACCTAATTATATGTCACCCGAAGGGATGCATGGTTTTCAAGTCGATAATCGGTCTGATTTATATAGTGTTGGTATTCTCTTGTTTGAGCTTCTTACCAAGCAGCGACCCTATACGGGGATTAGTCTAGAGGAAGCCATCGAACCCCTGAATCAATGTGACAATATCGAAGCACTTCGGAAGGCTCAAATTAGACCTGTAATACTAAAAGCCTTGCAAGCAAAACCTGAGTTACGTTACCAGCACGCATCCGAGTTTCTTGATCAATTAATCAATATTATGTCTGAGTCCGGCAATGAGCAGGGTACCGTCATATATCAACCTGCTAAAGTTGTACGCATTGCTAAAACCCAGACGAACTTAAGACCTTCTATTCCTGCTGCCGATATGGACGATTCAATTCATCCAGATGTTCTATCGTCACTTGAAAGCAGTTTGGTTCGTTATGTCGGGCCTACCGCTAAGATGCTTGTAAAAAAGTACAGTAAGGAAAGTAGTTCATTAGAAGACCTCTCTATGACCCTTGCTCGAAAAATTCCTAATGACGGTGAACGATCTGAATTTTTACGTTCGCTTGAAACCTCTGGGGTACGTGAGATCTCTTTAGCAAAAGAGGCTGAATCAAAAAGTGGGTTAACCCTTAGTGGCGTTAAGTCAGCAAGTGTCGTAATAGGAAGTCCTGAAAATAATGAGGCATTACTATTACCGCCAGAGAAACTGCAATCAGTTACAAATGAACTAGCGTTTTTTATTGGTCCACTTGCAAGTAGATTGGTTAAAAAAGTATTCAAACAATCATCGAATATCGATGAATTTTATAGCAAACTTGCAGGTTTTATCCCAGAGTCATCTGAGCAGGCAATGTTTCTAAAAAAAGTTAAGTTATAAAGGTAAAATGCTAATCGTGAAAAAATTAGGCGTACGTATATGAAGTTAATTTTTGCCATTGCTATGTGTCCAGTAGGTTGTAATATGGAAGGGCGGAAACATCAGTTTAGCACTGAGGGGGGGAGCTTTGGCCGTGCAGCTGATAATGATTGGGTGTTGCCAGACCCGAGCCGATATGTTTCTTCTCGTCATGGCCGCATTAACTTTGAAAATAATCAATTTGTTCTGACTGACGAAAGTACGAATGGTATTTATGTTAATGATGCGCTTCAGCCTCTTGGTGCTCATGATAGACCGGCTTTAAAGAATGGTGATCAGCTAGCTTTTGGTGATTATAAAATTAAGGTTTGTATTGAAGCGGAGGTACCGACAGACCAGTCTTCACAACAAACACGCCCTGCCGCTATGGGAGCGGTATCAGTACCGTCCGAAAAACCAGTATTTGTGGATGATTTGGATAAATGGTTAGAACCCGCAGCACCCACTTCTGAGCCAGTTAGTGTGTCCCAGCCCGCGATTAATAACTCGTCAAGCCCATCTGTCACACCTATAGAAAATATAGATTTGGGTTTAAAGGCAGAAGAGAAGGACCCTTTAGCTTTATTGGGGTTAGGGCAACAAAATGAAATTCCTAGTATACCTGCTGCTCAATCAGGTTCATTGACTGATTTGTTAGGTGAAACACCGCCTCTTGATCAGCAAATGATGAAAGTGCCGAATGTGATACCTGACGACTGGGATGACTTGCTAGGTGGTAGTTCCCCTGACAAGGCTATATCAAATCAGGCTGCGCTTAATAACCCATTTCAAGAACAGGAAACAAATATTAGGTCGAAACCCGCTGACCCTGATGCAACATGCTTGGATTCAGTGGAGGAGCAGTCTTCTTCGGCAGATGTATCGTCGCCTGTCGAGATTCAGTCAACAGCCTCTCTCTCAGAATCAGTGCCTATAGCACTTGAAGACCAAGATCTTAGCGAACTTCTTGCCATACCCACGCCGTCGTCACAGTCAAACGATCGCTTGGGTGTGGCAGCAGAGCTGTCTCAAGTATCAGGCATTAACCCTGTTGAAAAACAGCAGATCACCTCTACCACGACAGGTGATGAACTAGCGCAAGCGCTAGGTTTGGCGCAGTTATCTGTAGAGCAGAAAAATATATTAAATGATGCGGTAGCGAATACAGTTAAAGAAACAGTGTCGGGCATGATGAGAACATTGAGAGCGCGGAGTGAAATCAAAAGTGAATTTCGCATGAATATGACGACAATCCAGTCTGCTGAAAATAACCCACTAAAATTTTCAGTGACACCCGAAGATGCAATTGAGAATATGTTTGCTAAACAGGGAAAAGCATATTTATCTCCGATAGATGCTATTAATGATGGCTTCGCAGATATATCTGACCATCAAATCGCTCTTTTTGATGCTATGAAAGCTGCTTATGAACATATCTTAGGTCAGTTTGACCCTGATTTGTTAGCGCGTAAATTCGATAAGTCTTCAAGTAAGCGTTTTCTTGGCGGGAGCAAAGGGAAAAATTGGGATGCTTATCAATCACTTTATGATGAGTATAAAGAAGATAATGAGGTAACATTTAAACGCTTATTCGGTGAGGTGTTTGCAGACGCTTATGAGCGACGAATGCACTCATTAAAAATGAGTCGAACTAGTTTATCAACTCATTCATCAGACAAGTCACCAGGAAATAAAACGAGTAAATAGTGGATGTGAGATCCTCTTAGCGCATAGACTTCTAACTAGATGCTATGCTTTCAAATGTAACAACGAATATATTAATGATAGGGTT
>ENA-OSET01002148-OSET01002148.1-sediment-metagenome-genome-assembly--contig:-NODE-2148-length-19350-cov-7.134489_pt1 | contig 19350 bp, 19 predicted proteins | sample MGYA00237882_ERZ534229 | MGnify/ENA primary metagenome ERZ534229 (study PRJEB26408, sample SAMN06266212) | sediment metagenome | isolation source: Hudson Canyon methane seep mesocosm | place... | reverse complement strand
CTAACTTGATTTGAGCTTGCAAATGAGTAGGGTCAAGTCGTACGGTATCAAGCAAGTTTCTTAACATACGCCCCCAACTCTGCTTCTTCTCTGCAACTAAGGCTAATTGAAAATAAGCAGTCGATAGTTCTGGATCAAGTTGTATGGCATTTTGAAATTGCACCCTTGCACTTTCCAGCTCTCCTTGATCAAAAAGTAGTTCACCTTCTTTTATATAATGCTCAGGGTTCTGTTCTTCACAAGCAGTCAATACAACAATCAGACAAAGAGTACAGAGTTTTAAAAGGGGAAAGTTATGCATAGAATTAAAATATAAATTAAAAAAGCACTAACAGTCGATCAATACTGTAAATGCGACAAGGACTTTAAATCCCGCCCTTGCTGCGAAGGCTTGGGTGAAGAGAAATAAAAATACATAGCTAGCTTTTCGGAAGTGAGGCTTCAGCCTCGCACGAACCTAGCGAGACTGAAGCTTCACTTCCAAAGTAAAACAGCCGATTGAATCATTACACTGGCGAACATAAGATAGGCTTATTACCAAATAAAAAAACTTGAACAATTATTTGAGGCACTGGTCTTCAAGCTAGCATTTTAAACATGCAGCCTAAAGGACTGCGCCCCATCGTTGTCAAGGTTATTTCAGCAGGTTACTGTGAATAAAAATTACTATTTTATGCGAAACAAGTGAACGTATTATTGCATTTATAGCTAAGGTGAAACTAGTTAATAAACTTATACAACTAGTTTTTTCCTTAATGTTAAGCTTTTACAATCGAACTATGACTCTCTCAGTCTCACTGGCCTTACAAAAGAAAACAACCAGGCTAATGCAGGCGCAAAAAACCAGCTTGCTGCGGGTAATGGGGTTGCGTAGATTTCAGCCACATCACCTGTCATCACTGCCCATGCATATGTTCCTCCCATATTTACACCCATATTATATACATCGTAATTACCAAATCCACTACTAGCAAAAGTAGTCATCCAGGCTTGCTCAACACTGGTTGATGTACCCGACCAATACATTATTGGCTGAATATTATGAAATAAGTTGGTCAAATGATTGGTATTTACTAATTCTGTCATATGAGCCAACTCACTACCATCAGGAGACCCTGAATTATTAGTCGGCCCTGGATTATTCACATCCGCGTTATAAGCAGATGGAAGCCTCCAACCAGTAACTTGACCATAAATCTCATCATTAAATTCTAGACTACTAACCCAGTCCATTGATTGTTGCCAAGTCATTGTTCCCCCGGCCTGCCAAGGCTTCGTAGAGGTTGTATTATGTCCAGAGGTATTAGCATAATTTGCATCAGCCAACCATGTTAGGTTATAAATATCATCATAAACCATAGTATGATTGCCACCTTCATCCATACCTCTTGAAAACAACTGGGCGTGAGCTGTCGAAACCAGCATTAACATTAAAACAACCGAAATATATTTCATAAAATTTCCTCCATTAAAAATTGAATTTTTTCTGATTCGATTATTTCTAGTATCTAGCTTAAAAGCAGCCTTACTGAACATAAAAGAATCAGAACAAATACTAGAAGCAATTTTAACGCCATAACCTGAAAACACTTAACCAGATCTACTGCTGCTTAACTTATAATTAACATAAGCAAAGCAACAATGGCAAATAACAGAAAATATTTTGGAGAATATGGCAAATGACTTATTCATGTGAATATCATTCGAAATTAGCAACTACGGGATGCTTTCATAAAAGCACGCATCACTTTTATGGAAAAATCTTCCGCAAGTAATTTTTGTGCAAGCATATTTTACAAAACGCCCTTCTCAAAGTATCTTATAGTTTCCTTAAGTCCATCAAGCAGTTTCACTTTAGGGGACCAATTAAGTTTTTCTCGGGCAAGAGAAATATCTGGACAACGTTGTTTGGGGTCATCTTCAGGTAAAGGTTTATATATTATTCTTGATCTTGTGTTGCAGAGAGATATGATTGTTTCAGCAAGTTCAGCTATCTGATATTCATCTGGATTACCTAGATTAACGGGACCTGTAAACCCTTGTTTTGTTTGCATCATAGCAATCATCGCATCAAGCATATCATCAACATAACAAAAAGAACGACTCTGTGTACCATCCCCATAAATCGTTATATCTTTACCAGCAAGTGCTTGAGTTATAAAGTTACTCACAACACGACCATCATTTATAGCCATGCGTGTCCCATAAGTATTGAAAATACGTACGACTTTAATATCAAGTTGATGTTGACGATAATAATCAAAAAACAGCGTTTCAGCACACCTTTTTCCCTCATCATAGCAACTTCTAATACCTATCGGATTGACTTTTCCCCAATAACTTTCTACTTGTGGATGAATTTCGGGATCACCATAAACTTCGGAAGTTGATGCCTGTAGTATCCTAGCTTTTACACGTTTAGCTAAGCCAAGCATATTGATGGCACCGTGAACACTTGTTTTTGTAGTTTGAACTGGGTCAAACTGGTAATGCACGGGGGATGCTGGACATGCTAAATTGTATATTTGATCTACTTCAACATAAAGAGGAAAAGTTACATCATGACGAAGTAACTCAAAATTGGGCTCTTTTAATAAGTGTCTAATATTATGACGGTTCCCCGTAAAGTAATTATCAACACACAAAACATCATGACCTAATTTAATAAGTCGGTCACACAAATGCGAACCAATAAAGCCCGCGCCCCCTGTCACCATAATTCGTAGAGTCATTACGCCCTCACCTTTTATCTTGTTCTGCTAAACACTATCAATATTGATAATCATTGATCTCTTAGGAATGAGTATAAAAAAATCGACAACTTTGGGGCGCAGTCCTTTAGGCTGCTTATAATATGCAGGCTGAAGACCTGCACCCCAGGTAATTACTTAAGTCATTTCGTACATGTTCCTTAATACTCATTTACCCATTTTTAAAATAAAAACTTAATCCCGCTCCGTTTTTTGCCAACGGGTTTCACGGCGAATAAAAAAATCTCGATAAATAGGAATTTTCCATAATACATAATCAGGTAAAGTAGCCAAGGCCGTTACGGTAGGCCCTATTCCCTCAAAGCTACAGAATGATAAAAATATCACCATAAAGAACAGGGTGGCAATAAATAGTAATATATATAAAAGCGTAGTACTTAAGAAAGCTGATACGGTAGCAATTAGCAGCCAAATTAAACCAAGATAGGCTAGTGGAGGAACCAATAATTCCAAACTCAATGCTATTGTTTTTTTATTAAAACTAAGCAGCCCTTTTAGTAGGAGGCGAGGGGCAGTATTAAAAGACAAGTAAAGATGCCCATGCTCCCACCTTTGCCGCTGTTTTTTTGCTGTACCTGCATCGACAGGTAACTGTCCCTGAAGCTTTGCTTCAGGCACAAAAGTGGTAGGGTATCCTTTTTTAAGTAGATCTACCGACAATTGATAATCTTCAGCTATTGACCCTTCACCATGCGGCGAATTTCTGATCACATCAAAAGGATAGGCTGAACCACTCCCATTTAAAAGGCATGGAAGCCCAAGCTTATGCAAACCAAGCGGTCTTATAAAGTTTTTAAGCATTACAGCAAGACTTGATAAATTTGACATCTGTTGACCTTGCTCTGCTGCTGCAAAAAAATAAGCCCCCATAACTGGATGACCCAATTGTTTTACTTGATTTGCCAACAGACTAACAGTATTTGGTGACACTAAACAATCTGCATCTATAATAACAACGACTTCAGGCTGGATAGAATCTAGCCATTGTAGGCCTGCCTTTATAGCATCAGGTTTACCTCCTGTAGCATTATCGTTGATTTCAATAACTTCTGCGCCAAAGTCAGATGCAATTTTTGCAGTGGCATCTGTACAATTATGAGCAACACATAGCAGGCTACAATTCTCTGGTAAATGAGTATTTAAAGAGACTAACGTATCAGTTATTACGCTTTCTTCATTGTGGGCCGGAATTAAAACAACTGTTTTTGGTGGCTTCATCAAATTTTGATGCTGCACTTTTCGATTAGCAAGCAGCATTGCAGCTAGAACTTCGATAATGACAACAACCATAGGAATAATAACTATTAATGCAATTAACCAAACTATAACGCATAAAGTATTAAGCATATTTACTCCAAATTTAATTTTGTAAACACAATTATTTACAATCCGATGGTTGACAGTAAATTTTGATATTAAATCTCATATATCTCAATTTGCGATCTCATTTCGACTAACTAACAGGAGGAATCTTGAGTCTAATCCTCATGGATGAGGTGATTGAGATATTGCAAAGAGCAATATATCTGTCCAGTTGACCTCCAACTAGCCGGAATAACAACTCGTTTTAAGTTTTAAGCGATTAAGACCCTGGTCTAACGCCTTTCTGTCTTAACCCAATTCTTTTGTCTTTTTGTCAGAAAAGAAAAATACAAAGGAACTTTTTGAAGAATATATAAAGGGATTCCCCATAACATTTTAATAGATACCACTTGGCGCCCAAATCCATACCAACTAACAAGAACCGCACAGGAAAAAACAACACTTAAGCTAAGCATAAGCCCAAAAGCAACAAAATTACCAATAAGGAAAGCCAGAAAAAAATTCATCACAAGCATAACACCCAAACAGAGCGCTAGTAAACTTAAAGGTGGGATCGACAAATCAAGAGCCATACCCAACAAAGTAATATCACGCTGTTTTACAGCCGCTTTCAACAATCTGGGTGTCTCAGTTAATATCGTCGAAAGATGACCATGCTCCCATCGTTTTCTTTGCGTGTTAGTAATATCTTTCGATATTGGAAATTCACTGCTAACCAATGCCTCAGGACAAAATAAAGGAGCAAAACCTGAAACAGCCAGATCAACACCTAATTTCATATCTTCAACCATATTGCCATGCGCTAAATTGGCTTGCCGTAAAATCTCCCAAGGGAAAGCCATACCAGTCCCCATAAGTTGACAAGGCAAACTAAACCGCATAAGTCCCAACGGCCTAACTTGGTTTTTAACTAACCATGCAAATTCGGCAATAGCGTGGGATATCGATTTATTTTCGGGGCTTTCCATGAGATAAAGCGCCTGTACTGGTTTAGCTTCAACTTTAGCTTTCTGCGCAAGGATATCAATGCAGTCTGACGACAGGTTACAATCAGCATCAACCACAATCACAATTTCGGGTGGGTTGCTATCCGCTAAAAACTGCAGACCATAATCAAGCGCATACCCTTTCCCTCGATTATTTTCATCTTCTCGCTCAATAACATGTGTTGAATATTTCTTCGCTATCACGGCTGTATTATCAGTACAATTATCAGCAACAACCAGCAAGCTATCATTTACACCAAGTTGTGGCTTAATCGCTTGTAAAGTTCTTGAAATAACATCCTCTTCATTATGAGCTGGCACTAGAACTGTAACTCGAAAGTTTCTTTCCTCAGCCTTACTAGAAGATCTAATCACTTTTTTAGCAAAGAAAACCTGAAAACTAAAAAATAGCGTTGGTATAGCCAAAAAGCAGACAAAACTGATAAATAATAAATTCAAGAACTCCATCATTGTGTTTAATTACTCCTGTATAAATAATTGCTTAAGTTTTTCTGCTTCCGTAAAAACTGAGTGACGTTCAAGTACTCGCAGCCTTCCACTTAACCCCATGTCCATTAATTTTTGTGAAGGTGCCTGTATTGCATTGCGCATTGCATTGACCAATTCATCGACTGCCCCTGCTGGGACTAACCAACCATTGACACCATCAATTACCAATTCAGGTATACCCGCAACATAGGTACTAATAACAGGACGACCCATCGCTAATGCTTCCATGATGACAACAGGTAAACCTTCTGCAAAACTAGGCAAAACAAATGCTCGCGCCATTGACATCTGTTCACGAACGCCTTCACCACTTAAAGATCCGGTAAGCTCAACACAAGAACCAAGATTATGATCACTAATAAACTGTTCAATTTGCTCTCGCATAGGCCCATCACCGACCAATACAAGTTTTAAGGAAATACCTTCTGCTAGCAATCGTGAGACTGCCTGTAATAACAACAATTGTCCTTTTTGCTCACAAAGCCTTCCAACACAAACAAATCTTGGCTCATTAAGTATCGGTTGCGGCAGAAAATTTATAAAACCCTCATCCAGACCACAATGAACAATATGAATTTTCTCCCAATCCGCATAATCTGCCCAACGTCTCAGTTGTGAGCTCCCATAAGAAGAAATAGCCATAACAAAACGAGACTCTTTAATTTTCTGGTTTAAGCCGATCATAAGTGGTTTATCAAACTCCTCAGGACCATGAACAGTAAAACTATAATCAGCACCACCTAATTGCTTGGCAAACATCGCTATGGTCGTAGAGTTAGTCCCAAAATGTACATGTAAATGCTGAACACCTTGCTGATTCACCCAATCTCGCAAAACACAGGCTTCAAAAAAACAAATAAGTGCTTTCTTTAGATTCTTTTCATACTGGGCATTAAATTTAAGGGCAAAAATAAAAGTATTAAAGAATCGTATTGAGTTAAATAACAGCTGCCTACCTATTGAAACAATGAGTTCTTTTACTGGTGTATTAATTATAAATTTAGTAACACTCTCTTCAGCTTTGTCTGCAATATCTACGAGCTCACCCTGCCCAGGCCGAATAGCAAAACGACTAACCCGAACACCAAGACTCTCCAGCGCCAAAATCTCGCGACGAATAAATGAGTGGCTGACAGCTGGGTATTGGTTGATGAAATAGCCGATATGTTTGGAAATGCTCATAAACCTGCTCTTCTTAGAGTATGTAATAAAAAAATCATATCTTTACCTTAATAGAATGGGTTATTTATACTCAATGATTTCATAATGATTTTTCGACTTATGCATACAAAATTTAAGCGTACCAATAAACTCGGGTATTTTTCCTAAAACAAGAAAAAATGAATAAATTAAAGCATCTGAATGATTATCATCTCGTTTCCGGTAATAACGATAGACTTTTATTCCAAGTATAAAATAAGAAACGAACAACAATAACAAGCTCAGACCATAAGTCGAAATAGTCATCATTAAGCCGAGTATAGGAAGTAACCCACCCCAAAACCAAACACTGTTCCGCTCCCGAACTCCGTCTCGAATTTCAGCAAGAGCATTTATAAAAACACGTTGATTAATTGCATGGCCACTTCTAACAGAACGGCTCCACCACTGCTGAAATTGATGCATATCAGCATCGTGCACAGCCATATAGTGATCTATTTTGGTCACCTGAAAACCCTCTCTGGCCATACGCCCTGACAGCTCCGGCTCTTCTCCAGCAATAACTTCAGGATTAAAACCACCAAGCTGTTGAAACATGCTAACCCGCATCATGGAAATACCACCTAAGCCCCCAGATTTAGTCAAATCACCTACTGCTGCTAATTTCCATTCTAGTGAACACAATCTATTGTATAAAGAATCATTAGGGTGTAACTCTCGTAAATGACCAACAACTGCCGCACAATCATTATTTAATGATAATGCACTACTTCCATTCTGCAACCAACCATCTTCCAATATACAATCTCCATCAATAAATTGAACAAATTGAATGGTGGAGTATAATTTCAATAGCAAACTAAACCCTTCATTTCTCGCCCGTGCGGCAGAAAAAGGTTTTGATTCATCCAGTTCAAGGATATCAACACCCATTTCTTTAGCAATTAAAAGAGAATGATCCGTCGAACCAGAATCTACATAAACAACACTATCGATTGAAGGGCATACAGACTCTAAACAATGCCGCAGTCGTTCCCCTTCATTTCTTCCTATCACAACAACACCCACATTCATTTCCAAAAACTCCAAAACTTGTAACAATTGACTGATCTTGACTTGAGCTTACACCTAACGAGATGACATAAATCTCTAGTTATATTTGTACTTTTGGCAATTTAAACCCGTTAAAAAAGCTACTATTGCGAATAAAATCAATAAGCATTTTAGGTGGATCATTATCTGGTTTTCCTTGTAATAATCTTCGTAAACGCCAAAGTAAAAAACCAAAAATAAAGGCCGCATCTATACACAATGAACGAAATTTACCTTCATGTTTTAGGTAAAACCGCCGCCGAGCTTGAAACCAGAATTGAGGACGTCGTTTAATAGTTTTTTTGCTTATACCACTAGAAGCACCTTCCAAATGAATTACTTGACTTTGTGGCACATACCACACACCCCAATCTTCCTGATGAGCACGTTTGCAAAGATCTACATCCTCGAAGTAAGTAAAATAGTCTTCATCCAGTAACCCAATCTGTTCGAGCATTTTTCTGCGTAGTATCATGCTAGCACCGGACACCCAATCAACTGAGGTCGCTTTTCCCGGGGGAATCATTGCCACATTCCAATGGGATAGTAGTCGTGAAACTACCCCTAACTTTAGACTATGATCAAATTCCGATGCAATGCCGGGAAAACGAAAAGGGGAACATTGGTGCTCACCTGTTTCCGTTAATAAGTTGCTACCTGCAATACCAACAGTAGAGTTGTGATCCATGAAATCAATCAGTGTAGTCAGTGAATCATTCGTAACCAGAGTATCAGAGTTCAATAACAAAAAATAATCAGGTACATTGACACTTTCCATCACACGTTCAATAACTCGGTTATTTCCCCCGGTAAAACCCAGGTTTGTTGGTGAAACCAGCAATTCTGCCCAATCATCCCATTGATTTTTCTCTATCGTATCGCTTAATGTTGTCACTGCATCTGCGCCGGTTCCATTCTCCCAGACAATAACCCTTGCCTTTCCACTAGTCAGTACATCACAGGAAGACAGTGAATGCAGGCAATCAACGGTTACATCAGTAGCCAAATAATTAAGAATAACGATCTGTAGTCGTTGTTTATTCATTTATATTACCCATCCCAACTTATTTTCTAGCTTTCTTCTGACCTTACCCGTTAAACTTTGGTCTCGCTGTATATCTACTCTTTTTATCTGTTTTTTTACGGGTTCAATTAAGGTATTTTTGGCATCATCAGCAATCCATCTCCCATACTCATCGGGATCTTTAAAGCCAAAATAACGAGCCGTTACAGAACCTTGCTCACCTACAACGCCAGTTTTGTTCATCAGACAGTGCTTTGACCTTGGGTCATCCATATGATGAGCAAATAACATAGGTAAAGGATAACCATTGATTAACCCTGCTTTTGTCATTGAATATTGATCTATTGGAAACCCATATCCCATATTTTCAGGTTGAATAAATGGCGTTAAATGATCAAGTCTGGATAAAAAAGATGTCCCGCCTACCCACATGTTTTGGAATATTTTTGTACCATTAACATCAATAATTTTATTCGCAGCTAACTCTTCATCCCAGTCGTCTTCCATATAGTTCCAACAACTCAAACGGCCGAATTGATTATTATCACGGATTAAAGGGGCTATAACATCAGTCCAGCCGTGCGGTAACAAAATATCATCATCTATTTTTCCAACCACATCACTTTTTGCTTCCTCAAAAAACCATAGTGTCGGAGCCCTTTGCTTAATATTTTCTTTAGAAAAGTGTTTTTTAACAATACGAGGATCATTCAAAGAGGCAATAATATCTTGGGTTCCATCTTCAGAAGCATTGTCCCAGCAATAGAGTCTAAAATCTGTAGGATCAGCAAGAAGATTATCAATAGTTTTTTCTAAATATTCTCGCCTATTCCAGGTGATTAATAAAAGATCTACGGGTTTTGTATTTTTTTTCATAACCTCTAGCACGCACAATAATTATTACAGTGAACTCTACATTTAAAAATGGCTTTTTTTGAGTCTATTAACAATTCAAATACTATCCTTGTTCTTGACCAAATCACTCATTACCCAAGTTAATCTCATTGTATCTTCTTATTTTATCGAGACTCTTCTTTTGGGAATAAGGAACCATTCCATCAGGATCTGGAAAACCAACCGAAATCATCATAATGACTACCTCATCAGAATCTAGTCCCATAATAGACGCTACTTGATTATTTAATTTCTGGTCGTCTCGCCAGTTTATTGAACATGAACTAAGCCCTAATGTTTCCAATGCTAATTCAAAGCTCATTGCAGCAAGTGATGCATCAATATAAATAACATGCCTATCCGCCTCACTGGCAAAAGCTCTTAACTGCCCCACCAAAACAACAAGGCACGGAATCTGATGTGCGTATGTAGATGCCCCTACTGGAATAGAGGAGATTTTGCGTGCTAATTCCATATCATTATAAATACGAAATACAAATGGTTGCCGGTTACAAGCACTTGGTGACTGTGCAGCTGCTTCAACAGCTAAATCAAGCAATTGATTTGGTACTTTTTTATTAAGGTAATACCTTGTACTACATCGTCTTCTACACAGCTTTGCAAATTCTTCATAACTAATTCCAGCTGAATTCTCTCCTCTCTTGTATGGAGCAGGCTTCACACTATCACCCTGAATAGAAACTTGCAGCAGTGGTTTAAATAACTTTTCGCATCGATTTACAATTTCATGTTCATCAGTTACATTAAAGTACTCTTCAAGTACTGCAGTAGCCCACTTTGCCAAAGATGAATCAAAACGAGAGCAGTTATCTTCCAATAAAAGATAAGCTTGAAAATGAGTTATAGTTTCTTCTATATACTCAAGCCCGAAAACACCTCTTCGAGGCTGAGTAATAAGCCCTTTTTCTATTCTGTGAATATTTCGTCTTAATGCATATTCAAACCCACTAACTTCATCTCTCTTATTTGCATCAAAGAGATATCTTCCTCGTAAAACTGAATAATGCTCATTTTGAAAAGCATTATTTATTGCAAAATATAAATCAGCATAACGCGGGATTTTGTACGCTTTTTGTAGCAACCACGAGCGAATTTTATTTTTTAAACCAGTAAACATACATTCCCTATATTTTTTCTATATTACCTATCATCAAAGCAACTTTATCAAAAGTACTTCGTACATTTTCTTTAATATTTTTTACATACTCCTCAACCACTAAAGAGTTCTTCTTACGATTTAGCCAGGCATGCTCAACACTTGAAACGACAGTTTTCACCTCAGCCTCTTCAAAAGGAATGACATATTCACTTAGCCCACAATCACCCAGTAATTTGTTATATTTGTGAGACCAGCCAATAGCGACAACAGGAATACTTTGAGATAACCCTGCTATCAAACCATGGTACCTTGAACCTATTACTAACTCTGATTTAGCTATCACTGACTTAATCTGTGCAGCGGAATAGCTTTCAGACATCACCCCAACACGCCTTTTTTCATGACTTATCATGCCGCCTAATATTGAGCAAAGCTCTCGGTCATCACTGTAGGAATCACCTGGAAAACGAATTTCATGAGGTAGTAGAGCTAAATTAGCATCTGTTTTTTTTATAAAGAAGTTACACACTTCCAATAAAACATGTAAATATTTACTTTCGGCTCCTTCCCCTTCCATTTTTTCATAAACACGTTGATTTGGTGAAATTACGACAATTGGCTTATCTGGGGCTGAAATACCAATCTCAGATAAAACTTTATCAGATTCATCTTTGGATGCAGATTCAAAAACAAAAGCTACATCAGGAGAAAGTAAAAGTTTCTCAGAAATACTGCTTGTTAGTTCATTAATATATCCCAAAGACTCTTCATCTCTGGCAAAAACCATTGAGGAGACTTCTAATAATTTTCCTACTGCTTTTCGACCAGAATCATCATTAAAAGGGCCCCATGCCTGAGGCATAAAAATAACGGGCTTTCCTTTTTTTCTCATTCTATCAGCAACAGCTAAGAGTCTCCATGTTGCCCTAGCACACCCATTTCCGCCAAATGCATAGCCACTGATATCAATTAGACCATCATACTTTTCTACACATGAATTTACCTGGCTTCGTCTCTTCCATCTAAACAACCATTTTTCCCATGGCTCGAACCATGGGGTATCACTTCTAGCAAAATAAGAAATCTTTAAATCATCAAGTAGCTCTCTTTCTGCCTCTATCGCCTCCATCCCAAACTCAATATTCGGTATTCTAGCTTGAAGTTCTGTCTGAACAGTTCTCAACATAGCCTCAGCCCCTTTATTTACGAATCCACCACCCCAAATTAATAACTTCACAATTTATCCAATAAATCCAAAAATATACATATCAAAACCAACAATATCTCTAAATAGATAGAGACTCCCAATCCCTAAAGCAATTCCAATAATCAACAAAAACAAAGAAAATACTTCTTTCCAAAATGAAAAAATAGCATTGCAATATAGTCCAACTCCCCCTATCAGCATCCTACTAATAGGTGCAAAACTAATTAGCCACAATACACCAATCATTCCCGTATTTTTCCAAACGATAGGCATACCAATAACTAATGTTAAAAATGACATAGCATTTCCTACAAAACTGTACCCCATTCGTCCCATTGCCATAAGACAACTTCCACTTGGTAGTGTGAGAAAAAGAATAAATGCACCTACCATTAATATCTGTAATATTTCCCCTGCATACTGATATCTATCGTCATATAACAACTCAACAATAATTGGGGCCCATACAAAAACACAGCCTGCAATAGGGAATAGAAAGAAATGTAATTGTTTCTTCGACTTATAATAGATATCTTTAAGTTTTTCTGGCTCATTGCGAAAAACTTCACTGAACTTTGGAAATAATACCGAATGCGCTATACGAGACCCTGCTGTAACAACTGCTGTACTTAAAAATACAGCAATACTATATACTCCTAGCTCAGAAATGGTCAGGTATTGCCCCAAAACTAACCGTTCATAATTTACTGCAAGAAAACTAATTATTGATGTAAAAAAAATCCATTTTCCAAAGTGAAATAATTCAGTTAAGGCTGACTTATCCCAATGAAAGCTATTTTTTATTCCTGGGAGAAATTTATGTGAACACACCATTTCAATGATACTAGAGATTATTCCACCAGCTGCTAATGCCCAAATTGTTTCATATCGCCAAGCAATACTCACAATGACACACAAAGACACAAGCTGTGCTGTCAAGTTAATAATTGTCATTCTACCTAACATCAAGTTTCTATTAACTAGAAAAATAGACATTGAATTAAAGCCTGAAATTAATGATGCAATACCCGCTGTCATTATAAGCCAGGGTAATAATGGATAGGCATAGACATTGTCATTATCTAAATACCCTAAATATCTTCCAGCCCATAAAAACCCAGCCAAAATGCAAATAAACAGCCATAATAAAAAACCTCTGATAATTTGTAGTGTCCATGCGGTATTAATGAATTCAGGTTCTTCCCCCCTTTTACTTTGAATAATACTCTGCCCTAAACCTAAATCAGAGAACATCTGTACTCCCATAAGTACAACATTCACTATAGCCATAACACCAAACATTTCAGGCACTAATAATCGAGTCAGCACAAGATTTCCACCTAGTCTTATTAACTGAGAAATAAAATGCCCAAGTAAGACCCATATACCCGCTCTAATTACTTGCTTTTTTTTCATAAGGCTATTCGTTCACAATCATAAACAGGGTTAATGACAGTGATAAATACAACTACCCACTGTTTTATCGGTTTCTGCATTACTATCCGCATACTAATGTATTTCCTTTACCGAAGAGTTACTGCGAAAAATTTTGGCTTGATTAGTACGCATTGCTGCAGTTGACTTTAATTGATCAATCCTGCCATACAAAGCTCCAGCCAAAAGCCACGTCCAAGGTGAAACAGAGGAATTTGGTAACAGATCAACAATACTTATAGCCAATAACAAAGTTATTGCCCCAAATACTATTTGTTCTCGTTTATCTTTTATATACCGTATTACTTTGACACTTCTAATGACAGGCAAAGCAAGTAAACCAAATTCAGCCAAAAATCCGACCCAGCCATATTCGCCCATTACGATAATCCATCGACCATCAGTTACACTAAGGTCTTTTCCCGATGTCATATCATAAACCCGATTACGCCCCCAAGAACCCCATCCAAATAAAGCTTTGTTTCGCACACGGTCAAGCAATGCCTCCTCATTATCTAATCTAAACTGTAGAGACTGCGCTCTATCCGGGCTAAAATCTGCAACAAAACTGGATATACCATTTATTGGAAAACCATCTACAACTCTTATCATCGGATAACAAAGAACTAATAAGACTAAAACCCAAGCTACCCGAAGTTGTTTTTTGGGGGTTGAAAACTGAATAAAACTAGCCAGCAATACTGCATAAATTAAAGGTGCATAACTTTTACATAAAACTAATATCACTGCCAAATAGAGTACGACGGCACCTGCGTTGTAGCCCATGATAGTCTTTGTTGACTTCCCTATGGCAATGGCTGCAACCAGTGAACTCATGGAAAAAAAAGCAACTAGCAAACCATGGCCAATAAAAACAACTGGCCGGAATCCCCCTCCTCTCATTTGTTGTGCAAAGCTATGCGGAAAGAATCCGTAAATCCAGTTATGAAGTTGTGGGCTCATTCGCACTTCAAATAACATTGGAATTGAATAAAAAAGTCCGGCATATGCAAGCACCCATAATAATTCTTTATGTCTTTTTTCATCACGAATAAAAGCAAACCCAAGTAAAAAGGGAATAATAAAGAGTACTTGCCTAATAATGGCTGACAAAGCATCATAATATTCCATACCCTTTATAAAACGTGGTCCAGCAATAACTGGATCAGGATTTAAAAAAACGGTAATAAAAGGGCTGGCGATATATATCAATATCAGGATTTTCCCAATACCCAAATCAGGTAATAACTTAATTTTCTTACCCAGAATAAATCGACATACAAAAAAAGCAGACACATTTGATATTGTCACTTTATCTAGCGGTGGAAATACAGGTAAATCAACCACAGTTCTTGTAGGTAATAATAAATAAGCGCCCATAATTGACCATAAGGTTGCCTTACCTATTGGCATTCTCTGATACAAAAGCATGGTAACAATTGGCCATGAAAAAAGGACTAAATAAGCAAACCAATTAGCGATAACTATAGCCCTCAGAAATCAAAGTTAAATTTATCATACAAGCAGTAAATAGTTTAAATATACACACCATAGACTCCTCACAAACTGTTGATTCCATCATATTATTAATCCTCCAGTTACAAAATCTTGATACTTTGGTACTGTTTCAGGGGGGTGGTAAGTGAATTGTAATAACCCCCAATAGCCATATTTACTATACCGACTAATATCATTGTATTGATGTAATGCACTGACCTTATCTGGGCCAAATTCCTGACGGAGTATACCCCACTGATTAAGTAAATATCGGTAGACAGTTTTCATTCGTGGATCCTTATTTATCTTTGCCACTTTAGCCAACAGCTCTGGTTTATTAGCAGGAGCCAACAAGTGGGTTCCTCCTTCATACCCCACTAATTGCAGATTACGTTTTTTAGCTCTGCTAAGTAACTTTCTCAACAGCCCTGGTTCTTTGTCAGTACCAAACCTTTCGCTGATATTTTTTATCTGCCTATCAAACACTTCATCCATACTAAGTTTATTTAAAATTTTCTTACTATCTTTGATACTAAAATAAGCAGTCACACGGCCCACGCAATTTTTCTGCTGGAGGCGTCACACAAGCGAATACAGGGGTAACAATTAAACTTAATAGTGCAAACGAAACAATCCTGAAAATTGTTTTAAATATGCCGAAGCTTGATTTAGTTTTAAATTGAATACTCATTAAAAATTCTCTGTCAATCATTTGTCTAAAATACCAAGTTAAGTGTAGGTTTTGTTAGATCTCTCAGCTGCCATAAATAATGCACTTAATTCTTTCCTTGAAAGTTTAAAACCAATTCCTTTAACACTATTACCTGAAATATCTTTGCATCACGCCAATAACGTCCCATTAACCTTTTTGGTTCACTTAATGTACGATGTAACCATTCCAGCCCCATTGCACGCATAAATTTTGGTGCCCGCGACTTTTCTCCAGCCAGAAATTCAATGCTTGCACCTACACACAAAGCTACTTTTACCTGGAGTTCCTGCTGCATTATATGTGTCCATATCTCTTGTTTTGGCGCACCTAACCCAACAATAAGTATGTCTGGTTTCTCTTTATTAATTAACTCAATCGCTGTCGCGTTAGTTAGGGCCTGTGCATTAAACCCCATTGGAGGGCTGTAATATCCACAGATTGTTATCGAAGGCCAGCGTTTTTCTATTTCTATGGCGGCCTTAGCTGCAACGCCCTCTGCAGCACCTAATAAAAATACCCGTGCTCCTTGGTGCTGTTCCACAGCATCAAATATCGCTGGACATAAATCACTGCCAGGTACCGTTTCTGGTAAGGGCTTAAGTATTTTAGAGGCCCATAAAACTGGCTTGCCATCAACGACAACTAAAGAAGCGTCTTTGTACGAATCACGTAAAGACGGATCTTTTTGAAATTTAACAACATGATCAACATTTGGAGTCACAACATATCGGCAGTTATAATCTGGCTTGTCAGTCCAGCTTAATATTTCAGAAACTGCCTCTGACATGGTTAATGGATTGAAATCGATACCAAACATTCGTAATTTTTTACTCATTTGTCACTCCAAATATCTCTCATCCCTTAAAGTTTTAGCTGGGATTTTAAAAAAAGCATAATGTCCAATTAATCCACAACATGTTGATATGACTTATTTATTGCACCTCTGGATTTGTTCAAAACCATTCCTGCAAGATTAGTTTCTTCCAGTATAGAAAGGGATCGATTGACCTCTTCTGGTGTAGTCATACCATCCTCTACAATAAGTAAGGCTGCATCAAAATGTGGCATAAAGAGCAGCGCGTCATCCGAAGTTAACAACGGCGGTAAATCAAACAAAATAATCCGCGACTGATATCTACTTTTAAGCTCTTGTACCAATGAACTCATTTTAGGTAAGGATAATAGCTCTGAAGATGACTCACTGGTGTGTCTACCTGGAAGCACTACTAAACGGTCAAAACCTGGATTAACAAGTAGATCTTCGATAGGAACATCAGAATGCAGGTAATCTAGCAACCCCTTTTCAACTTCCATACCAAATTGCCAACCTACACGTGGGTTTCGCAAATCGGCATCTACGACTAACACGGTCTGATTTACTTCCATCGCTATGGCAATGGCTAAATTAGCGGTTACAAAAGTTTTTCCGCATGCAGCTGTAGGCGCTACAACTGCAATGCTAGTCCATTCTTTTTCACGCAACTGTCTTAAGACATTGGTACGGAGTTGGCGGAATACATCAGTATGAGGGTCGTTTCTTAACCCCATAATCAAACGTCGTTCCTGCATTAGCTTTGGAGAAATTGACGTTTTACGGGTCCGGGTATAACTAATTGGTGGAAATACCTGCGGCTGTTCAGTGTTAATAGTCAAAGTAAAAGTCCTAAGTAGTTATTAACAATAATATTTGTGTATTGCTTGATCCATTGACTGATATTGATTTCCATCATAACCTCCCCATTTTCATCATTGCTTTTTCCCATATCACATCCAACGGCATTACAAAAAAATGGGTAATGGCGATAGCTAAAATAAATAAAACGACTAAAACTATGACGATCAATTTCTTTCGTCGGCTACGTAATACTCTATCTAATGGTGTTTCAATATAAGGAATAACAACAATGGCTTGCATGCCAGTATGGCGTTCTAAGGCTTTTGCTCCTCGAATCACTTCATTCATAAGTTCTAGCAATACAACAAGAACTAAACCAACACCTAATCCTAACCCCATACCCATCACAGCAATTTTCTTTCTATTGGGTTTTTCTGGTTTTTCTGGTGCTATCGGGGGTTCAATAAGAGTAAATGTTTCACCTTTTTGCTCTTCTTCCAAAGTCTGAGCTAATTTTGCCGATCTATACTTAGACTCCATTTCTGCATATTTATTAAGGCTTGTTTGGCGCATTCGCCCAAGATCATAATATTCTTTTTCAACTAAAGGTGTTTTATCAATATTTTCCTGAAGCTCCTGAATTTTTTCTTGTAGCTCTTGTTTAAACTCATACAAAAAATCTATTTTGTGTTGCGTGCTACGAAGCTGACTAGATAAAGTTATATAAAGTGCACTTCCCTGATCGTCCTTTCCAGAACTATCTTCTTGACTCGCTTTTTTACTTAATTCATTGCTTAATTTATTCACTCTTTGCTGTTGCTTAACGACATCGGGGTGGCTTTCCGAGTATCTTTCCTGCAATAAATCAAGTGCGTTTTCAGCTTCTTTAAGTTCCTTACTAGCATCTAGATCAGAAAGTTCACCCGTAAACCCAGGTTCCATATTCTGAATTTGACGTTTTACGCGCAGAGTATCAGGGTGCTTTGGTGTATATAAGGAACTAAAGTGGATATATTGTGCTTTTAATGATCGAAGTTGGCCTGCTTTGCTAAGAGGTTGATTAGTCTGTTCTGGCGCACCCTCTTCTTCAGCTCGAATAAGTGAATCAGTTAAATAAATCATACGATCCTTAGCAATCCGAATGTCACTGTCTGCTTGTCGATACGATTCCCTGGCTCGGTCAATAGCAGAAAGATTACTTTGCAACATTTCTGGCAGGCTATTTCCACTCTTGGCTTTAAACTCCATTATCTGAGTTTCGATTTTTTCAATCTCGACTTTAAGCTTATCCGCTTCTGTTTTAATAAAATCCGTTGTTTTCGCTGCGCGCTGAGAACGTACTCTGGTATTTTCATTTAAAAATAAACTCACCAATTCGTTAACAACGCCTTGAGCCAATACTGGGTTTCCATCATTAAAGGCTATTGAAAATGCAATAGTAGCCTTACCTATACCCCCACCTCGTGGATCTCGTACATTTGCAGAGATCATATTTATTTCTGCATCTTCCTGAAAATTCGCTACAAGCTCACTGGGTACCAGTTTATTTCGTTTATCGAGATAAATTTTGTGCTTTTGGATAATGGATAAAATACGATCACGCGTCATCACCCGCTGCTTGATAAGCTGTATACGTTTATCTGCGAAATCCGTAATAGTTGTTTGAACCATACTGCTTGGAATCTGTTGATCCTCAATCAATATAGTGGCAGATGAGCGATAAACAGGAGGTAATTTTAAAGCCAACACTATGCCTAAAAAACCAATAATCAGAAACGAAATAATCAATATATTTTTTCGTCTGATAATTACTTCTAGATACTCACCGAGCGTCTTGACGTTTTCTTCTTGTTCCATAAATTAATAGCCTGCTGGCTTAGTGAAAAACACGCATGCCATCCCAATTGTAAATAAGATTGATCATTAATGTGTTTGAGGCGAGAACACCATCTTGTCCGTTACTAATTTGAGCACTACCTGAGTTAGAAAGTTCTTGCTGTCGAT
>ENA-OSET01002147-OSET01002147.1-sediment-metagenome-genome-assembly--contig:-NODE-2147-length-19353-cov-4.095092_pt1 | contig 19353 bp, 20 predicted proteins | sample MGYA00237882_ERZ534229 | MGnify/ENA primary metagenome ERZ534229 (study PRJEB26408, sample SAMN06266212) | sediment metagenome | isolation source: Hudson Canyon methane seep mesocosm | place... | reverse complement strand
GAAAATTAGGATGATCCTCCAACGTATCATTCTTATAGCACTTTCATGTGTCATAGAACTTACATTTTCAGAATGCCTTCTATATTGAAACAGAGGTTCATTTATGAAGGCTGACTTTCCATAAATTTCATTTATTAATCCAATCCACATATCATGAGCGGGAATTTTATTTGGAATTGGTAAAATATGACTTAGCATGGATTTTTTAAATGCAATCGAGCATCCTAAAAATTTATTTTTTAGAATATTAGATAAAACGCATCCCATATTAAACTCGCCAAACCCAATTACTCAAGAAGATTTTAAAGGATGGGTGCAAGAGCGCGGTTTATATTTCCCAAATTCGTGGAGTGAAGAATATACTCCTATTCTATCTATGAATGATAAAGGAGAAACTCCAAAAGATGGAAGTTTATTAATCGCAAAATACGGCAAAGGCAATTACATTTACACAGGTTTAAGTTTCTTTAGAGAACTACCTGCAGGAGTTTCTGGAGCTTATAAATTATTTGCAAATTTATTATCTGTAGGCAAAAATAAAAAGTGATTAAGGAATATAAATTAGACAACTTCTAAAAACAATATGAAATGAATAATCAAAAGTACATTTGGAAAAAAGAATATACATTGGTATTAATAGCCAACATAGTGTATTTAGTGGTGTTTTATTTAATTACAAATCATTTTACAGCGTAATTTATGGAAATAGCTAGTAAATTACATTTCATTGACTGGATAATTCTTTCAATAACCTTAATTTTTATTGTGGCTTATGGAGCTTATGTGACTCGCAAGAATTCTAATGTTACGGATTATATAAAAGGTGGAAATGATTCAAAATGGTGGACGATTGGGCTATCAGTTATGGCAACTCAAGCCAGTGCAATAACATTTTTATCAACTCCTGGGCAAGCTTTTCATAGTGGAATGGGGTTTGTACAATTTTATTTTGGCTTACCAATAGCAATGGTAATTATTTGCTTAGTTTTCATTCCTATATATCATAAATTAAAAGTATATACGGCTTATGAATTTTTAGAAGGTAGATTTGATCTAAAAACGAGAAGTTTAGCGGCAATTTTATTTTTAATTCAGAGAGGTTTAGCGGCAGGAATTACCATTTTTGCACCAGCAATAATTTTATCAGCGGTATTAGGTTGGGATTTATTAACGCTTAATGTAATTATTGGTTTTTTAGTGATTATTTATACTGTTTCTGGCGGAACCAAAGCCGTAAATGTAACTCAGAAGCAACAAATGATTATCATTTTTGTTGGAATGTTAATTGCATTTTTCATGATTATGAGTCAGCTTCCAGAAAACATTACGTTTACCAATGCACTAGAAATTGCTGGAGCCAGTAATAAAATGGAGGTTTTAGATTTCTCTTTTGATTTAAGTAACAGATATACAGTTTGGACAGGGATTTTGGGTGGTACATTTTTAATGCTTTCCTATTTTGGAACAGACCAAAGTCAAGTACAACGTTATTTATCAGGTAAATCTGTTAGAGAAAGTCAGTTAGGTTTAATTTTCAATGGCTTGCTAAAGGTGCCTATGCAATTTTTTATTTTACTGATAGGTATTATGGTTTTCGTATTTTATCAATTTAATCCATCACCTTTAAACTTTAATCCTACCGCAAATGAAGAGGTTTTAAATTCTAAATATATAGCCGAATATCAACAATTAGAAGCTGAACATATTCGCATAGAGAACAGCAAAAAAGCATTGTTTTTAGATGGTTTTCAAGATGATGAAAAAGAAGAAATTCAAGAATTAAATACCAAAGATTTACTATTAAAAGTAAAATCAAAAGAAATTATAGACAAAATTAATAAAGAAAACACTTTAGACAAAATAGAATCTAATGACAAAGATTATGTGTTTATTCATTTTATTTTAAACAATTTACCAAGAGGTTTAATTGGCCTTTTATTAGCTGTAATTTTGTCTGCTGCAATGTCATCTACAGCATCAGAATTAAATGCATTAGCAAGCACAACAGCCATAGATTTGTACAAACGAAATGTAAAAGAAGACAAAGAAGATGCACATTTTGTAAAGGCCTCTAAATGGTTTACATTGCTTTGGGGTTTAATTGCAATTTCTGTGGCCTGCATTGCCAATTTATTCGATAATCTAATCCAGCTAGTAAACATTATTGGCTCTATATTTTATGGAAACGTTTTAGGTATTTTTCTTTTAGCATTTTTCTTTAAGAAAGTAAATGGTAAAGCAGTTTTTTCTTCTGCATTAATTACGCAAATTATTATTCTCTTAATCTATTATTTTGCCATTTATGTATATGAGGATAAAGATTTAGAACCTATTATTAGTTATTTATGGCTTAATTTTATTGGCTGTATTTTGGTTTTATTTTTATCATTGGCTTCCGTATTTAAGGCTATTAACATTCAAAGTAAAGTAACTTTGATAATTTCATCATTAGCTATTTTCAAAATAACTTTTGATGTTTTAAATGATGTTTCTTTAAACATTACACATGTGGTATCTCTAATTGTTTTATTTCTATTTTTAGGATATTTTAATATTGAAAAAACAACTTCTAATGGAACAGAAAACCATTAAATGGGGAATTATTGGATTAGGAAAAATAGCCAATAAATTCGCAACAGATTTAACAACTGTAAGCAACTCAAAATTACACGCTGTAGCTTCTAGAAGTGCAAAGAAATCAAAAGAATTTTCTAAAAAATATGGAGTAGAAAAAACTTATAATTCTTACGAATTACTGGCTAAAGATGATGAAATTGATGCAGTCTATATAGCTACGCCTCATTCTTTTCATAAAGAGCATACCATATTATGTTTACAGCACAAAAAAGCTGTTTTGTGTGAGAAACCATTTGCAATGAATTTGACAGAAGTAAAACAAATGATTGCTTTAGCTAAGCAAAATAATGTTTTACTAATGGAAGCTTTATGGACATATTTTTTACCGCACATTACTTATGTTTTAGAAATTGTCAATCAAAAAACATTTGGGGAGTTGTTGGAATTGCATACAGATTTTGGCTTTAGGGCTAAATATGATTTAAAAAGTAGATTAATTAAAAAAGAAGTTGGTGGAGGTTCTCTTTTAGATATTGGAATTTATCCGATTTTTATGGCGTTATCCACTTTAGGAGTTCCTAAACAAATAGATGCAAAAGCTACTTTTTTTGAGACAGGAGCAGACTCTGAATGCAATATGACTTTTAATTATCAAAATGGAACCGCAAAATTAAAATCTACTCTTTTAAAGGAAACTAAAACTGAAGCTATTTTTACTTTTGAAAAAGCAGTTGTAAAAATAAATAAAAGATTTCATGAACCATCAACAGTTACTATTTTAAAGGATAATAGCAAAAAAACTATCGATTTCAAGTATTCAACCATTGGTTATAATTTTGAAATAGAACATTTTAATCATCTTTTAAGAGAAGGTAAAAAAGAAAGTGATGTCATGAGCTTTGATTTCTCTATAAAGTTGATAAAAACAATAGATGATATAAGGGAGTTGATTGGTTTACAATATGAATCTTTTTAAACCAGTCCAAAATACAAGCAACTAAAATTTTCTATAATATTATTTCATAATTATTTTGGTGTAACACTATTTTAGGACTAGACAAAAATAGAAATAAAAAAATCTCAAGTGTTAACTTGAGATTTTATTTTAAATAATTGTAAAGTTTACATTGCTCCCCATTCTTTTAAAGAAGCTTTGTTCATTTTTATATAACCTGCATTATTTGCTTTTGTAGCATATTCTAGAGATTTTTTAGCTGCAGCAATTGCGCCTTTTGTATTTCCTGCTTTTGCATGAATTAAAGATTGCTGTCTTAAATACCAAAATTTAGGAGCATCATCAGTCATTTCAACTGCTTTATCAATCCAAGACTGTGCTTGCTTAATATCTTTATCAGCTTGCAAGTAGTACACAGCTGCTCCATACATGTCATTTGCGGTTGGGCCATTCATTATTTTACTAATGCTAGATGAAACCATTTTGTCTGTTGGCACTTCCAACTTAAAAGGAACGTATACGTTTTCCCATACAATTCCAAGAACTGCTGAGGAATTTGTTAAGTTATCAAAAGAAATAGTAAAAGTTTCAACATTCATTGGCATTTGCATAGGAGTAACTGTAACTTTAGCTGCTACTTTAGTATCATCCCAAGATCTTGGGTTACCCCAATTAGAAGCATCAGAATACAAAATAACATCCCAAGTTTTTTCACCGGGAATAGTATAAAGCGCATAAGTACCTTTTTTTACTGGCCTACCATCAACCATAAAATCTGTAGAAAAAGTTAATTTTGTATTTTCATTAGCACCAGTTCTCCAAACTTTTCCATAATCTTGTATACCTCCAAAAACTTTTCTTCCTTTCATACTTGGTCTAGAATATTCCAAAGTTACATCTGTTAAACCAATTTTTTGCTCTATTTTCTGAAAAGGACTTGGAGCAGGAGTTTCAATTTGAGCATTTGCAGAAACGCTAAATGCCGCAATAAATAATGATAATATAATTTTTTTCATAATTGTTGTTAATTTAAATTTTAATAACACTCAAAATTACGATTTCCTAAAACGACAAATGTTAACAAAAACTTAAATTAAGGTAACGTATCTTTGCAAAATAAGACTTGATAATGAAGAAATACATATCCGAATTTATAGGTACATTCTCCATGATTTTTTGTGGTACAGGAGCAATGACAATAAATGAAATTACTGGTGGAGAAGTAACGCACGTTGGCATTGCAATAACTTGGGGTTTAATTGTAATGTCTATGATTTATGCTTTTGGCGAAACTTCTGGAGCACACTTTAATCCTGCCGTAACTATTGCATTTGCTTATGCTAAAAAGTTTTCTTGGAAAGAGGTGCCAAAATATATTATTGCGCAGATTTTAGGAGCTTTTACAGCAAGTTTAATTTTACTTTTCTTGTTTCCAAAAAGTGAGTTTTTAGGTGCTACAATTCCTACTATTGATGTTTGGCGTGCTTTTGTACTAGAATTATTATTAACCTTTTTCTTAATGGTAGTGATTATAAATGTTTCTACAGGAAGCAAAGAAATGGGAGTTATTGCAGGTATTGCAATTGGAGCTGTTGTTTTATTAGAAGCCATGTTTGCTGGCCCAATTACAAATGCAAGTATGAATCCTGCACGTTCTTTAGCACCAAATATTGTTTCAGGGAATATTCAAGGACTTTGGCTGTATATTATTGCACCAATTTTAGGCGCTCTGCTAGCCGTAGTTTCATGCAAGTTGATAAAAGATGATAATTGTTGTGATGATGATAATTGTAAATAATGAATAATATAAGTGTTTTAGGTTGTGGTTGGCTAGGAAAACCGCTTTCAATTTCATTGTTAGAAGAAGGTTATCTTGTGAAAGGTTCCACAACTTCTACAGATAAAATTGAAACTTTAGAAAAATTAGATATTGATGCCTACTTATTAAACATTGCTGAATTTGAAGAATATTACGATTTTTTACAATCTGATATTTTAATTATTGCAATTACATCAAAAGACATTGATGCGTTTGAAAATTTAATTTCTCAAATTCAAGAGTCTACGATTCAAAAAGTAATTTTTATTAGTTCTACCTCTGTATACCCCAGCATTAACAGAGTTATGACAGAAGAAGATGAAGTTATAAAAAATCATCCTTTGGCAGAAATTGAAGATTTATTCAGAAAAAACAACTTTTTTGAAACTACAATTATTCGTTTTGCTGGTTTATTTGGGGCAGAAAGACATCCTGCAAATTGGTTTAAAAACCAAAAAGAAATTCCACAGCCTGAAGGTTTTGTAAATATGATTCATAGAGAAGATTGCATTGGAATTATTCATAACATCATCAATCAAAATTGCTGGAATGAAACTTTTAATGCGTGTTCAAACGACCATCCTAAAAGAAAGGATTTTTATTCAGTTGCAAAAGAAAGTAAAGGTCTAGAGCCTCCTAAATTTAAGCAAGAAACTGTTTTAAAATGGAAGGTAATCTCATCAAATAAAATTCAAAAAACATTAGACTACGAATTTATTTATGATGATCTACTGCAGATTTAATTTGAAATTGAGAAAATAAATTCTAGCATTTTTAAGCCAACAATATTGGGCTTAGATTACAAAACCTTGAACTCTTAACTATACTTTTTCTTTCGCCAATAATTAAAAGAAATTCCAAAAATAAATAAGAAAACAAGAGGTAAAGCAACATTTATAAGCTGCCAAAAAAAGCGTTCTTTAAATGCTTTTTGTTTGTCTAAATAATTAATTTTAAGAGATTTATTTCTTAGGCTTATTAAACCAGCATCATCTAACAGATAATCTACAGTATTTATTAAAAAATCTTTGTTTCCAAATTGTTGATTGGTCCATTTATCGATGGATAAATCTGTTGGCTTCCCTTTTAAGATTTGGTTTCTCCCAACATCACCGTCTGCAATTACAACCATTTTATTATCTACAGCATTTGACTTAAACAATGCAGTTTCAAAAGGTTTTACACGATTTTTATAAGCAGATTTAAAATCACCTTCTAATAAAATTCCTAACAATTGCCCACCCGAAACAAAATCTTTTTCTTGAGGTTCGTTTGCAATAGATTGCAATTCAATAATGGTTGGTGTACCCACTTTTTGACTAAATCTAGAACTTAACAATAAAGGTGTTTTTTTAATAGTATTCTTTAAAGTATCTATCTGATTTACAAACTGTAAACGAATTGGCGCTACATTTTTTGTAATAGGATGATTTGGATTTCCACCAACCAAAGGATGATAAAACCAATCTAAATTTTGATATTGTGTCTGGCTTCCAGATGTTCCCGTTGCCAGAGCAATTTGAGCAGCATATAAATCTTTTACTAAGGTTGTATTAATTCTAATTCCATAAGAAAATAACAAATCTGTCAAATTTAAATCTTTTGGATAAGCTAGCATTTTTCCAGTAGCCATTAAACTATCCTGCTCTGCTTGCACATTATCCAACATCCAAAGTGTTTTGCCTCCATTTGTAATAAATTGATCTAAAACAAACTTTTCTTTTTCTGTGAATTTTTCGGTTGGCTTTGTAATAATTGCCAAATCTAAATAAGACAAATCTTGTAAAGTTTGCTGTGGACTTGTACTTACAGAATCTAACGTAAATTTAGCTAGTTTATATTTTTTTGCAACTTCACTTAAAAAACTGTATTGATAAATGTCTGGTAATTCTCCATTTCCGTAAATAACTGCAACTCGTTTTTGGCTTTTTTGAGTGATGGAGTTAATAGCATCAGAAAATAGATATTCTAAACTTTCAATAGCTTTTTGCAGTTGTTCTTCTTGACTAGCGGCAACTGAAGTTGGTAACAAAGAAACTATTTTTGTTTTTTCTTGATAATTGATTTCTGCCCAAGGAAAAATAATCGCTTCAGTAAGTTTACCCTCTTCCTCAACTGTTAGCTGACTTGGCTGCATCCCTTTTTTAATCAACTCCTCACGCTGTTCATCAGGGTTTTCAAAACTTATTATTATGTTACTATTTTCAGCGGATAATTCCTCTAAATATTGTTTTGTTTCAACTTGTAGTCTCTTAAATTCTAAAGGAAAATCACCTTCTAAATAAACCGTAATAAATAATTGCTTTTTTACTTTTGATAAAATAGAATTAGTGGTTTCAGAAAGCGTATATCGTTTATCAGATGTTAAATCAAAGCGTTTGTAAAAAGATTGATTAACAAAATTTAGCGCAATTAAAATCACTATTAAAATCGATACGTTTTTGAGATTTCTATTCATTCTCTAAACGTGATTTAGTAATGAATAAAAAGAAAAAAGTAACACTCAAAAAATAGATAATATCTCTAGTGTCAATTACACCTCTAGAAATACTTTTAAAATGTTCGTTAATTCCTATTTTTTTTATAGTTAGAAAAGCACTCCCAAAAGAATTAGAAATAGCATCAAAGCCATACAATAAAATAAAGGTTATGAAAATGCTTAAAATAAAAGCTACAATTTGATTTTTAGACAACGTAGATGTAAACAAGCCAATAGCCGTATACGTTGATGCTAAAAATAATAAGCCAATATAAGAACCTACTGTGCTTCCAAAATCAATATTACCAATGGGATTCCCCAGTTGATAAACTGTAAAAACATATAAAAAAGTAGGAATAATAGCTATTAAAATCAATAATAGTGAAGCCAAAAACTTACCCATAATAATTTGCCAATCTGAAATTGGATTTGTTTTTAACAATTCAATGGTTCCTGTGTTGTATTCATCTGCAAAACTTTTCATTGTAATTGCAGGAATCAAAAATAGAAAAACCCAAGGAGCTAGATAAAAAAACGGTGTAACATCTGCAAAACCAGCGTTTAAAATGTTAAAATCGTCATTAAAAACAAATAAAAACAAACTACTAATTAACAAGAAAACACCAATTACCAAATATGCAATGGAACTTGCAAAAAATGAGTTGAATTCTTTTTTTAATATTGATATCATTTATAATTACTTTTTTTAACTAAATATTCTCTTAAAATCAAAAAACACTTTTTTTAAGCATTTTTTAAATAAAACTATTAGTTTTTAGAGTTCGAAAAATATAAAATAATACTTTAAATTACTATTTCTAAAAGATTATTGAAGACTAACTTTCTTTGCTACGCTCCAAGCTTGGGGTTTATCATTAAAATAACCTTTAGTTTGCTTCCAAGTCGATTTAAAAAAATCAGAATTTCGATAATTTTCTAAATCACTTTCATTATTCCAATAAGAATAGGTGAAAAAGATTTCTGGATTATTTTTATCCTGATATAATTCTAATAATTGGCAACCTGCAGTAGCTCTGATTTTTGATTTTTTCTCATCAAACATCGTTTGAAAATCAGCAATAAATTTTGAGTGTAAACTCATTTTTACAATTCGTACAAACATAATTCTATTATTGTAAAGGTGTAAATTCTGGTTTAGACTCATTAAAGAATTCAATAATAACTGGATCTCTATAAGCTAAACCCAATAGGGTTGATGCGCCACCAACTGTTTTTAAATTACTCCTATAAATAGCAATTTCTAAGAATCTAGCAGAGTTAAATATAGCTAATTTACTTCCATCAAACTGCAAAGAATCTTTAAGATTATTTCCTTTTATTTCATTATACTTTTCAAATATTTTTGTGAAAGAATATCTAGAGGCGTTTACTTTAAATTTTCTTCCCTTACCAATATCATTAAACATTTTATTACTAATATTAGTAATTACATTACCATAATTATCAATATATAAAACACCTCCAATAATTTGGGTTTGAGCTTGATTTACCTTTGGTTGAATTTCTATAAGTTTTTTAAAATCAAAAATTTCTCTTCCAATTACAGTTAAATTTCCACCTCTAGCAATAAAGCAAGCTACTTGCACAAAAACATCTAATACAGGAAAACTACTCTCAATTCTATCATGAATATTTATTTCTACAATTCTTGTTGGTTTAATTTCAGAAGCAATCATAGAAATTAATCCATTGTCTGGGCAAACAAAAAAGTGGCCATCTAATTCTAAAGCAATGTGTTTATTCTCTGCACTTAATTCGGAATCTACTCCTACTATATGTATAGTACCTTCTGGAAAACTTTTATAAGAATTTTTTAAGATATAAGCAGTTTCTGTAATATTAAAAGGAGAAATTTCATGAGTAATATCTACAATTTTAGCATCAGCAAGTTCAGAAAAAATTGCACCTTTAACTGCACCTACAAAATGGTCTTTTGTTCCAAAATCGGTAGTTAAAGTAATTAATCCCATTAATTTTTTTGTTAATGAATTGTGTAAAAGTTGTTCATTATTTTACGCAAATCTAATCAATTTAGTATTTTAAATTGCTATTTTTATTTGAAATATAATTGTAAAAATTAATAAAAACAAAACATTTGAACGAACGCATTATAGAGTTAACTGAAATTAATCCTAATGATTTTTTTGGTACACATAATAGTACAGTTGAACAATTAAAAAGATATTTTCCTAAAATTAAAATAGTTGCTCGTGGATCTAAACTAAAAATTTATGGTGAACCCGAAATTCTAGATAATTTTGAAATACGATTAGATCGTTTGATAAAATATTTTAATCGCTACAATAAATTAGATGAAAATAGTATTGAACGTATTTTAACATCAAATGGAAAAGAAGAAAAATCCATTTCTGCTAAAAACACTAAAGATGTTTTGGTGCATGGAGTTAGTGGAAAGTTAATTAAACCGCAAACTGAAAATCAGCGAAAAATGGTTTCGTTAATGCAAAAAAACGACATGTTATTTGCTGTAGGGCCTGCCGGAACAGGAAAAACCTATACAGCCGTGGCTTTGGCCGTTAAAGCTTTAAAGGAAAAAGAAGTTCGTAGAATTATTTTAACAAGACCAGCTGTAGAATCTGGAGAAAATTTAGGTTTTCTTCCCGGAGATTTAAAGGAAAAATTAGATCCTTACATGCAACCTTTATATGACGCTTTAAGAGATATGATACCGCATGAAAGATTAGAATCTAATATTGAAAAAGGAGTAATTCAAATTGCACCTTTGGCATTTATGCGTGGTAGAACTTTAGACAATGCATTCGTGATTTTAGACGAAGCCCAAAACACAACTCATAATCAGATGAAAATGTTTTTAACAAGAATGGGTAAAAATGCAAAATTTATAATAACAGGTGATCCTGGTCAAATAGATTTGCCTAGAAAACAAGTTTCTGGTTTAAAAGAATCGCTACTTGCATTAAAAGATATTGAAGGTATTGCTCAAGTTTATTTAGATGATAAAGATGTTGTAAGACACAGATTGGTTAAGAAAATTATAACTGCATATAAAAGTATAGAATCAGAATGATAAAAATTGAAAAGGAAAAATTAGGATTGCAAGATTACTTTTATATCGGGTATTTATATCTTATAATTTTAGGAATTGTTAGTGATGCTATTTTTTATGGAATTTTTGGGGTTTCATATTTAAATTATACTACAATTTTAGATGCGTTAATTTCTCCAATCAGTTTATTAACCAATAACTGGAAAATTTCTCTTTTTTTAGGATTAATATTTTGGTTAATGTATTTGTATTTTACAAACTGGATGTTTAAAATTTATGCATATTTGAGAGTAAAAAAATGGTATCAGAAAATTTACAATATTGAAAAGTGGGATAAGAAATATGAATTATTAAGAAAAAAGAAAAATTTATTTCCTGGATTAATGTTTATTTTTTTTCTATTATTTATTTCGATGAGAACAGGAATGGGGTTGGGAATGAAACAGAAATATACTAATAAAGAAATTATACCAAATTACACGTTAATATTTAAAGATAATTCAAAATTAGATGTTCGAAAAATAGGACAAAATTCAGCTTACTTTTTTTATTTTATTCCCGGCGAAAAAGTTATTACAGCAACACCTATTGCAGATAATTTAAAGCAAATAAAACTTTTAGAAAAGAAAAAGAAATAAGCTTAGATAGCTTATTTTTGCATCAATTACACAACTTAGAATAATGAATACAATTAACGAAACCAATTTTCAGTTTCCAAATCAAAAATCTATTTATAAAGGTAAAGTAAGAGAAGTTTACAATATAAATGGTGAGCTTTTGGTAATGATTGCAACAGATAGATTATCTGCTTTTGATGTAATTTTACCGCGTCAAATCCCTTTTAAAGGACAAATCTTAAATCAGATTGCAACTAAAATGATGAATGATACTGAAGATATTGTTCCAAATTGGCTAATGGCAAATCCAGATGAAAATGTTGCGATAGGGCATTTATGCGATCCATTTAAAGTAGAAATGGTAATTCGTGGTTATATGTCTGGACATGCAGCAAGAGAATACAAAGCTGGTAAAAGAGTTTTGTGTGGTGTGGAAATGGCAGAAGGAATGGATGAAAATGATAAATTTCCTAGTCCAATAATTACACCTTCAACAAAGGCTGATAATGGAGAACATGATGAAGATATTTCTAGAGAAGATATTTTAGCTAAGGGAATCGTTTCTGAAAAAGATTACTTAATATTAGAAGATTATACTCGAAAACTATTTAAACGAGGAACTGAAATAGCAGCGAAAAGAGGTTTAATATTAGTAGACACTAAATACGAATTTGGAAAAACAAAAGAGGGTAAAATAGTTTTGATAGATGAAATTCATACACCAGATTCTTCTCGTTATTTTTATGCTGATGGTTATCAAGAAAGACAAGATAATAATGAACCTCAAAAACAATTATCTAAAGAATTTGTACGCCAGTGGTTGATTGAAAACGGTTTTCAAGGGAAAGAAGGCCAGCAGATACCAGAAATGTCTGATGAAAAAATCATAGAAATTTCAAATAGATACATAGAATTGTATGAACAAATTACAGGAGAAACTTTTGTAAAAGCTTCAACAGAAAATGTATTACAAAGAATAGAAGAGAATGTCAATTCTTTTTTAAAGTCTAAATAAATTAAAACAATTAACTAAAAGAGGGGTTAACTTTTTTAGAAAGTAATTAACACAATCAAAAATGATAATAGAACCAAGAACAAGAGGCTTTATTTGCTTAACATCACATCCTGTTGGTTGTGCACAAAATATAATTGATCAAATTGAATATGTAAAATCAAAAGGAAAAATTGATGGCGCAAAAAAAGTATTGGTAATTGGCTCCTCTACAGGTTTTGGATTGGCATCAAGAATAACAAGTGCTTTTGGCTCAGACGCGGCCACAATTGGAGTTTTCTTTGATAAACCTGCAACAGAAGGAAGACCAGGTTCACCTGGTTACTACAACACGGCTGCTTTTGAAAAACACGCTCACAAAGCAGGCTTGTATGCAAAAAGTATCAATGGAGATGCATTTTCAAATGAGATAAAAGAGCAAGTTATTCAATTGATCAAAGAAGATTTAGGTCAGATTGATTTGGTAATTTACAGTTTAGCATCACCAGTAAGAAAACATCCAGAATCCGGAAAACGTTTTAAGTCGGTTTTAAAACCGATTGGAGAAGTTTTTAGCAATAAAACTGTAGATTTTCATACAGGAAATGTGTCAGAAATTTCTATAAACCCTGCTGAAGGTGATGATATAGCAAATACAGTCACAGTTATGGGTGGTGAAGATTGGAAGATGTGGATGGATGCTTTACAAGCTGAAAACTTACTTTCTGACGGAGCTAAAACTGTTGCCTATTCATACATTGGCCCAGATGTTACAAAACCCGTGTATAGAAACGGAACAATTGGGGCAGCTAAAGACGATTTAGAACAAACTGCATTTACTATTACAAATGATTTAAAATCGATTCATGGAAATGCCTATGTTTCAGTCAATAAAGCTTTAGTAACGCAAGCAAGTTCTGCAATCCCTGTAATTCCTTTATACATTTCTTTATTGTTTAAAGTAATGAAAGAAAAAGGTATTCATGAAGGTTGCATAGAGCAAATTCAGCGTTTATATAGCCAACGTTTATTTGGTGGTGATTTAGATTTAGATGAAAAAGGGAGAATTCGTGTTGATGATTGGGAAATGAGAGAAGATGTCCAAGCAGAAATCGCTAAACTTTGGGAAAGTGCAACTACAGAAAACTTGTCTGAAATTGGAGATTTAGAGGGCTATAGCAACGAATTTTTTAAACTTTTCGGGTTTAAAGTTCCTGGAGTAGATTACAATGTAGATGTAAATGAAGTTGTAAAAATTCCGAGTGAAGCGTAATATTTAAATAATACTAAACCTCATAGCTTTTAAAATCTATGAGGTTTTTTAATTAACTAAAATACCTTTTGAAAGCAGTAACTATCAAAAAACTAAAAGACGAACTTTCTCATAAATCAAATGATGAGTTAAAAGAATTGTGCTTGCATTTGTCACGTTTTAAAAAGGAAAACAAAGAGCTGCTTACTTATTTACTTTTTGAATCTCATAATGAAGATGGTTATATACAAGCTATAAAAGATGTAATGGATGAGCAATTTTCGGAGATTAATACAAAGAGTTATTTTTATATTAGAAAAAGTACTCGAAAAATATTATCACAAATAAAAAAGTTTATCAGATATTCTAAGAAAAAAGAAACAGAAGCCGAATTGTTATTGTATTTCTGTAATAAAATGTTGGAATTAAGCCCATCAATTCAAAGAAGTCAGCGCCTGCAAAATATTTTCAATACGCAAATTAGAATGATAAAAAATGCCATCTCAAAGTTGCATGAAGATTTACAATACGATTTACAACTAGAATTAGACGAACTATTAGAAAATGACTAAAGAAAGACCGGAATTAAAAGGATTGATTAATGAACGAACCACAAAAATAGAGCATTTTCAAAATACTGTAATTCGTCCTCTCATAAAAATGCAAAACGATTTGTTAATTGCTATGTTGCAACAAAACTTCATCAAAAGAAAAGTTGATTTTTCTATTTTTTCTCAAGAAAAGAAAAAGGAAAAAATAAAAAGTACATTAGAAAAAGACTTACAGTTCAAAAATAAAGTTATTGGTATAATTATAGGGCATTTTTCTATGGATGAATACCTGATATATCAACAGAATGAAAATGAATATAACAGAAGAATTAAACAAATCGTTATAAAAAGATATCAAAACAGTATATCCATTTCTTAAATAAGTGAAAACAAATTAAAATCTAAAGAGTTACATTCTTAATTTACAGAAATAATTTTATAATTTTTTTATAAGGAAAAATCCAAAAAATATAATTTTATTCTTTTTCTATCACTAGATTTTTTAATGCATAATATGCAGGTTTTTTTTTGAAGTCTCTATCAAAAAGAAGTGGATAATCTGTACGACCAATCATTGGAAGATAGTTACGCCAAGAGTTCCCATCCCAAACTCCCCAAAAAGTTACACGCTCTATATTATAGCTATATTTTAAGAATAAACTAAACATATCTTTATAACGTTTCGCTTGTTTTTGTAACACTTTTTTAGGGACGGTCTTAGAATAAGGATTATATTTATCTGCTAAATCGTATCTATCTTCTACGCTAGCCCCTTTGTGTTTCCAAGCATTTGGCAACACACTAATATCCATTTCCGTAATATGTAATGTTATTTTTGCATCGGCACATTTCTTTAACCAATAATCAACTTGATGTAATTTTGGATGTTTCATAAACATATGTCCTTGTGAACCTATGCCATGAATAGAAACTCCTTTTGCTCCAAGATTCTTTACCATATCTACAATAAAATCAATTTTCTCTTTTTGATACATATTGTAATCATTATATAATAGTTTACACTCTGGATCTGCTTTATGAGCTGCTCTGTATGCTATTTCAATATAATCAGGACCAATAATATCGTACCAAGGTGTAGATTTTAGTTTTGCATACTTTTCTCCATATTCATTTTTAAAAACATCTACAGCTTCATTAACAACATCCCAATATTTAATTTTTCCTTTATATCTGCTAACAACTGTCTCAATATATTCTTTCATACGTTTTATTAAAACAGGACGACTTACCTTATTTCCTTTTTCATCTTTAAAAAACCAATCAGGTGCACTATTTTTCCATATCAAAGTATGACCAACAATAGTTAGTCCCTTTTCTATTGCAAACTCCACAAACTTGTCAGATTCCTCAAAATTATACTCTCCTTTTTTACCAATAATATGCATAGGCTTCATGCAATTCTCAGCAGTAATTGCATTAAATTCTTTTTCGATAATTTCTTCTTCTTTTTTCTGATCTCTATTTTTTGTGTTGTTTCCCAACTGTTCACCATGATAGATTGTACCAATCATAAAATGATCTTCATACAAAGCAGATAGCCCTTTTTGCTGAGCATTAGTCTCAAAAAATAAAAATGAAGCTATTAAAAATAGGAATATTCGCATAATATATTTTTTGTGAGATTTATATCCGTAAAAAGGTAGTTGTGTTTTTACCATTTTAAGCCTAAAAACAGAATTATAGGTTGCTTTTCTAGCACCAACATATGTATTATAATTTAGCATTATAATTTGAATCATTTAATTGCAAAACCAATAATCTAAACTTATTTGATTTTTACAAGTTGTGAAATAATCTGAATTTAATGATAAAGACTGCCACTTATTCCTGCCAAATATCTTTAGATTACTTCTTCCACAATTACTGCATAAGTTAAAGGAGTAACTAATGGCCATTTCGATAAATTCCAAAAGGAATTCTTTACCACCAATATTAAAATTACCTCTTTGTAAAAATAAAATTAAGAATAACAAACTGCCTATAAATTTTGTGTAAAACATTAGAACATTTGAAGCAATAAAAAGCTACCTTAAAAAAGTTTCTTAAAGTTTAAATTATATCAACATTTATTTATAATGCGTAAATTATACTATTTAGAGATATCATAAAAGTGATAAAAATCTAGTTGATAAGATTATACTGTAACAAATAAACAGATATCATATACCTCAAAGAACAAGACATAAATTTTTTTGAGGGACAAACTAAATCGCATACACAAAAATCAATTTTGGAAAGAAAACTCTGCATTTATAACAGGAATCTAACCTTATACAAAAACTTCTTTTAAAATTATTACATATATTACAGAGTCTCTATAAAAAATATATAATTTACTGACTATTTAATTAGAAATAAAGAAACCTTATTCAGATAGAATAAGGCTTTCTTAAAAATGTTATTTAGATTACAAGTGAATGCCTACGCCTAAACTAGCACCATTTTCTCCAAAAGCTAAAATAATACCCCATTTGTCGTTAAATTTATATTCGGCACCTATATTTAAAATTAAATCTATTCCATCTCCAGAGTATGCATCATCAAGATCTATTACAAAACCTGCTCCAACACCACCCCAAATATCCCAAGGTTCGTTCAAACCTAAGATGGAGTCAAAATAGTAATCCACTCTTGCCCCTGCAACAATAAAATCAAAATTAAAAGGAATAGTTGCCTGAGGAGAAATGGTCCAATTTGTAGCTAAAGGTATTTCATAACTACCTGTAACTGCAGAGTATTCTCCAAAACTACCAAATAAATTCAATGCTCCTCCATAGGATTCTTGTGCGGATAAGTGTGAAGATGCTCCTGTAAGAAGGATAGAAAACAATATTATTCTTAAATTTTTTTTCATTTTTATTTCGTATTAATTAATATTGAACTAATATATAGAAAAAATCAAATCTTTTAAAAAAATATGAAAATGCTTTACAGGATTTTAATATTTTTATTCTGAATTCATCCTGACTTTCCATCTGCTGGCTTAATTATTTAAAATTATACAACCTTTACAATAGTTTAAACCAATCAGACCTTATTTATAATCGTAAATTTTATCTAATCAATTCCATTATCCAGGCCATAAATCTCAACTTTTTATTCAATAGCAAAGACCTATTTTAGTAATTTACTTAAATAACTATTAAAGTGAATTTTATACTTTTCTCTTTGGATACAAGTTTTTTTGATATTTAAAATCATCAAAACTAACCATAAAATATTTTTGATTTAAACCTGATATTACTACTAACTATTTCAAAGATTTGAAATTTTGGCAATAATAAACGAACTTTATCAAATTAAAATGTAAATTATACCAAGAAAACACATTTATGTTTTAAGTAATATAAAATTAAAAACATCTGATTAATGACACTGAAAATTTTTCAAATTGATGCCTTTACCAATAAATTATTTGGAGGGAATCCGGCAGCTGTATGTCCTCTGGAAAATTGGATAAAAGACGAAACTCTTCAAAATATTGCTGTCGAAAACAATCTTGCAGAAACAGCATTTTTTGTACAATTATCAAACAATCACTTCCACTTAAGATGGTTTACTCCAGAATTCGAAATAGATTTATGTGGTCATGCAACTTTAGCATCCGCATTTGTTATTTTCAACGAAATAGGAAATGACAGTGATGACATTTTTTTTGATACCAAAAGTGGACTTTTAAAAGTATCAAAGAATGGAGATTATTTAGAACTTGATTTTCCATCAAGACCTCCAAAAAAAGAAAAATTACCAAAAATAATAAGTGATGGACTAAATATTCAGCCAAAAGAAATATGGAAAGCCCGCGACTATTTATTGGTTTATGACTCAGAAGATGAAATTAAAAGGATAGAACCTAATATTGCTATCCTTAATCAAATAAACATTAATCCTGGAGGAATAATAGTGACAGCAAAGGCGAAATCTGAAGATATAGATTTTGTTTCCAGATTTTTCACCCCACAAGCAGCTGTATTTGAAGATCCAGTAACAGGTTCCGCACACTGTACTTTGATACCTTTTTGGGCAAATAAACTAAATAAAAAGAAGTTAAGCGCTTTACAAATTTCTGAACGTAAAGGGGAATTAATTTGTGAATTACGGAATGATAGAGTAATAATTAGAGGAAAAGCAATTAAATATTTTGAAGGAACAATTCAACTATAAAAAGGAGTAAAAATGTTTACTAAAAATTATTACATTTAAGCTAATCTACAAAATGATAAAAATTTACAAATATTAAGATTAAACTTTTAAATTAAAAATCATAAACATACCTTGTAATAAAAAAACGCAGAGCCTAATAGTATAATTCTATTTAATCCTATTTACAAAAGATCATAATAGTTAAAAATATAATCCTGAAGACTTAATTCAATTTACATATCGCATTAAAACTACAAACAAAATAATTTGATTTTAAACCAATTATAAGAAATATAATTTATCACATTTATCTTTTTGATATAAATTACCGGAATTTACTCAATAAAAATATAAATCAAATTTCAGGATATACCTATTCGTATTGAGTTCTAAAAATTTGACCCAAAAAATCTCTAAACCAGTTTAATTTTCAAGAAAGTAGTTAGATTCTATACCGCAATTATTTTAAGGATTATTCCCAAAAATGAAGTTTATTATTTGAGCTTTTTTTAATTTAAATATAGATCAAACCTATAGAATTAAGTATGAAGTTGAATATAATCATTATTTCTCTTGTTTTATTCAGTATAACTCTACCTATAAAGTTAGAAACTAAAATTGATAGTCTTTTTACTGATTACAAGAATACTCAAGAATGTACTATTGGGGTTTATAGCCAGAAAGAAATTACTTACAAAAAAGGATTTAGTGTAGCTAATCTAGATTAAGTTATTAAAATAGACCCAAAAACAGTTTTTGACATTGAGTGTTTCCCAATCGAAATCTAGTTAACACGATTTAATGAATTTTTTGGGTTTTATGGAAAAGCAAAAACCCTTTAAAACATAGATTTTAAAGGGTTTTGATGATTTTTGAAAATCAATTTGCGGAGAAAGAGG
>ENA-OSET01002145-OSET01002145.1-sediment-metagenome-genome-assembly--contig:-NODE-2145-length-19405-cov-3.510037_pt1 | contig 19405 bp, 16 predicted proteins | sample MGYA00237882_ERZ534229 | MGnify/ENA primary metagenome ERZ534229 (study PRJEB26408, sample SAMN06266212) | sediment metagenome | isolation source: Hudson Canyon methane seep mesocosm | place... | reverse complement strand
GTAATACTCTTACTAATGAGATCAAAAAAAGTTTAGAGAGACACGCTATACCCAGTGGCGCTCTTGAGTTGGAAATTACGGAGGGAGTGCTAATTAGCGGTAGTATTTATGTCAGTGAGCTTCTTCAGGAGATGAAAGAGATGGGAATTTCGTTGGCAATGGACGATTTCGGTACGGGGTACTCTTCTTTGAGTTACCTAAGGAAATACCCATTCGATCTTCTAAAGATAGATCGGAGTTTTGTGGAGAATCTAGCCCATGAAGGTGCTGATAGAGAGTTGATCAACGGGTCAATCCAACTAGCCCATGCTCTTGGAATGGAGGTGGTTGCAGAGGGTGTGGAAACCCACGATCAGCTAAGTGTGTTAAGGGAGTCCTCCTGTGACTTGGTTCAGGGATACTTCTACAGTAAACCTCTTAGGGATGAGGAGTTTATCGATTATTTGTGCTCTCATTCCGTCACTGAACACACGGTTGCCGGAGAAGCACTTAAGCTTGTTCATGTCGTATGATGTAAAGGGTTGCCTAGTGCTTCTAACGAGACGATTCTTTTGCAGGATTACCATTCCCTCCTATAAACCCCAGGGAAAAATGGTGGGCCCTCGCGGACTTGAACCGCGGACCTGCCGATTATGAGTCGGATGCTCTAACCAACTGAGCTAAGGGCCCTGCAAACTTGCCCGACAGAGGATGTCGGGCAAGGCGCGCATTATATAGCTGCGCGCGCGCTAAAACCAGTAGGTGGACGCGATTTATTGATCGTCCAGGAAGCTGCGAAGGTGGTCGGAACGAGAAGGGTGGCGAAGCTTTCTTAGTGCTTTTGCCTCAATCTGACGAATCCGTTCGCGGGTCACATCAAACTGCTTGCCCACTTCTTCCAGGGTGTGGTCGGTGTTCATGTCGATGCCAAAACGCATTCTCAGTACCTTGGCTTCCCTTGCGGTGAGGCCGGCTAGCACTTCACGTGTAGACTCGGTGAGGCCTTCGCCTGTTGCCGACTCGATGGGTGACGTGATGGTGCCGTCTTCAATAAAGTCGCCCAGGTGGGAGTCTTCATCGTCGCCAATGGGAGTTTCCATTGAAATGGGCTCTTTGGCGATTTTCAATACTTTGCGTACTTTGTCTTCCGGCATTTCCATGCGTTCACCCAGCTCTTCCGGTGTGGGTTCGCGACCCATTTCCTGAAGCATCTGGCGAGAGACACGATTGAGCTTGTTGATTGTTTCAATCATGTGCACAGGGATACGAATCGTTCGTGCCTGGTCTGCAATAGAGCGGGTAATAGCCTGTCGAATCCACCAGGTGGCGTAGGTTGAGAACTTGTAACCACGACGGTATTCAAATTTATCAACAGCTTTCATCAGGCCGATGTTGCCCTCCTGAATCAGATCCAGGAACTGCAGGCCACGGTTGGTATATTTCTTCGCAATGGATATCACCAAACGCAGGTTGGCTTCTACCATTTCCTTTTTGGCTCTGCGTGCGCGGGCTTCACCAATAGACATCCGGCGGTTGATCTCTTTGATCGATGCGAGCTCAAGGCCGGTTATTTCTTCAATGGCGCCCAGCTTGCGCTGCGAGCGATAGATGTCCATTTCGACATTTTTCAGGGCGTCTGAATAGTCGCGCTTCTTTTTAATAATGTCTGAGATCCAGTCTTGATTGGTCTCGTTACCCGGAAACTCTTTAATAAAGGTTTTGCGGGGCATTTTGGCATCGCGAACACACAGGTTCATGATGGCGCGCTCTTCCCGGCGCAGGCGTGCCAGCATGCCGCGAACACTTTCATACATGGGCTCAAACTGACGGGGAGGCAATTTGAAGAACTTGAAGATCTCGCCCAGAGCAAAAAGCTCTTTTTCAGCCTGTTTGCTGGCGCGACCGTGTTTGGCAATGACTTTATCGGCTTGAGTCGTTTGCTTGATCAGTAGCTCGAAGCGCTCGCGGGCCTCTTCAGGATCAACTCCGCCTGCATTTTCGTCTTCGTCGTCATCGGAGTCGTCCGAGTCATCATCTTTTTCTTTGTTTGCGTCTGCGATGGGCTTGATCACGGGAGGAGTGGGGTCCACATCGGCAGGGTCGAGCCAGCCAAGCAGCACGTCAGCCAAGCGACGCTCTTCCCTTTCTACCATCGCATATTCAGACAAAAGCATGTTTACGGTGCCCGGCCAATGGGCAACTGCGTGCATGAGTTCGCGAACGCCTTCTTCAATGCGTTTGGCAATGGCGATTTCGCCTTCGCGGGTCAGCAGTTCAACGGTGCCCATTTCACGCATGTACATGCGCACGGGGTCGGTCGTGCGACCGGCTTCGGTTTCCACCGCGGCGAGCGCTGCGGCGGCTTCGGCGGCGGCAATCTCATCGGCGGAGGAGTCTCCGTCGCTCATCAGGAGTGTATCGGCATCGGGTGCAACTTCGTACACCTGGATGCCCATGTCGTTGATCATCTGGATGATGTCTTCAACCTGATCTGGATCCGAAATGTCTTCTGGCAAATGATCGTTAACTTCGGCATAAGTCAGGTAACCCTGCTCCTTGCCTTTGGTGATCAATTCTTTAATGCGAGACTGTTTCTGTTGGGCGATATTGGTCATTCGGGACCCTGTCGAAAATGGTGGTGAATAGATTGCGAATATAAGCGCGGAATTATAACGCATATATTGCGTTTTATTCTAGGAATTCAAGCCCTATATAGTCATTTACAGGGGTCTTTTAGCGATTCATTCACGTTTTGAGTGTTTGCCTGCTAATGCAGCGTCCACTAAGCGCTGTTTATCCTCTTTGCTTAGCTGAGTTAAGTCCGATTTTTTCAATTTTTCCAGTGACTTGGCGCTTTTATCCTGACGCTGCAGGCGATGTAAGCTTTCGAGTGTATCGTCAAAGGCCTGGGCCAGGTCATAGCGCCCTCGCTCGTCTTCATCCGCTTTCGACAAAGCCTTGGTCGCCTGTACCAAATCGACGCCGGCAATGTCCTTGAGGTATTGAGTTTCCTGCTCTCCATAGGAGGCAGACCAGAAACCTATGATGTGTGCCAGCTTGTAGTGGGGGCGCTGCTTTAAGATTTTAATCAGCTTTGCAAACAGTTGCAGGTCTGCATCATCCTGCTGCTCCCAGAAGGTGTGGTCTTCAATGTTTGCGGCCAGCTCCGGCTGGCTCAGGGTCAGGGCTATGATTTTACGCTTCGGCGGCATCAAGTAGCGACTGGGCTTGTCCACTGGAGTTTCATCTGACGAGGGCTGAAAGCCGTCAGCATCAAAGTGGGTTTCATAGTCAGGCGGCATGCTGTCCTCTGCATATCCGCTCTCTTCCCAATGATAATCCGGCGGCAGGTCCTGTGCCTGATGTGGGCTCTCGCTGGAGATATACTGGGGCGGTTCCGAATGTGTAGCTGTGTTTAGCCGCTCTCTTGAATTTCTGTTTGCGGGTTGATGTTTTGCTTTTTGAGGTTCCGCGGGGGTCAGTATTTGCGTTTTTTTTGGCAGCTCTTTGATCAGCTCTACCAGCGTGTCCTTTCCCAGGCCGGTACGATTGGCCAAGTTGGCAAACATCAGTTCGCGAAAAACACCTTTGGGTAGCTTGTCCAGCAGCGGGGCCGCTAGTTTACTGAGTCGAGCGCGTCCTTCCATGCTCTGTATGTCGATACCGTCGGCGACCGCATCAAAAAGAAAATCCTCCAGCGGCACGGCCAGTTCAACCAGGTTTGAGAACTTGTCGGTACCGATTTGACGAATCAGCGTATCGGGGTCTTCTCCGTCAGGCAGAAACAGAAACTTTACCTGTCTGCCGTCTTCCATGGCGGGCAGTGTGTTTTCCAGCGCCCGCAGGCCGGCGGCCCGCCCCGCGGCGTCGCCGTCAAAGCAAAAGACCACTTCGTTGGTGTAGCGAAATGCGCGGTTGAGGTGGTCCTCTCCACACGCGGTGCCGAGTGTGGCTACACCATAACGAATGCCAAATTGAGCCAGGGCGACCACGTCCATATATCCTTCAACAAATAGTAGCCTGGGAATTTCTTTGTAGGCTTGCCGGGCTTCGTGCAGGCCATAGAGTTCAAGGCCCTTGTGGTAAACGGGTGTTTCGGGTGAGTTCAGATATTTGGGTTTATCGTCACCCAGCACTCGGCCGCCAAAACCCACCACTCGCCCACGGACGTCTCTGATGGGGAACATGATGCGGTGGCGAAACCGGTCATATATTTTTTTGCTGTCTTCGCGCTCGATGAACATGCCGCCTTCGCTCAGGCGCTTGCGTTCGTCGGGTTTTGTGCCCAGTTGTTTTAGCAGATTGTCCCAACCCGGCGGGGCAAAACCAATGCCAAATTCCCGCGCAATCTCACCACTCAAGCCCCGGTTTTTCAGGTATTGCACCGCCTCCATTCTGGCTGGGTGCTGGCGCAGCTGTGTGCGGTAAAATTCGTCGGCCTTCTCCAGCAGGGTATAAATTTGTTTCTTTTCGGCGGCGCGCCTGTCGGCCGCGGGGTTGCTGGCTTGTTTGGGCACTTCTAGTCCCGCGAGGCGGGCCAGGTTCTCAACCGCCTGGGGAAATTCCAGGCGTTCATAATTCATTAAGAAACCCAGGGCGTTGCCGCTGGCGCCACAGCCAAAGCAGTAGTAAAACTGTTTATCCTGGCTGACGGTAAATGAGGGTGTTTTTTCGTCGTGAAAGGGGCAGCAGGCACTGAAGTTTTTGCCTGTCTTTTTGAGTTTTACACGGGAGTCTACCACCTCGACAATATCGAGGCGGTCCAACAAATCGTCAATGAATCCCTGGGGTATCAAACTGGCCATGGGGAAAGTCTACAGGAGAGGGTTTGTTGCTGTCAGCTTTGCTTAGCTTAATTGGGCTTTAATGAGCTTGCTGATGCTGCCCATGTCTGCGCGGCCCTGCACTTGCGGCTTGATGAGCCCCATTGCTTTGCCCATGTCGCGCATGCTTTCTGCGCCACTGTCGGCAATGGCCTTCTCAATAATCACATTGAGTTCCGCCTCGGTGAGGGGGGCGGGTAGGAATTCGGCAATAACGCCTAACTCAAAGTGTTCCTGATCGGCCAATTCCTGGCGGCCCGCATCGAGAAACTGCTGCTTTGAGTCGCGGCGCTGCTTGCTCATTTTGTCGAGCACGGTCAACACGCGGTCATTATCCAGATCAATCCGCTCATCAACTTCAATGCGCTTAAATTCAGCCAATATCAGTCGAATAACACCCAAACGCTCTTTTTCGCGGGCACGCATGGCCGCTTTCATCGCGTCGGTGATGGATTGTTTTAAGCTGGATGTAGCCATTGTGATTCCTTACTGGGTAGCGGGAGTCGGGCACCGCCAACCGAGTACGCCGCAGTTGCAGGCGTACTGTCTTGTCAGGTTTTCACTGGCGGGCAGGGTAAACTCTGACAATTTTGCGCCGGCACAGAGCCGACGAATCAAATGTGCGTATTAGTACAGGCGAACAAACTTTTTGCTTTCGCGCTGAACCTTTTTCGCGTGGCGCTTAACGGCCGCAGCAGACTTGCGCTTGCGAACAGTTGTTGGCTTCTCGTAGAACTCGCGACGACGTACTTCAGCCAGAATGCCGGCTTTTTCGCAAGAGCGCTTGAAGCGGCGCAGAGCAATATCAAATGGTTCGTTTTCTTTCAGCTTTACCGCAGGCATGTTTTTACCTTTTACACGTTAATCTTAAATCTGTTTAGTATTCTAGAGGAAGCCAACAGCTTGCTATGCAGACTGCCGTCAGGCCAAAATGGCAATGACAGACTTCTCCCTATCCAAGGGGCGCAAATTCTATACAGTTAGATCCCTGCCTGCAAGCCAAACTTACGTTAAATTAGACTGGCTCTTGGGCGACGCTGTGATTATCATGCCCACCACAAACAATTTTTGGCCCAAAGGGCTATGTCAGGTCAGTAAACATGCGCGTTCTGGGGATAGAAACCTCCTGTGATGAAACGGGAATCGCCATATATGATAGTGAATTAGGTCTATTGGGGGATGCTCTCTATAGTCAGGTAGACGTACACGCCGAATATGGTGGTGTGGTGCCCGAACTTGCCTCCCGAGACCATGTGCGTAAAACCTTGCCCCTGATTCGACAGGTGATGGAGGCGAGCGGCACAAGCGCCGATCAGCTAGACGGTATTGCCTACACTGCCGGGCCGGGATTGGTGGGCGCGCTAATGGTCGGGGCCTGTGTAGGGCAATCGATGGCTTATGCCTGGAATGTGCCTGCCATTGGCGTGCACCATATGGAGGGGCATCTATTAGCTCCCATGCTGGAAGACAACCCTCCCGAGTACCCCTTTGTTGCCTTGCTGGTGTCTGGCGGTCATACGCAGCTGGTGAAGGTAGAGGGGCTGGGGGAATATGAGCTGTTGGGTGAGTCACTGGATGATGCCGCCGGAGAAGCCTTTGACAAGGCCGCCAAGATGCTGGACCTGGACTACCCCGGCGGCCCTCGCATCGCACAACTCGCTGAGTCGGGTACACAGGGGCGATTCAAGTTTCCTCGACCGATGACCGACCGCCCAGGGCTGGACTTCAGTTTCAGTGGGCTGAAAACATTTACCCTGAACACCGTTGCAGCCCATGCCCTGGAAGATGGATTGCCGGACAATCAAACATCAGCCGATATCGCCTTTGCCTTTCAGGAGGCGGTGGTGGGCACGCTGGTCATCAAATGTCGCCGGGCGTTAAAAGAAACCGGTTTTAAAACACTCGTGATCGCCGGCGGTGTATCTGCCAATATTCGCCTGCGAGAGGAGCTGGAAGCCGCGCTGGCCAAAGTGGGTGCCAAGGTCTTCTATGCGCGGCATGAGTTCTGCACCGATAATGGCGCAATGATCGCCTATGCGGGTTGCCAGCGACTACTGGCAGGGCAGCAATCACCGGCCGCGGTGAAGGTGCGCCCCCGCTGGCCAATGGAAGAGTTGCCGTCACTCAACGGCTCAAGCACAGGTAATGGTTAGCACTATGGATATTGTTTATATAAGAGAACTGAACATTGAAACAATCATAGGAATCTATGATTGGGAGCGAGAAATAAAGCAGGTTGTCAGCCTGGATCTGGAAATGGCTACTGATATTCGAAAGGCGGCTGAGACGGATGATATTCAATACGCGTTAAATTATAAGGCGGTAAGTAAACGTCTGATTCAGTACATTGAGGGTTCTGAGTTCCTGTTGGTTGAGACCATGGCTGAGAAAGTTGCTGCACTTGTAATGGAGGAGTTTAATGTTCCCTGGATTCGCTTGCGTCTGAGTAAGCCGGGGGCTGTGCGTGGTGCCCGCGATGTGGGCATGTTAATTGAAAGGGGCGCTCGCGCAGGGACTGTATCGGCATGACAACTGTCTATCTCAGCCTTGGCAGTAATATCGACCGTGAGCGTTATATCGTTGCCGCTCTGGATGCGCTGGCCGAGAATTTTGGCGATTTACGTATATCCTCTGTTTACGAAAGTGAGGCGGTGGGTTTTAAGGGAGACAGTTTTTTCAATCTGGTTGTCGCCATTGAGACACAGTGCTCGGTTGGTCGTTTGTCAGCTGCCTTAAAAGCGATTGAAGATGAAAACGGTCGTACACGCCAAGGGCCTAAGTTTAGTGGCCGAACACTGGATATTGATATTCTGACCTATGGCAGTGCGGTGGGCGACGTTGAAGGGGTAGAGCTGCCCCGACGTGAAATCACAGAAAACGCCTTTGTTTTGTGGCCGCTGGCTGAAATTGCGGCTGGGGATCTTCACCCCGAATTACAGCAATCTTACGAGGCGCTATGGAGCGCCTATGATAAATCCGCGCAGCAATTGTGGGTGGTAGAATTTAAATGGCGTGAGCATTCGCTGCCTTTTTCCAGCTAATGTGGCCTGCTTATTCGATTAGGCATTAATGCTTCTTCCCCCGTCCACAGCCAAAATCTGACCTGTGATATAAGGCGCGTCGCAGGCGAGAAATTTTACCGTGCGGGCAATGTCCGAGCTGTTCCCTGCGGATCTGAGTGGAATTTTCGCCAGCATATTCTCTTTCTGTTTATCGTCGAGTTCGCTTTCATTTTCTGGCCACAAAATTGCGCCAGGCGCGACACCGTTAACGCGAATATCAGGGGCTAGGTCGTGGGCCAGGGCTTTGGTGAGCATTACGTTACCCGCTTTGGCGGCGCAATAAACAGCGTGCTCTTTCAGCGGTCGTTCCGCGTGAATATCTGCGATATTGATAATAGATCCTCCGTTTTCCTTCAGGGCGGATGCACACGCCTGGGCTAAAAAGAGAGGGGCCTTGAGGTTGCTATCGATCAGGTCATTCCATTGGCTTTCCGTCACAGTGCCAAGGGGTGTTGGGTAAAAACTGGAAGCGCTGTTAACAAGAATGTCCAGTCGGCCCCACTTTTGCAGAACCTCCGAGGCCAGTGAATCAATATTATGTTTGTTATTTAAATCGGTGACGTGTACCGAGGCCGACTCGGGGCGGGCAGCATTGAGGCTGGCACAGAGTGTTTCGGCATCATCTTTTGAGTGGCGACAATGGATTGCAACGCTGTATCCCGCCGCATGCAGTGTACGGGAAATCTCTGCGCCAATGCGCCGAGCGCCACCGGTAATAATAGCAACTGGAGACAAACTCACGATGGATCCTCTTCAGGTTTGTGGTCGGATTTATGATTAGAGCTAGGGGCAATCGCCTTGAGCACCTCCAGTCTGCGACGTTTCAACTCTACCCCAAAAGCTTGGCCTTTAAACCCCGCCTCCGCAATGTCACCGGGGTTGATGTTTTGGCAGAGTTCGAGCCCTTTCTGCAAGTGCTCGGAAGGCAGGGCGCGACTGCTAATGGCTTCGCAGGCATTCAGACACTGAGTGAAGCGCTGGGGTCGGCGGAAGGCATCCAGACTAGCGAGGGTATCTAGAATGTGACCCGGATCCAGGGGCGCTTCCTGCTGGTAGTAAGGCAGTGTTTTACCCGTAGAAATCGCAAGGTCCCGGAAGTCTTTGGGTACTGTTAATCGTTGGCAAAAGTTATTGATTTCATCGCTTGTGAGAGAGGTCATGAGGGCAGCAAATCGAATCATGCTGTCGGGGCTTGAGGCGCAGACATGCGTAAATATGTCGATAGACTTGCCATCAAGCAGTTCAGGCATGATCTGGCCGGTGGCGTTACAGCGGTCTAGGCAAGCCATAAAAACTTCAGGGTGTTGTTCCTCAAGTGCACGACTGAATTCCTTCCATACCCTCTCCGCCACCAGGTGATCGGCTTCGCCACTTTTCACTATCGTTGACATCAGGGCCATGGTGTCTGGCGCAACCACAAAACCCAGATGATGGTAACGGGCAGCAAAGCGCGCGACACGCAAAATGCGTACAGGGTCTTCAGCAAAAGCTTCCGATACATGCCTGAGCAGGCGGGCTTCTATGTCTTGTTGGCCTCCGTAGGGGTCGGTGAGCTTGCCTTCTGCGTCTTCCGCAATGGCATTGATGCTCAGATCTCGGCGACGGAGGTCTTCAGCGAGGGTGACATCGGGGGAGGTGTGAAAACTAAAACCTTTATACCCGGGGGCGACCTTTCGCTCTGTGCGCGCCAGTGCGTATTCTTCTTTTGTCTGGGGGTGTAAAAAGACGGGAAAGTCTTTTCCAACAGGAACATATCCCTCCAATTCCATTTGGGAGGGCGTGGCACCCACAACAACCCAGTCGCGTTCGTGCCAGGGAAAACCCAATAATTTGTCGCGGACGGCGCCGCCAACGAGGAAAATCTGCATAGAAATAATTAATTACTTGACGAATGGCTTGGCTATGGCACACTCTAATGCAACTGTGGAATGAATGCTATTGCTGCAGGCGTCTTGTTGGCAATGCTTTTTGCCCCTTAACCTTTAAGCAATTTATACTTTTAAAACAAACAGGAATGACACTTGTTTTCTCTTACGCCCCTGACATCGCCGAATTATGCGGCGACTTGCCTAAAGCAAGTCCGACTGGCCCCCTGGGTCATTTGGCCCATTGCTGCGTGCCTGGAGTGTGACGTGAACTGTTAATTTGTAAAAAGTTCTCCCCCCATTTCAAAAGGCCGCAGCGTTAAAACTGCGGCCTTTTTTATTGCGTTAAATTTATTGTGAAAATAGAAGGAAATGAAAAATGCCTATCGTGCTTGCCTATATTTTGGTGGTGCTGATCTGGTCCACCACGCCCTTGGCGATTGTTTGGAGCAATGACAGTTTGTCGTTTATTGCCGCTGTGACCCTGCGTATGTTTTTGGCGTTTTGCCTGGCGTGTGTGGTGATGCTGGTGGGTGGTCAGCGCTTGAGTCTTGGCGGGGGTAATTGGAAAGTGTATCTGCTTGCGTCTTTGGGTTTGTTCCCCAATATGTTGCTGGTTTACTGGTCCGCGCAATATATCTCATCGGGCTTGCTGGCGATTATTTTTGCTATGGCGCCTTTTTTTACCGGACTTTTTTCTCTGGTGGTCCTGCGGGCGTATGTGTTCAACCCCAGGCGAGTAGGTGCCCTTTTGTTGGCGCTTGCCGGTTTAGTGCTGATTTTCAAAAACCAGTTGAGCGCGGGACCCGATGCTCTTTGGGGCGTTTTGGGCATCCTGGGATCCTGTGTGCTCTTTGCGTTGACGGGCATTGGCCTGAAAAAAATGAACAGTGAATTGGGTGCTATAAATCAAACCGCCGGTGCCCTTGGTTTTGCGCTGCCGGGCTTTTTGTTGACCTGGTATTTTGTGGATGGAGAAATTCCCGCCATTATCAGTACACACTCGATGTATGCGGTAGCTTATCTCGCAGTGATGGGGTCATTGGTGGGCATTGCTTTGTTTATTTACCTGATCAAACATTTGAGCATGGATTCGGTGTCTTTAATTACCATGTTATCGCCAGTGATTGCACTGGGATTGGGTGCCGTTGTCGCTGGAGAGATACTCACGCCCACCCTTGTTGTGGGTGCGGTATTGGTTTTGGTGTCGCTATTGATTTACCAAGGTATCGGTTTTCGGGCAACCAAACGCTGGCTCACTGGTGCAGCGGAAGTGTCAGGGTAAAGCAGCTACCTTTGCCTTCCTCGCTCACAACATCGATGCTGCCGCGGTGAGATTGCATGATGCCATAGGACACCGACAGGCCCAGCCCCGTGCCTTGACCAACGGGTTTGGTGGTGAAAAAGGGATCGAATATTTTTTTTCGATTTTCTTCGCCAATGCCCTGCCCGGTGTCCTCAATGTGTATCTGCACATTTTGTTTGCTGTCATCCAGCTCCGTGGCGATAGTGATCTTACCGTGTTCATCGATGGCGTGGCCCGCATTGACCAATAAATTGAGCAATACTTGTTTGATCTGAGGCGTGATGCATTCAAGAGGAGGAATGTCGCTATATTTTTTGACAACCTCTGTTTTATATTTAAGTTCGTTGTTTACGATATTCAGTGTGCTGTCGATCACCTCGTTCAGATCAACAGTTTGCCACTCCTTTTCCTCCGGGTGTGCAAAGCCTTTCAGGTCACTGACAATTTGTTTGACGTGACTGACCCCCTGAAGCGATTCTTTGATCAAATGTTTGATGTCGTCTTGTAGGAAGTCCAGATCGATTCGTTGCCGGTCTTCCCTGACTAGCTCTGCCAGTGCCTTGTCGTCGGGAGAGTCCTCGAGTTTCCGGTAGTGCTCAATGAGACCCAAAATATCTTTGGTGTAGGAGCTGAGCGTATCCAGGTTAGAGTTGATATAACCTACTGGATTGTTGATTTCATGGGCAACGCCTGCGGCCAGTTGACCCAGAGAGGCCATTTTTTCAGCCTGAATCAATTGGTGTGTAGCCTCCTTCAGGCGCTGGTTGGTTTCCATCAGGGCGGCGGTTCGTTTTTGCACGCGCTCTTCAAGATACTGTTCTCGATTGTGCAGCGCCAGGTGGGTTTTCACTCTGGCCAATAATTCGTCTCGGTTAAAGGGTGTGGTGAGATAGTCTGCCGCTCCCAAACGAAGCGCTCGACTGATTGTGTCTGGGTCATTGTCTGCCGAGAGCACGATGATGGCCGGGGAGCGGGGCATGTTTGCGCTCTTTAGCTCTTTGAGAACCTCAAAGCCGGAGATCTTAGGCATGTTCAGGTCCAGCAGGACCAGGTCAAAAGGGTGCTGGCTGAGGGCGGTCAGGCACTCTTCGCCATCGGTGGCCTCCTGCACGCCCTCATAGTCATTGGAGAGTATATAGCGGACCAGTCGACGGTTAACGGCGTTATCGTCTACCAATAATATGGATTCAGGCATTCGGCGTTCGCATCCAGTGAAAAATCACATTCTGCGGTTTCCCGAGGCAAAAAAAAAGCCCCGACTACAATCTGGGGCTAAAGGTCTTAGGGTGTTCTTGGAGGATTTGCATGAAAACAAATCGAAATTTCAAGTGCTCTCTCTTGAAACGGGCAAGCAGGTCTTGCATCTGCTTTTGAATGAGGCCAGTAATCTCATTCCTTGTGAACAATTATACCTATTGTGACTAACCTGTCAATCATGCCATTTATACCAAGTTCTTATGCTTGACCGGTAACGTTATGTATATTTGTCATTTAAGTCAGCTTCTAAATGGGCTATGCTTTGGTCCACTTGTCAAAGATAGACCCCGAAACCCCTTTGTTAGAGGCAATTGTTAGAGGCAAAATATGTCGGAAGTGCGAGTACTTACTACTGGTGAGGCTGCCAAATACTGCGGGGTTAACTTTAGAACAGTGATTCGGTGGATCGAGCGTGGCAAGCTTAAAGCCTATAAGCTGCCCGGCCGGGGTGATCATCGTATTCAGGTTGATGACTTCGTCAGCTTCATGCGTGAGAACCAAATACCGGTACCCGAAGAGTTGGCGGGCACAAATCGAACAATATTAGTGATTGAAGACCAGCCAGAAATGGCCGCTGCGATTCGCCGAGTGCTGAAGCGGGCGGGCTATGAGGTGGAAATCGCTCAAGATGGTTTTGTTGCCGGTGCGATGTTGTCTCGTATGAACCCTTCTTTAATTACTTTGGACCTTAAGATGCCTGGCATCGACGGTTATCAAGTATTGAGCTACATTCGCGAGCACGAAGACCACTCGCACGCTAAGGTGCTGGTAATTTCCGCTGAAACTCAAGAAGGGCTGGATAGAGCGCGGGCTGCAGGGGCCAATGATATATTGCCCAAACCCTTCGATAATGAAGATTTATTAACTAAAGTGCAGGGCTTGATCGAGGCCTAAGTCGAAATGATGGTGGGGGTCTCCGGGGCGCTGGATTCTTCCTTCTTTGGTGGGCATTGGAAGTTCTGTTTCAGGGTGTCACCGTCGAAAGATTCCAGTTTCACATCAAAACCCCACAGCCGGTGTAAGTGTTTCAATACCTCCTCACAACTATCTGCCATCGGGCGTCGTTTATATTGCGTGTGTTTTAGAGTCAGCGATCGATCCCCTCTGATATTGACCTTAACGATTTGTATGTTGGGCTCGCGATTTCCCAGGTTGTAGAGACCGGCCAGGTTCTCACGCAGTGTTTGATAGCCGCTATCGTCGTGAATGGCGCTCACAAGAATGTCTTTTTCCTCATCGTCATCGATAATGCAAAACAGCTTCAAATCCCGCATTACTTTGGGTGAGAGGTATTGCAGTATGAAACTCTCATCTTTGAAGTTGGTCATGGCAAATTTCATGGTCTCAAGCCAGTCGCTGCCGGCAATGTCAGGAAACCAGTGTTTGTCCTCTGCGGTCGGATGTTCGCAGATTCTGCGAATATCCATCATCATGTGGTAGCCCAGCGTATAGGGATTGATGCCGCTGTAATGGGGGCTGTCATAGGGGGGTTGATAGATGACACTGGAGTGTGATTGCAAAAACTCCAGCATAAACCCTTCTGTCACCAAACCCTTGTCATACAGGTCGTTCAGCAAGGTGTAGTGCCAGAAACACGCCCACCCCTCGTTCATGACCTGGGTTTGTCGCTGGGGGTAGAAATACTGCGCGATCTTTCTAACAATGCGCACAATTTCTCTCTGCCAAGGCTCCAGCAACGGAGCGTTTTTTTCTATGAAGTAAAGCAGGTTTTCCTGAGGCTCAGAGGGGAAGTGAATTTGTTCATCCTGTGCCTCGGATTGTTCAGGTTTGGGAATGGTGCGCCAGAGGTCGTTGACCTGCTTCTGCAGGTATTCCTCTCGCTCCTTTTGCCGTGATTGCTCCTCTGCGGCAGAGATAGGGTAGGGCCTTTTATAGCGGTCGACACCGTAGTTCATCAATGCGTGGCAGGAGTCTATGATGGCTTCTACTGCGTCGATTCCCTGAGTCTGTTCGCAGTGATCAATATAGTTTTTGGCAAACAGCAGGTAGTCGATAATGGAGTCGGCATCTGTCCAGGTGGTGAACAGGTAGTTGCTTTTAAAAAAGGAATTGTGGCCATAGCAGGCATGGGCAATGACCAGCGCTTGCATTGCCATAGAGTTCTCTTCCATAAGGTAGGCAATGCTCGGGTTTGAATTGATCACTATCTCGTAGGCTAGCCCCATCTGGCCGCGGTTGTAAGAGCGTTCCACATTCAAAAATTGCTTGCCATAGGACCAGTGGTGATAGCCCAGCGGCATGCCAACCGACGCATAAGCGTCCATCATTTGCTCGGAGCTGATGATCTCGATTTGGCTGCGGTAAGTATCGAGCCCGTAGCTTTCCGCTATTTTCCCTATTTCCCTGTCATAGGTTTCAATGAGTTCGAAGGTCCATTCAGAACTTGTAGAAATTGGCGCCTGCTTCATGATTCTTTCTTCTGGAAGAGTTCTCGAAATACCGGGTAGATATCGGCTGCGGATACAATCTGTTCCATTGCAAAGGCGTCTGGATGTTGGGCCTTAACATTCAAGTATTCTTCCCACAGCGCCTGATGGTCCCGAGGGGTTATTTCAATGTAGGAATAATATTGGCATTGCGGAATGATGCTTTCAGTCAACACTTTGTAACAAGTGTTAGAGTCGTCATTCCAGTTGTCTCCGTCGGAGGCCTGGGCGCCGTAAATATTCCACTCACCCACGGGGAAGCGGTCTTCAACGATTTCTTTCATCAGTTTCAATGCGCTGGATACGATGGTGCCCCCGGTTTCTCTCGAGTAAAAAAAGTCCTGTTCGTCGACCTCTTTCGCGCTGGTATGATGGCGGATAAAAACCACCTCTGTGCGTTCGTAGTTTCTTTGTAAAAACAAATACAGGAGAATAAAAAAACGTTTGGCAATGTCTTTTGTGGCTTGATTCATGGACCCCGATACATCCATCAGGCAAAACATGACGGCTTTGGATTTGGGGATTGGCACTTTTGCATGAAGATTGTATTTCAGGTCAAAATCATCTAGCCAGGGGATACGTTTGATAACGCTCTTCAGGTGCTCAATTTCTTCGTTGAGCGCCTCAATTTTCGCAGAGTCCCTGAGCGCAGAGTCCATCGCTTCCAAGCGGTCTCGTTCAGCTTCTAATTTTTTAATTTTTTTTCGTTTGCCTGTTGTTAGCGCTATGCGCCTGGCGTTGGCTGAGCGCAAACTCCTGACAATGTTGATGCGACCGGGAGCGCCTTCATTGGATATGCCCGCTCTTACGGTTTTGAATGCATCGCTGCCATTGAGTTGTCGTTTAACCAAGTTGGGCAATTCCAGGTCCTCAAACATAAAGTCGAGGAATTCTTCCTGAGTGATCTGGAAAACGAACTCGTCCATACCTTCGCCGCTGTCGCTGGCCTGTCCTTCTCCGGATCCGCCCCCACCACCGCCCGGAGGGCGGGGGATGTGATCGCCGGCAGTGAATTCTTTGTTGCCCGGCAAAACGTTTTCCATCACGCCGCCGCGCGCGTGGTGAAACGTGGGTTCACTGATGTCCTTTGAAGGGATGCTGATTTTTTCACCCTTGTCGATATCGGTTATCGAACGGTGAGTTACGGCTTCGCCTACCGCTTTCTTAATGTGCTGGCGGTAACGCCGTAAAAAACGCTGTCGGTTAACAGCGCTTTTGTTTTTTGCATTCAATCTACGGTCAACAATATAGCTCATTGCTCGTCCCCAATCTGCCCCCGGCGTTATCGCGCGATTCAGTCTACTGAGACTTTCTTACACGCAGATACCACTCTGATAAAAGGCGTACCTGCTTTTCCGTGTATCCACGTTCGGTCATGCGGTCAACAAAGTCCTGGTGTTTCTTCTTGTCGTCGACCGACGCTTTTGCATTAAACGAAATGACGGGGAGTAAGTCCTCCGTATTAGAGAACATTTTTTTCTCGATGACGGTACGCAGTTTTTCGTAGCTATTCCAGATTGGATTGACGTTGTTGTTATTGGCTCTTGCTCGTAAAACAAAATTAACGATTTCATTCCTGAAATCTTTAGGATTGCTGATTCCGGCGGGTTTTTCTATTTTTTCCAATTCCTCATTGAGGGATGGACGATCGAGTATCTCCCCTGTTTCAGGGTCTCGATACTCCTGATCCTGAATCCAAAAGTCCGCATAGGTTACATACCGGTCAAATATATTCTGCCCGTATTCGGCATAGGACTCCAGGTAGGCGGTTTGAATTTCCTTGCCAATGAACTCTACATATTTTGGCGCCAGGAATTCCTTGATGAAGGTTAAATATTGTTCTCGCGTCTCTGTCGGAAATTGTTCCTGTTCAATTTGCTGTTCCAATACATACAGTAAATGCACAGGGTTGGCGGCAACTTCACTCGGATCGAAATTGAAGACTTTGGACAAAATCTTAAAGGAGAAGCGAGTGGATAAACCTGTCATTCCCTCATCGACGCCGGCGGAGTCTTTGTATTCCTGTAAAGATTTTGCCTTGGGGTCAGTATCTTTTAGGTTTTCCCCGTCATAAATTTTCATTTTCGAGAAGACGCTGGAGTTTTCCGGGTCTTTGATGCGAGAAAGTGTGGCAAATTGCGCGAGCATAGACAAAGTATCAGGCGCGCATTGCGCGGTTCGCAAGGAGCTGTTGCTCAGTAATTTCTCATATATTTTGATTTCTTCTGAAACACGTAAACAATAAGGCACTTTTACGATGTAAACCCGATCGATAAAGGCCTCATTATTTTTATTGTTTTTGAATGTCTGCCACTCTGATTCATTGGAGTGGGCTAGAATAATGCCGTCAAAGGGGATGGCTCCAAGTCCTTCTGTACTGTTGAAGTTGCCTTCTTGAGTTGCCGTTAGTAGAGGGTGCAGCACTTTAATAGGCGCTTTGAACATCTCCACAAATTCCATCAGTCCCTGATTGGAGCGACATAAACCTCCCGAAAAACTATACGCGTCGGGGTCATTCTGTGGGAAGTCTTCGAGTTTACGAATATCAACCTTACCCACCAATGATGAAATATCCTGATTGTTTTCATCACCCGGCTCGGTTTTGGAGATACCTATTTGGTCCAAAATAGAGGGGTAGGCCTTAATCACTTTGAACTGACTGATATCTCCGTTGAATTCATGTAAACGCTTAACGGCCCATGGAGACATGATGGTCTGAATATAACGAAGAGGAATACCGTAATCCTCTTCCAATATATGTGCATCTTCTTCGGGATCAAATAAGCCGAGAGGTGATTCAAATACAGGTGATCCCTTAATGTAGTAGATAGGTGCTTTTTCCATCAGGCTTTTGAGTTTTTCCGCGAGTGAGGACTTACCCCCACCAACAGGCCCCAGAAGGTATAAAATCTGCTTCTTCTCTTCGAGACCCTGAGCGGCATGTCGGAAAAAGGATACAATCTGCTGAATGCACTCTTCCATGCCATAAAAATCTTCAAAAACGGGATAGCGCTGAATAATTTTATTGGAAAAAATTCGACTCAGGCGAGGATCCCGTGAGGTATCTACGGTCTCCGGTTCGCCAATGGCCATTAACATTCTCTCGGCCGTGCTGGCATAGGCGCTGGCGTCTTTTTTACACAGTTCGAGATACTCCTGAATACTGAGCTCTTCCTCCTGTGCCGTTTCGTAGCGTTCACGATATTGACTGAAAATACCCATGGAACTCTCCTCAAAACCGATGACTCTGTTCTTTTAGTTAGACATGGGACTTTGTAATAGGCTCCTTAAGTAGAGCAACGTTTATAGACAGATTGTTCATAAGAATCTGTATTAGTTTGTTGTCTCTATGTTTGCCTGTACTTCAATCTTTAATCCCTGCTTTAAGCATAGACCAAAAGACTACGCAGGAAAGCGCAACACTAAATTTAGTCTTGCGCTCGCTTGTGGCGTCATTTGTGTGATAATAGCGTCGATTGCACGGAAAGGAGTGTTAATGCTCCTTTATAGAACTTTATTTAGCAGGGTTTGGGGGATAGTCAGTGAAAGTATTAGTCACAGGAGGGTGCGGTTATATTGGCAGCCACACGTGTGTTGAATTGTTGGCCGCAGGTTATCAGCCAATAGTGGTAGACAACCTGTGTAATAGCCAAAAAACTGCGCTTGAACGTTGTGAAAAGATTAGCGGTCAGTCCATTCCTTTTTATTGTGTTGATATAAACGACAGTACGGCATTAGACGCCGTATTTAGCGAACATGAGATTCAAGCTGTTCTTCATTTTGCCGGCTTAAAGGCCGTGGGTGAATCCAGCGAAATTCCTTTGCATTATTATCAAAATAACATCGCTGGCACCTTGAGTTTGTGTGAGTCTATGGATAAAGCTGGCGTCAAGCAGTTGATTTTTAGCTCCTCCGCAACGGTCTACGGGGACCCCGCTACCGTGCCCATTAATGAAGCATTTCCGACATCTGCCACCAATCCCTATGGTAGAAGCAAATTGATGGTTGAAGATATTTTGCAAGACATCTGCAGAATCCCTGGCAGTGACATGAAGGTGACGTTGCTACGCTATTTCAACCCCATTGGCGCCCACGAAAGTGGCTCGATCGGGGAAGACCCGAAAGGATTGCCGAATAACCTTTTGCCCTATGTGGCTCAGGTGGCAGTGGGCAAATTACCTCATCTGCGTGTCTTTGGTAACGATTATGATACGCCCGATGGAACCGGCGTCAGGGATTATATTCATGTCGTGGATTTGGCTCGGGGGCATGTCAAGGCGCTGGATCACATGGTCTCTGCGAAGCCGGCCTGTCGTGTGTTCAACTTGGGCACGGGCAATGGTTACAGCGTGCTTGAGGTTGTTGCAGCCTTTTCCGAGATCAGTGGGCAGTCTGTTCCTGTGGAGATACACCCGCGGCGTTCAGGTGATATTGCCACCTGTTATGCGGACGCCGCCCTGGCTGCTCAGGAGCTTGGCTGGAAGGCGGAATACGATTTACAGCGAATGGTGAAAGATGCCTGGCGGTGGCAGTCTGGCAATCCCGATGGCTACCCCGACTAGTCGCAATTGCACTGAAAAAGCTGTTCGTCCTCAAGTCGTAGAAGGCTGAGTTTCCCCCCCCACACACAGCCGGTATCCAGTGCGAACACATTGGGTACTCCGGC
>ENA-OSET01002144-OSET01002144.1-sediment-metagenome-genome-assembly--contig:-NODE-2144-length-19421-cov-5.639475_pt1 | contig 19421 bp, 21 predicted proteins | sample MGYA00237882_ERZ534229 | MGnify/ENA primary metagenome ERZ534229 (study PRJEB26408, sample SAMN06266212) | sediment metagenome | isolation source: Hudson Canyon methane seep mesocosm | place... | reverse complement strand
TTAGGTTTTTTACAAGAACAATTGGGTAATGCCGTTAAAGAGTTTTCTGGTGGTTGGCGAATGCGCCTTAACTTGGCGCAAGCCTTGATAAGCCGTGCAGATTTATTACTACTCGATGAACCCACCAACCATTTAGATTTAGATGCGGTAATTTGGCTACAACGTTGGTTAAAGCGATTTACCGGCACTTTAGTGCTTATATCTCATGACCGAGATTTTCTTGATGATGTCATTGGACAAATTCTGCATATTGAACACAAAGAAGCAAAATTATATTCTGGTAATTATACGGCCTTTGAACGTCAGCGTGCCGAACAATTAGCTCAGCAAGATGCTCAATTTAACAGACAGCAAAAAGAAGTGGCTCATTTAACCTCGTTTGTTGATCGCTTTAGAGCAAAAGCCAGTAAAGCTAAACAAGCGCAAAGTCGTTTGAAGCGTTTACAAAAATTGCCTGACTTAGCACCAGCGCATGTCGACAGCCAATTTACCTTTAGTTTCAATACACCAGAGACCTTGCCTTATCCTTTGTTAGCACTAAAAGAAACTATCTGTGGCTATAATCAAGAAACTATTATTTTACGTGATGTGGGTTTAACACTTGTTCCAGGTAGCCGAATAGGCCTATTAGGAAGAAATGGTGCAGGTAAATCTACGCTGATTAAATCATTAGCGGGTGATATAGCCTTAATTAATGGCGAACGCTATTGCGCACAAGACTTAACCATTGGTTACTTTTCTCAGCATCAACTTGAGCAATTACACATGCCAAGTAGTGCAATTGAACATATTGTTCGTGCAAGACCTGAAACTACTGAATTACAAGCGCGAAGCTTTTTAGGGAGTTTTGGTTTTACCGGTGATCAAGCATTATCGCCTGTGGGTACAATGTCAGGTGGAGAGAAAGCTCGTCTGGTATTAGCGTTAATTGTTAATGAAAAACCACAGTTACTATTACTGGATGAACCTACTAACCATCTCGATTTAGAAATGCGTCAAGCGCTCGTTTTTGCTTTACAAGATTTTGAGGGTGCAATAATTTTGATCGCTCATGATCGTTTCTTATTAGAATCATGTGTTGATGAATTTTTCTTAGTTGCCAATGGTCATGTCAGTGAATTTTCTGGCGACATCGACGATTACCAGCAATGGCTGAATGAAGACAAAAAACAAACACTAAAAAATACAAAACCGATAAAATCTGCAGAAACGGTTGATAAAAAACAATTGCGGAAAGAACAGGCAGACTTACGTAAAAAAGCATCACCTTTACGTAAAGAAGCAGACAAATACGAGAAAAAAGTACAGCACTGGCAAATTGAATTAGCAGAAATTGAAGGGATATTAGCTGAAAGTGAAATATATCAAAGTGAACATAAATCACGTTTAGCAACACTCATTAAGCAACAAGCTTCACTCAAAGCCGACATTGAAGAAAATGAAATGCATTGGCTTGAAATAGAAGAACAAATTGAAGAAATTATGTCAAAAGTCTCAATATAAAAATTTAGGCATAAAATTTCAATTACTTGCTACACTTAAAATTAATACTATTAAAATACTGAGAAAATAATTATGAAACAAACAACAATTGTCCTATTTTGTCTATCTATACTTAGTAGTGTTTCAAGCTTTGCCTTTCAAGGTGATCTTGACCAAGGTATTTATGAATTAAACCGTGGGGCCTTTAAAGCCGCTATTAATGAATTTGAACCTTTGGTGGCACAAGAGTATTCTCCTGCTCAATACCAAATGGCAATCATTTATTTAAATGGCTACGGTGTTAAGAAAGATCCTACAAAAGCTTTTGAATTGTTGTCTCTTTCCGCTTCACAAAATTATCCAGATGCATTATTTAGCTTGTCTTTGATGTATACCGAAGGAGAATTCGTTGAAGAAGATTTAAAAACAGCTTTTGCACTCATGGAAAGAGCCGCAATAAGAAATTTAGTCGGAGCACAATTTAACCTTGGCGTAATGTATTTCAATGGTGCGGGTACTTATAAAGACTACAAAAAAGCGGCTCGTTGGTATAAGACTGCAGCTAAGCAGAATTACGCTTTAGCACAGTTTAATTTGGCACTTATGTACTTTGAAGGCTTAGGTGTCGAGAAAAGTATAGAAATGTCTTATGTTTGGAATATTATTTCAGCGAGTAATGGCTATGAAGAAGCAGGGAAAAGTCGTGATATGGACGCCTTAAAACTCAGTAACTTACAAATAAGTGAAGCCAGAGAAAAAGCGGACAGACTTTACAAGCAATTTATTGAACAAGAAGAATTAAAAGCTAAACAATAAAAGTGATCTTTAAATAAATATTTAAAGGCGCTACGGTTAAATTTAAGAATCATTGATCTATATCACAACCATGATATGACTCCCCATATAAAATGGCTATAACATTAAGTTATAGCCATTTTTGTTGTAACTCATTTACTTTTATGGAGTCTGTTATGAAATTTTTCGATATGCTTATTAATGATCCTATTGTGATTTATTCTTTTGGCGGTTTAGCTATTCTTTTAGGTATTGGTGCTTTTTATATTTATTATTTTCTCAAAAACATTAATGAAAATAACTAATTAACATGAGACATAAAATAAACAAGTTCAACACTCATATTTATTGTACAAAAATCGACCAAGAAATATAGTTATTTGCTATACTTAGCCCACTTGCCCATGATTATTGTGATGTAGGACTCTCACAATAATCATAAATATTAAGGTGTGCCTATGAATTTATCTATTAATCAATCTTCCCCTACACTCAGTTTTATTGAACGTCAAAATAAAGAACGCGAAGAAAAAGATGAAAAGTTAGCATCAGGCAAAAAAATTAATAGTGCGTCTGACGATCCTGCAGGTTTACAAATATCTACTCGTTTAACTTCACAAATTAATGGTTACCAGCAAGAAAGTGCTAACGTACAAGACCAAGCCAACACCAATAACGTTCAAGAAAGTGGCCTAGGTGCCATTAATGAAAGCTTACAAAGAGCTAGTGTTTTGTCCATTCAATCGGGAAGTCCACTTAGTGACCCTGCAGCAATTCAAGGTGAACTAGACCAATTAACTGAACAAATTAATGCTGTAGCTGGAGAAGTATTAGGCGACCCTAGCTTTCTTTCAGGATTAGATGCCAGTGATCCGACGACAACTCAAGCAGCACTAGAAGATGCGTTTGCGAGTGTTAATGAATCAGCAAGTACATTAGGTGCTGAAAACAATGCGTTAAGTAGTCAGGTTTCTACTTATGAAACAGCACGTGTTAACGTCAGTGAATCACGATCACGAATAGAAGATACTGATTACGCTTCTGAAACTTCAGATAAAGAACGCTTAAATGTCATATTACAAGCTGCTATTATTAATAAGAAAGATGAAGAGTCTCGTAAAGGCATACTCATTAATCAACTCGTTTGAAACCACAATTTACTGATAAAACTTAAAGGTCTAGCCTTTATTTCTAACTGATAATATCTATTTATTTTCAATTCACATACAATCAGACCATTAACAAATTACTTCAGATTTCTAATACTTTAAAATGTTTACTCAAAGTCAATTCATTCCCGCTTGGTGGCTAAAAAACGCCCATTGTCAGACTATTTTTGCCAAATTTTTAAGATCTAAAAAACAGTTAACAACGTGTAATGAAACGGTAGAATTACCTGATGGAGATTTTATTGATTTAGCATGGACCGATATTCCTAAAGAAAATGAAACCCGCCCTATAGTTGTCGTCCTTCACGGCCTAGAAGGATCGGTTAATAGCCACTATGCTAAAGGGATGCTGAGTGCTATAAAAGAGAAAGAATGGCTTGGAGTGCTAATGCACTTTAGAGGCTGTAGCGGCCGAATTAACAGAAAAGCTCGCTCCTATCATAGCGGCGATACTGAAGACATTAGCTATTTAAGTAAGTTTTTAAAACAAAAATACCCCCAACTTCCCATGACAGTAATAGGTTTTTCTTTAGGTGGAAATGTATTAGCGCGTTATTTAGCAGAAGAGCCTGATAACCCTTATCAAGCGGCTTCAATTATTTGTGCACCTTTACATTTAGCAAGCTGTAGTAAGCGGATCAACCAAGGATTTTCACGCATATATCAAAAATACTTAGTGGGTATGCTCAAAGATAGTGTTAAAGATAAAATGGACAGTAACTTATTTTCAGCGCCCTTATCTCAAAAGCTTGCTCATAAGTTAGCTGAAATTAAAACCATATGGCAATTTGACCAACAGGTTACAGCCCCTATTAATGGCTTTGATAGCGCTGAAGATTATTATCATCAAGCAAGTGGCCGTTTTATTTTGGATAAAATTAAACAACCATGCTTAATTATTCACTCGAATGACGATCCATTTTTATGTGATGAAAATACCCGCGACATTACCAGTATTCCAAAAAATATTTGTTTTGAAATTAGTAAGAAGGGAGGGCATGTCGGGTTCATTAACGGTAATAATCCTTTAAGACCCAAATTTTGGCTAGAACATCGTGTTCCAAGCTTTTTAGAGAGCCACCTATGATCATCCCATATAAAGACCTACAACCAGACACCTTAACCGGTATTATCAGAGAGTTTGTTTTACGTGAAGGAACTGAGTACGGGGAAGATGACGTGCCTTTAGCCAGTAAAGTTGCACAAGTAAAACAGCAATTGGCGAATGGTAGTGCGTTTTTAGTTTATTCGGAACTTCATGACACCGTAAATATTTTACCCATTGACCAGTTTGATCAACAAGAAAGTGAGCAAGAATAATTAGTTATAATTTTGAAAAAAACTTAAATGAGAAAAACACTCCACGAGTGTTTTCCTCCACTTTTTATTCAGTGAAAGTTAAAACAAAACTCACTGGGACGCTATAAGCGATACTAGGTAAATTCGCCAACGACTTTAATTTATTAATGCCTGCCACTAAAGCAAAGTCTTCCGCTTTAATAATGACTGGCTGTAATGTAGTTACCACCATATTTTTTTCAGATAACTTCATCACCATTACGCTTACCGTCACCTCTTGTTGCTGGCCATGTAAATCAAGATTACCTTTAAGTATCATGTTTTTACTTGAGCCTGAAGCGATGGCATCAATTTTATTTTGATTCAGTTGTACGCTAAAGTTCGCTTGTGCAAATTTAACCGTTTCGAATAAATGCTCAGCCATACGTTGGTCACGAATAGCAATTTTGGTGTCAACACTGCTCAAATCAATAGAAATTTTGGCTAATCCCTTATCATTAATACCACCGGAAAAATCTTTAAAACGATGATTTTCAGCAACTGTACCTTTTTTGATTGAGACAAAAGTTAAAGATGATTTGCTCGAATCCAGTGTCCAAGCGCTATAAGCTGGAGCAGTTATTAATATTGAAAGACTTAAAATAAAGATTGATAAAATACGCATAAAACGTCCTGATAAAAGTGTATATAAGATTATGAGCGTCGAGCTCGGTGTGGTTTAACAATATTTTTCCACGGGATATTACTAGAACCTAATGTCATAAAGTCTGGATTCATTAGACCTTCTCGTTGGTTATAGGTTAAAGGTAAAAATTCACTATCGATAATTGAACCTCCAGCTTGTTCAATTATGCTGTGACTTGCACCTGTATCCCATTCGCCGGTTGGCCCAATACGTAAATAGCAGTCTGCACCGCCTTCAGCAATGATACAATTTTTAAGTGAACAGCTACCCAATGCGACATATTCAAAGGAAAAGTCTTCCGTATTTAAATATTGCCCCATTAAACTAAGTTCTTGCCGGCGGCTAATGGCTACTTTAATTTTTCGTATACCATCATATTCAGCAACATAAATTTGTTTACTACTACGATTATCTTCCTTAAAAGCACCTAAATTATTTTGTCCATAATATGTTAATTGATGATCTGGCGCGTGTATAACACCAATACTAGGCCAACCATTATCGACTAAGGCAATATTTACAGCAAAATCTCCACTGCCCATAATAAACTCACCCGTACCATCAATGGGGTCAAGTAACCAATAACGCGACCATTTCTTACGCTCTTCAAGAGGCAATGATCCAACTTCTTCAGAAATCACAGGTATATCTGGCGTTAATCTTGAAAGCTCTTGCATCAATACATCGTTAGATGCCAAATCAGCACTAGTTACGGGACTATTATCTTCTTTCATTTCAGAAGTGTAATCACCGCTTTTATAATGTTTAGCAACTTCAACACCTGCTTTTTTCGCACTCTCTATCGCAACGGCGAGTAATTTATCACTATTCATGACGTTCACTTAATTTTTCTGTCGTGGTTTCATTAGATTTTTTGTCATTTAAATCTTTCACTAGCATTAATGCTGCGATACTTCTTGCTTCATTAAAATCAGGCTGTGCGAGTAAAGATTGGTAATCAGCTATTTTCCAAGTAACAACCTCTAATTCTTCAGGTTCATCACCTGGTAATTTTTCAGTATACAAATGTTGCGCTAAATATATTTCCATTGTGGCAGCAAAAAAAGCAGGAGCCATTGCTACTCGATGAACATGAGTGAGTTTTTCTGCGCCATAACCCACCTCTTCTTTTAATTCACGATTAGCGGCGTGCTCTGCAGTTTCACCTGCGTCAATAAGCCCTTTGGGAAAGCCAAGTTCATAGGTATGTGTGCCTGCACAATACTCTCTAACGAGTAATAAGGTTTCATGGTCTAGCATAGGTACAATTAATACTGCACCACGACCATAGCCTTGCATCCGCTCGTATTCACGTTTTTCGCCATTACTAAAGGTTAGATCTATTTGTTCGATAGCAAACAAGCGACTTTTGGCGACTTGTTTACGTTTGGTAATTTCGGGGAGAGTCAGAATATTGCTCATGGTGCCAAAACCTAAGAGTTAAATATTAATAATATATTTTTAGAATAGCACGTTAACTTTAGATATAATTAATAAATAATTGCTCAAAGGAAAAATAATATGCTCAATTGGTCAAAGATTTCTACCGTTCTTTTGGATATGGATGGCACAATTCTAGATTTACACTTTGATAACCATTTTTGGCTACATCATTTACCTTTACGTTATAGTGAAGCGGCAAAGATTTCACTTGAACAAGCAAAAGAAAACTTGGCAATTCATTATGAAAAAGTTGCAGGAACAATTGATTGGTATTGTTTGGACTATTGGGCAGAGCAAACAAAATTGCCAATTCAAGCATTAAAAAAGGAAGTACAACATTTAATAAGCTTGCGCAGTGATGCACACGATTTTATGTTGGCATTACGAGAAAGCGGCCGAGAAATAATTCTAGTAACCAATGCTCATCCTGATAGTTTGTCTCTTAAAATAGAGTTGACTCAACTCGACAAATATTTTGATGTTTTATATTCAACGCATGAATTTGGCGTAACGAAAGAATCACAATTGTTATGGAAACGTCTTCAAGATAAACAAGGGTTCACACTCGAAAACACCCTATTTGTTGACGATAGTATTAATATCTTAGAGTCTGCAGAACTATACGGCATTGAGCATTTATTAGCCGTAGAGAACCCGGATAGTCAAAAATCGACACGTATCATCAATAACTTTCCATCTACGTCTGATTTTAGAACGTTAATTGATGAAATAAAAAAACATCCAGTAAAGTAACACCCACATGTTACTCATCCTAAAGACAGTAAGGATGAGAGGTTTTACTTTCGTTTGATTTGAAGAATATAGGTAGAAGAATTAAAAATTTAATCTATAACGCCCTTGATTATCAACTTTACCAATAAACGGTAATATAGGCTTTATTTTTTCAGGAAAGTTAGCGCCTGGTTTTAAAAAGCCATTTCCAGAGGCTTTTTTCATACTACTTAGATATGCAGTGAACGTTAACCCTAAATCATTTTTAGGTGATATTGTAAAAGTTAATGCTCCTTTTTCACAAGCTAAATCAGCAGATAGAGCGCCAAGGTTTACTTTTTCAGACAAAGCCGTTACCGATGCTTTTTTCCATTTAATAGCGCCATTCATTTGTTCACAAACAGGCTTACCAACAATGAATTCATCAATTTCTATATCAATATAGTCATGAGCTTCAACCGGGATAGATAAATTGATCTTTTGCGCTATTTGATTCGCCGCTAAACTAATATCGACATCGGTTAATTTCATTTGTCCGAGTAATTGGCTAGCGGTAAGCTTTCCTTCTGGGCCACTGACTAATGCCCCACCAAAACTTAGCATAACTGTTGGGTCAAACATCAATAGTGACATGAAACTCAATTCGCTACTTATATTATTAATTTCAACATCAGCTATGCGTACTTGTTTTGCATAACTTTGCCACACGGTACCTGACAGTTCAGACACTTGGCTATTCTTAGGTAACTTAACAAAACTAACCACCCACGTTGCAGGTATTGTGGCAATTAAAAAAACTAAATAAGCACTAAAAAAAATTGCTCCATAAGCAAACCACTTTTTCATTAACCTTTTCCTAATTGTAAGCGTCGAACTTTCACTACACCATTGCGATCTGCTTTGCTTAAGTCGATGCTTTTCACTGATAAACCTTCGTTGTTGGCTAAAAATTCGAGCCAACTGAGTAATTGTGTAAATGGCACTTCGTCAATCCATACTTGTAAATCTTCACCTTGCGGCTGCAAACGAGCGATAGAAATGTTATTTCTTCCTGCACTGGTGTTTACGATACTAGAAAGGCTACCTTTACTTCCGTTGGATATATTGCTTTTTTTCGACTGCTGATAGCGCTGTGTACTTTCTTGTACCCAAGTATGTAGCGCTTGTTGCCGAACTAATTTCTGTTGCGTGGAATTAATGTTATTTTCCAACGGCTGCCAAATCAGAATGAAAAATAAAAACAACACCACAACACCGCTCATTATTAAAACGAGTCGTTGCTCAGCGCTTTTTAATTGTTGCCACCAAGCTTTCATTATCGTCCCTTACTATTGGTTGATGTATTAGTACTGCTAATACTAAATGAGCCGGAAATTTGGTCACCTTGATTATTTTGCGCACCTATTGATACCGTTAAACCGCTTTTTTCAAGCGCTATTTTAAATTGATCAAAATATTGATAATCACTGGCAAGTGCTTGCATGCGTATTTCATTACGTTTGCCATCAAATTTCAACGTTTGAGGCTTTATATCTTTTACTAAACTAAGTGCTGGTTGAACTTGAGTCAATATTGTTAAAAAGCTACTTTCATCACTCGAACCGCCTACTGCTTTTAGCTTTTGTTTAAGTTGAGAGCGTAGAGTAGAAATTCGGACACGTTTCGTTTTTGGGAAAGCTTTCTTGTAAGTGCTAATTATTTGTTGCTCTAATTGCGCTTGCTGGCTATTAAGTTGCATTAATTCAGCGCCTTTAATGCCAACATTAAGTAATAATGCTAACGTTGCTATACCTGCAGCCCAGAGCCAACTTGTTAAAGCGGGAGATCTCTGCTCTTTGGTTTTAAATTCACCTTGTAGTAAGTTAAATTTCCCTGCGCTTCCGCTATTAAAGGTTACGGCCAATAGCGCTAATGGGAGTTCTTCTGGCATAGGATTAATGACAAGTTCAACATCTGATTCTGGTAATGTTGAATATGCGTTTAGCGAGAAAGCTACAGTTTCCGTTTCAGCACCTTCATCACTTTCTTGCGAGGTATTATTTGTCTCATCAATATAATGACTTAATGACTTACTGATTAATGGCCAAGTATTTATGTCTATCGTGATACCTTGCCATTGTCCTTGACGAATAAGTATTTGCTCACCTAAAACAATTGCACTGCCAGAGTTTTCTTCATTAGTCAAAGGCATGGCTAATGCATCAGGAAGCATCCTTTTGCACAGAATATTAGCGTTATCTAACCACGATTTCCAAAGCTTAAGCTGTTCATGTTCAACAACGGCAACAAAGCAGTTATCTTCACTAGTCTCTATTTTTATATCATTATAAGCAAAAAATAAATCTTCAACGTCTTGTGCCAACTCGTCTTCAAGCATATAAGGCACCGCTAAGCGCATTGCTTTTACAGATTTACTGGGTACTTTTAAACTTTTTAAACTAATGTCACTCGCAGGAACAAACGTTATAACTTCACGTTGTTTAGATTTTTCTGCTAATTGCGCTAAGGCATCAGCATTAGGGAGTTCACCACTCGCAATTATGCCTTCTTCATCGTCACTGAAGATTAACCAGTGCACCGCATCTTTTGCGTTACTGCCTAATCGAATATATAACTTTTCGGCCATTATTCTCGTCCTATGGTACGACTAACTACTGAGATATTATTATTACTTTCAACTTTCATTAAAGTACTTAATGCGAAATAACTGTTATTAAAACTAGCGATGCTTTTTAATCTAAAATACTCACTATCAACAACAAACTGCTCTTTTATAACTTCGGTTATGTTGTTATGTTTTACTATATCTTGATGGTTAAAAAATTCTTTATCGGTTTTAAATCCATCACTCGGTCGAGCTGACAACGCTTGCTCAGCATCTGCTAGAGGGATACCTAAGAAAACTTCAAGAAGTTTCACTTGCTCACTGCTAATGGTATTTAAATTGATTTTATGTAAATTGTTATTAGGTAAAACACAAACTAACTTTTTCAATTCATTTATAACGGGTATCGTAAAATGTTCTATCAATCGTAATTCAGTAATACTTGCTAGGTAATTATTTGCAGGTAAATAAGGAAACTCTTTTGATGAATAGTCATTATCTTCAGCACCACCGGCACTTTCTATTGCACTGTTTTTGTCTAGCCAATCAACTAATGCATCAGTCATGTATTCGGCTGCAAAGTCATCAGCACCATCTACACCAAGTGAGACAATCAATTCTTTAAAAGCTTCTTGCATATCTGTTCTACCAGAACGTGATGGAGCTGTAGTTGTTTCCTCCCTCAATGCATTTAAATTAAAGCATGCTTGCATATCGAAGATTTCACCGGTTATTTGTCCAAAATCTACAGGAAAACTCGTTTCACCCTGCGCCCACATTTGCTCTAAATGCGTTACGGTATCGTCATCTTTAAAAGATGTAATCAATATTCTTTTTGCAAAAGCTTCAGCGCCCATAGCATACCAATAAGCTTGCTGATTTAAAGTGATATTGTTTGTACGTTGCATTTGCAACTGTAATCGTCCAGTCATTTGAGTAACAAGTACCGCAGCTAAAGCAACAATGAGTAAAACAGTGATTAACGCAACACCCTGCACTTTTTTAGCCATGGCCATATTTCTAAACACTCTTGCCACCTGCAACTAAAAATTCTCTGCGGATCAACCCATAATCTTTAGTGATAAGTTCTACGGCAATCGCTTTAGGCAAGTTTTTTCCAATAATTTTATCTTGCCATTCTTTATCATAAAAGAACTCGAAATTGAGTTCTTCAATTTCTGTTATCAATTTTCTTATTTTGGGTTCTTGTCCTTGAATAGCATCAACAAAGTTAAAGTGAAGTCGTTCAAAGGTGCCTTCATTTAGCTGATAAGCCACTGATTGCATGTTACTACGAGGTAAGAGTAGACCTGGGTTTGTCCAACCTTGCCGAACAAAAGCTAAGGTACTTTCACTGTTTGAAAAACTATTATCGTCGGTGTATAAAAAATCTTCTTGCGGTTCTTCGCCATTTAATCGAATGCTTCGTTTAGCGATTTGTAGTAAATCTCGTTCGATTAATAAAAAACCTCGCTGTAATTCATTGATTCGGTCGGTACGAATTTTAGATGACTCATCACTTTTTATTACGGTATTAAAAATACTGAAACTGCTCATGCTGATCATTGAAAATATAGCAATGGCTATCAGTACTTCTAATAAAGTAAAACCTTTAGTCTTTGAATTTTTCAACAGGATGAACATTATGGCTGACTCTTGGAAACAAAAGTTACCATACTTGTAATAGGTAACTTTTCATCTTCATCATTTCGAATTTCTATTACTACAGAACGCATGTCTTTGTTTTCTGTTTTAATCACTTTTTGTAACCAAAACCATTCTTGCCCAGCCATTTCGACTGTGCCTTTTTTATTGTTTTTAGGTGGCCATTTTGTATCTAAAGTCACCTCAACTAATTGATTTGAAGCTAACCAATTGGCTAAAATTTGATTTTCTAGATGACTCAAATTTCTGATGTTGTTGTCAGAAGCGCTTAATAAAGCGATTCCAGCAATTGAAAAAATTGCCATCGCTAACATCACTTCAATTAATGTGAAGCCTAATGAAAATGTTTTAAATGATTTATTCACTTTGTTAGCCATTGCGGAGTTATTCATCAAGGAGTGGCCCTTCAACGCTTAATGGTGTGGTATATAAACCCGTAACTTTAAAATATAATTTTACTTCGATGTAATCATTTTCTACCATTTGAAAACGCAAACTAAACGGTGTGATTTCTCCGCCAGAGAGTATATATATTTGCGGGATAAGCTTCTTTTTTTCTATATTATTATCCGAATCACGATCTTCACTTAATGTTTCGTCAGGGTCTTTATTATCTTCTTGCAGTACATTAAACAATTCAGTATCAAATAACTGAGGCTCTTCAATGGGTAAGTCATCAAGTTGTAAAACGAGCTCTATCCCCTCTGGTAAATCAAACCGACTGAACATTTTATTTTCAGAAACGTCGGTCCATTTGTCACCATCGTAACCTAAAAATTGATAGCCCTTTTTATCAATCATCAAGCCTAATTCAATATTATTTAACATGCCATATTCAGCGGCAATATTGAAAACACCAGCAAAACGCTTACTTGACATCTCAAGCATTTCTTCTGATTTGTCACCTGAAGCACTAAATTGAATAACAGAAACCATTAATCCAACAAGCACAATAACCAGCATCACTTCAATGAGAGTGAAACCGTTTCGATGCGACGTCTTTTTCGAATAATGGCTCATGTTATTATTTCTGATTGATACCTATTGGTATTCGCTAATATTCCAGTTACCTATATCGTCTTCTGTACCTTGCTCTCCATCAGGTCCCATGCTGAAAATATCAATATCACCATTATCGCCCGGGTTTAATAGTTGATATGCGTTACCCCAAGGATCATTCTCTAAGCGTTGAACGTAACCGCCTTCTGGGTAGCGACGAGGTAAAGGTTCAACATCCGTTTCTTCCGCTAATGCTTCTAATCCTTGTTCTGTATTCGGGTATTGATAGTTATCCATTTTGTACATGGTTAACGAAGTTTCTAACCCTTTTATGTCTTGTACTACTTTACTAATTTTAGCGGTGTCTAAGCTACCCATCACGTTTTGGACAACGGCTCCCCCTATCATTCCAATAATTACGATAACAACCATAACTTCCATTAAGGTAAAGCCTTGCTGGTTTTTCTTTGTTTTAATCTGTTTGTTTACTTGGTTCATACTAACCTCCTACTAAGGTATTTAACTGAAGAATTGGCTGTAAAATAGCCATAACAATAAAAAGAACTACACCGGCCATAGCAATCATTAGGGCTGGTTCGAAAGCTTTAAGCGATATTGTCATTAACGCTTCAAATTCTCTGTCCTGGTTGTCTGCTGAGCGCCCAAGCATATGTTCTAACTTGCCACTTTTCTCACCACTGGCAATCATATGAAGCATCATCGGTGGGAATAATTTCGTTTGCTCTAAAGAAACCCGTAAACTTGCACCTTCACGTACTTTGTCTGCTGATTCTTTAACACATTGCTTAATGTATAAATTTTCTAAAACTTCACCTGATATTTTCATGCTTTCGAGTAAAGGCACGGCACTGGCGGTAAGGATACTTAAGGTACGTGCAAAACGGGCAGTATTAATACCCCGAATAATTTTCCCAACACCTGGAAAGTTAATTACTTTTCGATGAAAAGAAAATTTGAATTTTTCCTTTTTCATTAAGTGAGTAAATCCAACAATAAACAGCATGATGAAAACAATAATATACAATCCGTATGCTCTTAAGAAATCACTAGTGCCAATCAAAAGCTGTGTTATTGCAGGTAAATCTGCACCCATTTGGTCGAACTGTCCAACAATTTTAGGTACTACACTAGTGAGTAGCACTGAAATAACGCCAATTGCGACTACGGTCATAATAACTGGATAAACAAGCGCTTGAATAATTTGAGAGCGTAAGTGTTCACGTTGTTCTGTGTAGTCAGCTAAACGATTTAGTACCGTATCTAAAAAGCCAGACTTTTCACCTGCTGCGACCATTGCTCGATATAAGTGATTAAAAATATGTGGGAATTCTGCCATGCTTTCAGCCAGTCCATAGCCTTCGGTAACTTTCGTACGGACAGCCATGACCATGCTTTTCATCGTATTTTTTTCACATTGCTCACCTACAGCTAGCAATGATTCTTCAATAGGTAAACCTGACTCAACTAATGTAGCAAGTTGACGGGTGATTAGCGCAAGTTCGGATACGGATACTTTGGTACGACCTGCAAATCGCGATTTATTTGCTGCTTCTTTGGTTTTTTGTAAGCTTGGTGTTACTTCTGTTGGCATTAAGCCTTTATCACGTAGCAAGCCACGCACTTGTCTTGGTGTATCTCCTTCGATAACACCCTTTACCGTTTTACCACGGCTGTTTACTGCTTGATAATCAAAAGCTGCCATAATAAAACTCTAGTTAATCTTCTCTTGTAACACGTAAAACTTCTTCAAGTGTTGTTTGACCAGTGATGACTTTATCAAAACCGTCTCGACGAATACTGGGAGTATTTGTGCGAATAAACTTTTCGATGGCTTGCTCGCCTTTACCGTTATGTATAAGTTCACGTATTTTATCGTCAACAACAATCAGTTCATGAATCCCCATACGGCCTTTGTAGCCTTTATTGTTACATTCACTACAACCGACAGCGCGATAAATATGCTGTGTGTTATTTTTCGGTAATTCAAGTAACGTAAGTTCTTGCTCATCAGGTAAATGACTTTCTTTACAATGAGGGCATAGCGTTCTAACAAGTCGTTGGGCTAATACCCCTAATAAACTTGACGATAATAAAAATGATTCTACACCCATATCTTCCATACGCGTTATTGCGCCAGCAGCACTGTTTGTGTGTAGTGTAGACATAACCAAATGACCAGTTAAACTTGCTTGCACTGAAATTTGGGCGGTTTCTAAATCTCGAATTTCACCGACCATAACTACATCGGGATCTTGACGAAGTATTGCGCGTAATCCACGAGCAAAGGTCATATCAACTTTAGTATTAACCTGAGTTTGTCCAATACCTTCAATAGCATACTCGATGGGATCTTCAACAGTCAGAACGTTACGTTCTTTCGAATCGATTTGGCTTAATCCTGCATATAATGTGGTACTTTTACCAGAGCCCGTTGGACCCGTTACTAAGATAATGCCATGTGGTTTTTCGATGAGGCTCGAAAATTTTATGCGATTTGCGAGTGTCATGCCTAAATCTTCAAGGTCTAGACGAACTGAGTTTTTATCAAGTAAACGAAGTACTACACGTTCACCATGTCCAGTAGGCATTGTTGACACACGAACGTCGACGGCACGCCCGGCAATACGCAAAGAGATACGGCCATCTTGAGGAATACGTTTTTCAGCGATATCAAGTTTTGCCATGACCTTGATACGAGAAACTAATAATGATGCAAGTTTACGGTTTGGTTTTAAAACTTCACGTAAGACGCCGTCAACTCGAAAACGAATCTGCAATGCAGTTTCAAATGTTTCAATGTGAATATCAGAAGCATTTTCTTTTATGGCTTCACTTAACATAGCATTGATCAATTTGATGATTGGCGCATCATCTTCATTTTCAAGTAGATCTTCAGTTTCGGTCATTTCATCTGCAAGTGAATATAAATCAACTTCGTTGCCGATATCTTCCATCATTTGCTGCGCTTCTGACGAATCTCGCTGGTATGAAATCGTCAGTAATTGTTCAAATTCATCAAATGAATGAAATTCGATTGCAAAAGCCGTTTTTAAAACCCGACGTACCTCTATAACAGCTGCACTATTAACATTTTTCAAACAGTGCAATGTGTATTGTTCATCTTTTTTACTGATTAATACACTATGACGCTTTGCAAAGGTAAAAGGTAAACGGCTAATTTCGATTTTTTTTACATCGCTATCTTGACCATCACCAGTAACAGTTACACTGACAATATTTTCGACAACTTCATTACTTTCATTATCAGCCATATTATTGATCTTTTTTCTCTGAACCTGATGAGTCATTGTCCTCGTCATTAACAACAGGCGGTAATAAACTTGGCTCCTTCAAATTATTTTCATTCATATATTCATCAAATGAAGGTGGTAATGCAAGTGCATCATTCCATTCAGGTAATAATGGCATTTTTTCATCGCTCATTAATGATAAACCTTCTTCTTGCTTACGTATTTCAGTAGCACGAATATAGTTATATTTATCTTTACTGATTTCATTCATTAAGTTGCCATCACGAATAATAGTTGGGCGAATAAATACCATTAAATTACGTTTACGTGTTGAGGTTGCTGTTGATTTAAACAAGTGACCAATAAAGGGAATATCACCTAATAATGGCACTTTTTGCACGCTTTCTTGTACGTCTTCATCAATCAGACCACCAAGAACGACTGTTGCGCCAGAATCAGCCATAACAACTGTTTTGATTTCACGTTTGTTAATCGAAATATCAACGCCTGTAGCGCCACTTACTGAAGATACTTCTTGTTCAATAGTTAACTGTACACCACTGCCTTCATTTACTTGTGGTGTAACGGTTAGCTTTATTCCCACTTCTTGACGTTCTACCGTTTGAAATGGGTTAGCGTTATTACTGCCAGCAGTTGAGCCGGTAAGAATTGGGATTTCTTGCCCTACAAGGAAATGCGCTTCTTCATTATCAAGCGTCGTAATACTTGGTGTAGCAAGGATATTAGAATTAGTGTCGTTACTCACTGCTTGTATTATCGCTCCCCAGCCATTTTTCATGATGCCAAACATGCCACCGCTCACTGAACCTAATAATGTAGCAGCTAAGCTGTAATCACCTTCTACATCATTTAGATTATATTCACCAGTGATTAAATTACCTGTTTCTGATGAATAAACAGCAGGAACGACTTCTCCAACAGTTGTAGCTGCAGCTTTACCTGCCGCGGCTATTGAACTTATAGGAGCTGGACCGTTGGTGAACTGAGTCATCCCACCATTTTCAGACATCCATTGCACACCTAAACTAACACCATCACTTTCAAAAACTTCAACAATAATTGCTTCAACAAGTACTTGTGCGCGACGAACATCTAACTTGCGAATTACAGCTTCGAGTGAACGAAGCATATCTTGTTGAGCGGTAATAACGAGTGTATTAGTATCTTCATGAGCATCAATGCTGACATTGCGTTTTTTGCTGCTTCCCTTAGACGAGCTTTTTGTCCCAGCACTTTCAGCTTCTATAGACTTACTAACGCCTTCTAAAACCTTGACTAAATCTTCAGCTTTTGAATACTTCAAATAGTAAACACGTGTGTTGCCGTTTGTTTCTAACTCACTATCTAATCGTGAAATCAACTTTCCAATGCGTGCTCGAGCTTGAGACTCACCGCTGACTATCACACTATTAGTTCGCTCATCTGCAACTATTTTCGGAATAAGAAATGTTGGTGTTCCAGCTTTACCGCCACTTGATTTATTCATCGCCTCCACAATACGAACCATTTCGGCTGCTGATGCATACTTTAACTTTATTATTTGTACGTCTTGGTCACCCGCTTTGTCGACGCGTTCGATAATTTTTACTAAACGATTTACAACTGCTGCAGTGCCCGTAAGCATAATGACGTTTGCTGGGTCATAATTTACTACATTGCCACCGCCGGCTTGATCTGAAAGCTGGCGAAGTAATGGTGTTAATTCTCGTACGGTTACATTTTTAACTTCAACAACACGCGTAACCATTTCATCGCCTACTCCTGGATTTTCATCACCGACAACAGGAATTGAGGAGGTTTTGGCATCTTTATTACGGATAATTTTTACTACATTATTATCCATTTCAACCGCAGCAAAACCATAAACTTCAAGTACATTGAGAAAAACTTGGTAATACTGTTTTTCTGTTAGCTCATCTTGTGTACGGAGGTTTACTTTGCCTCGAACATTTGGATCAACAATCATCGTCTTTTTGAGATTTTTACCCACTATATTAATGAATTCAGCAATTTCAGTGCCTTTGAAATTTGGAGAATACTTAGCAGCACTTGTATTAGCACTGAATAACAAGGTATTCATCATAACAACAGTTAAACCTGTTGCTAACATACGTTTATACCAAGGTGCGCTCATATTTTTGCGCATGGATAAATTCATCATAACTTAATTCTCAATTTTGTAAGTAAAGACGTTAGCCGCCAATACTAAATAATATTTCGTTCAATTCGCCATTTCGATCAATTAATAACGATACTTCTTTGTCTTGTTTCAGCGCTGAAAGCGCTTGTGCTGCTTCACTCGGTGCAGTTAAATCATATCCATTCATTTGAATAGCTACATCACCTGACTTTAAACCTGAACTTTGAAAAAATTCAGCATTTTTACCTGGCATTAAGCGATAGCCAACTACTTTGCCATCTTTACGCTTCGGTGATATTTTCAAATAATCTGTAATTTTACTTGGATCTTTATTTATATCTTCTTTTAATGACTTAGCACTGCTACTGAGCATCTTGTTTGTTCTTTGATCAACCACATTAGGTGAAGTTGTTTTGTTATTTATCTTTTCTCTTTTTTTATTAGTCAGCGACGATCTACTTTTTGTTTTAGGCTGAGTAATTTTAGTTGTTTCATTATAGTCAAAGCCGTCAAGCATAAGAGTTTCAAGTTTTCCACCATTTTTCAATATGACTCTATCTCGAAACACACTATCAAGTACTACACGTGTTCCGGTAATCGTTTCCCCTGGACTATAAGTGTCTTGATTCCCTGAATTTTCGATAACGGCTGCAGAAGTCATTTTATCATCACTAGCCGCAACACCTGCTAATATTAAATTTAATTGTGTTTCAGGTGCATTTTCTATTTCAGTCGTTTCAATTTCTTCTATTATGTCTGTATACGAACCAAATAAGTTCAATGTTTTTAAGCTTGCTAGACTAATTTTAGCTGTTTCAGTATTTTGCGTTGCGACTTTAACCGTAACATTCGAAGATGCATGATATTGCCCACTAGGTGCAATAAACCAAGTAATTTGTGCAAGAACATAAGCAATATAAACTAACAAAAGTGCACTGATTACCTTAGCTATTTTTTGCTGAGGTAATTGTGAAAAAAAGTCGACTGTACTGGAAAAATTTGAAGGTAATTGCATGGTTATCTTTATAAAGATTTAAGTTGAATATTATTATTATCAACTGATAATACTTGAGCTAAGCACTATCAACAAGAGGAGAGTGGTAATTGTTAATAT
>ENA-OSET01002142-OSET01002142.1-sediment-metagenome-genome-assembly--contig:-NODE-2142-length-19444-cov-17.808334_pt1 | contig 19444 bp, 21 predicted proteins | sample MGYA00237882_ERZ534229 | MGnify/ENA primary metagenome ERZ534229 (study PRJEB26408, sample SAMN06266212) | sediment metagenome | isolation source: Hudson Canyon methane seep mesocosm | place... | reverse complement strand
ACAGCATCTAAAACGCCATTAGCAATAGCTGCTTGCACAGTACCCATTAAGATATTTGTATAACGTGTATTTTTAACCGTTACTTTACTAACCATTAAAGTAACTGGACGTACTTGAATATCAGTATTTAAAATAGCAAAAACTTTTGAATGGCCGCTAGCTTGATCACCTGTTAGGGTTGCTAGTGCAGTTCCAACTGGGCCATCTAATTCACCAATAACGATTTCTGGCTCAGCAGCCGTTCCAGCTGGTCCACCTGCAACAAGAGATTCACCCGTGCGCATTATAATTCTTTCGCTCATATATAACTCCATAAAGCATTAATAATTTGAAGGCGTTAGAATACCACGAATTCCCCATATCCTTAATAGCCATGAGTCAAAAATTAACTACAACAGATCATAGTCGAGATATTGCTGGATTAAAGTATATCTATCCGGTTGTTTCCAGAAGAGCAGGTGGTTTATCAGTAGGCATAAACTTTAATACAAATAATGCCTGTAACTGGCGATGTGTCTATTGTCAGGTGCCGAACTTAGTGCGTGGAACAGCACCCGAAATAGATTTAGAGTTATTGGAATATGAATTAAGGTTCTTTTTAAAACAAGTGTTAGAGGGTGACTTTTATCAGCAATATCAGGTGGCAGAGCAATATCGTGTAATAAAGGATATTGCAATTTCAGGGAATGGTGAGCCTACAAGTTTAAGATGTTTTGAACAAGTCATTGAGTTAATAGGAAAAGTTGCTACAGAGATGAATGTACTGCCTAAAAGTAAATTTGTTTTAATTACAAATGGCAGTTTAATACACCAAATACATGTTCAGGAAGGTTTAAAATGTTTAAATAAATATAAAGGACAAGTGTGGTACAAGCTAGATAGTGCAACTGCATTGGGTAGAAAAGCAATTAATGACAGCAAGCAGTCAACTGAAAAAACATTAAACAATCTCTGTATTGCAGCTGATTTGTGTGAAACGAGATTACAGACGTGTATGTTAGATTTTTTAGCTGAGAAAGATGCTGAACTGGAGCGTCAAGCTTATATTGAACTGCTTAAGAATAATAAGATTAAAATTAAAGATATAATGTTGTATACCATTGCCAGGCCTTCATTACAGCCGGAAGCAGAGCAATTGAACAAAATAGATGGGCAGGTAATGACTGAGTTTGCTGAAAAGTTAACAAGCCAGGGTTATAAGGTGAGTATTACTGCATAATTAAGTTTTAAGACATTACATCAAAAATAGTACCTAAATTCTCTTTATCGACTTCTAAGATTTTAACAGCAGCAGATGTTTCTATTTCGGCTTCTTTTAAGCTTAAAAGAGGTTTAAGTAAATCAGTGGAGCTAAATTCAGAGCTGCCAACCTCATTTACTGCTACAGGTAATCTTGCAATAGTTTGAACAGCATCGGCCGCTTTATGTTGTGCGCTGCTGATTAGATTAAGTGCGCTTATTGATGAATTGGTAATCATGAGCTGGCCCTCCTGAAAAAACTTATAATAATCATACGCTTTTCTAGACTAGTTAGGAAAGAAATGGTTCTAGTTAAATCTCTAAAGTGTGAGCAAGGTTTGATTTTTATAGTTAAATTTATTGTTTTTTAAAACTGTTAATAAGTCACAAAATTAAGGCAATCATCTCACATCTTTGTTTTCATCAAGTTTGTATCATGGACCCACGTTTTAAAAAAATAGTATTACTTAAACAACAAGGGTCAAATAGCATGAAAACTTTAACATCAGTCGCAGTCTTCGCAATCGCTTCAGTGCTTTCATTTAACGCAATGGCAGATTCAAAAGTGAATAAAAGCATCATCCTTAATAAATCATTAAATAAAGGTAATGCTGCAATAGCCATCGGTAAAGGCAATGCGGCTAACGTAGGTTCTGTTTCACTTAAAGGTTCAAAAGTGAACAAAAGTATTATTCTTAATAAATCTTTAAACAAAGGCAATGCAGCGATTGCTATAGGTAAAAGCAATGTGGCTAACGTTGGTTCAGTATCAATTAGGGATTCAAAAGTAAATAAAAGTATTATTTTGAATAAATCACTAAACAAAGGCAATGCTGCCATTGCCATTGGCAAAGGTAACTCTGCTAATGTTGGATCAGTAAGCTTCGAGTAATTAAGTATCAGTTATTCAGGGAGAGGAAAAACAAGGATGTTTTTCTATCTTTTAAAACACAAAATTTTCAAGCCTTTATCTTCAACTTCAAGATAAACTTCCGGCGGTTTTATTTCCTCTACAAGTGTATAGTCTGGCGCCAGTTCAGCCATATGATCAATCAAAAAATCACGATTTAATTCAGGTGCATTTAAGCATAATAGCAAGGTACTCTTTGGCGCCATAAAATCATCAAGACGGCGTAATATTTTTGGATAATCGCGAACAATATCAACACTCCCTTTTTGAAAAGTGGGTGGATCACAAATTAACAGATCAAACGGGCCTCGTTTTTTAAAGCGTCCGAATGATTTAAAAATATTTAACTTTTCAAAATACACCTTTTCCATTCTTTGTTGATTTATTCGGTGATTTTGTCTGCCCACATTAAGCGCAGCACTACTCATATCGATATTTAAAACAGATTTAGCCTGTCCAGCAATAGCAGCAACAGAAAAGCCACAAGTATAGGAAAATAAATTGAGTACACGTTTATTATTGCTCTGTGCCTGAACCCAGTTTCGTCCATTTTGCATATCTAAAAATAAACCGGTGTTTCTTGCTTGTCCCAGACTGATATTGAAGAGCAAGTCATCTTGTTTAATGATCAATTGTTGAATAGACTCTCCCCTAATAATATCAATTGGCCCAGATAATTGATATCGGTGTTGAAGTTGTACACTCTGGCATGAGGAGATACGTGAAAGTAAGTAATCAGCTAATTTATCAATCTCAGAAGATGGCTCAATCGAAAATAAAGTAATTAATATAACAGGGGGTAACCAATCGATAGTGACATGGTGTAAACCCTGATAAGCATGACCTCGACCATGAAATAGACGTTGGGCTTGTAGAAGGTCATTTTCAGCTAAGGGGAGAATGAGGTATTTGGGAAGTTGTGATAATGCAGACACTGGTGATTACTCAAAAATTATTAATTTATTTAGTTTAGGTATAAACCTGTATCTACAGGCGTATAATTAAACGATTTATATAATAATACCGCAATCTTATGAAACTATTGATACGAAATCTTGCTCGCAGCACCACAGAAGAGCAGTTGTTAGAACTTTTTGAATCTTATGGCACCGTGCAGTCCTGTTCACTGGTGATAGATAAAGAGACGGGAAGTTCCAAAGGCTTTGGTTTTGTGGAAATGCCTAAAGTGGGTGAAGCTAAAGCCGCGATGAAAAACCTTAATGGAAAAGATATTGAAGGTAACAAGATTCGTGTTAAAAAATCAGAATCAAATGAATAAACATCATAATCAAGATCCTCTTCATGGTGTGACGTTGGAGATGATTGTTACCTGGCTGGTAGAAAAGCATGGATGGGAGGAACTTGGTAAACGTATTAATATAAATTGTTTTACCAGTAACCCCAGCATAAAATCGAGCCTAAAGTTTTTACGCAAGACACCATGGGCCAGGCAAAAAGTAGAAAACCTTTATCTTCGTGATCAATGGGTGGAAAGCACTAAATAGCGCTTTCAAAACATATATTTTTATATTTTTGTAGTTAGGGTTTAACTGGCCAGAATTTTTGTTTTTTTATCTATCTAATATATTTGAGTTGTAGAAAGTAAATTAATTCTCAACCTGGTTTGTGTTTACCAGAATAATATTTAGTGGTTTAAGAAAGCTTCTGTCGTATGATGATAATAGTCTGGAATACTTGAGAACTTGTAAAAATTAAAAAGTAATCTATAGACGAATCAAGCCAGGACAACTAATATTGTAGTCACTGCCAATAAAAAGGTTTATATCCGATGAAATATCTTGAAGTTTATTTTAATGGTGATTTAAAACATAGCTTTCCGATTGAAGCTGATGTTATTAGCATAGGAAGAGCACAAAATAATGATGTTATTATTGATAATAAAGGAGTATCAAATCTTCACGCAATAATAAGTAATAAAAAAGGTCAGTTTTATGTTGAAGATTTGAACAGCACAAATGGTACTTTCTTAAATAATCAAAAAATATCTTCAAATCAAAAAATTAACCTAAAAGATACTCTAACTATAGGCAAACATAACCTTAAAATTTCTGAATGGAGTCAATCAAAAACGGCTACGCCTGTCAGTTCATTCCAAGACTCAAGTGATGAAACGGTAATGATGAGTAGAAGGAAGGATGTTAGTAATACAGCTGAAGATGCAGAAGTCTTACAACAAAAACAGTGTTATTTGTTGGTTAGAGGTGAGTCAACAGGTATTAAAAAACTATTATTAACTGAAAATAATTATACTATTGGTAAAGCAAAAGATAACGATATTAGAGTAGGTGGATGGTTTACTGCGGCCTATATTGCTGAAATAGAAAAAGTTGGTCACTCATACTATATCAACCCTTTAAAAAGGGGAAAGGTAAAGTTGAATCATAATGCTTTAAACTCCAGTACATTATTGAGTGCTTCAGATGAAATGAGAATAAAGAATTTATTTTTAAAGTTTATAACGGATTGAATAAGATTTTCTGATTTATTCTTTGAGGTTGGTTAGTTTAATATTTCAGCTAAATGATAGCCATTAATTTTGTGTCATTAATATGACAGAAATATTGTCCTTTCCACCCTGTTTTTTTGCTAGTTTCACTAATTTTTCACTGTAAGATTCTATTTTTTTAGATTTTATGCCTTGCAATGCTTTTTTAATATCTAAATCTGAGATCATATCGGTTAATCCGTCAGAACATAATAAAAAGCCATCCGTTTTATTAATTTTTACCGTTTGAATCGCAGGTATTACTCTAGAGTAGGGGCCTACAGCCTTATTTATGACATTGGCTTTAGGTTTTTCGCCTTTACAACCGTTATCATGCCATTCTTGTAGAACAGAATGATCTTTACTTAAGCCTTCTAGTTTTTGTTTTTTAAAACGGTAAATTCGACTATCTCCAATATGGAATACTAATAGTGTATTTTTAGATATTAGCCAGCAACCTGCAATGGTTGTTCCCATTCCGCGACCAGAGGAATGGTCCATTTCAAGATTAAGGTGATAGACATGATTATTTGCTTCATCTAAAGCGAGCAGTAAAATAGCTTGTTTTTCTTTAATCTCAGGTGGTTTCGGTCTTATCTTTTGCAATAAATGAGATAATAATGACTGATTTTCTTGGCTACGATGATGCATTTGTATAATTTTCTGAATCACCCTTATCGCTTCTATACTGGCAATTTCTCCAGCATGGTGCCCTCCCATACCATCAGCGACTATCAGTAGGCCAAGCTTCTCATCAATTAAGATATTATCTTCATTTTGCTCCCTTACACAGCCAACATCTGTAATACCAAAAGCAGTAAATTGATTAAATAGCTTTTTCTGCATATTTTGCTACCTGGTTGATTGGCAATGAGCCAATGATAAGTGCTATTAAGTTACATGGCTCTATACAAATCACAGGTTAGGTTAGGATAATTTAATGTAGAGCGGACTTTAGTCCGCTATAGGTGGGAATCTATGTCTACATAGCGGACTGAAGTCCGCTCTAAAATCCTTCAGCCAGTGGATTGTTAATAGCCATGTTAAGTTATACAACAATTAGAATCTTGATCATACAATATTATTCAGTTAAATTCTCACTCTAACGTTTGAAAATGAGCATTTGTTTAAGAATTGTTGTGAATTATAAAAAGTACTAATTCTCAGGACTTTCCATCTCTAATAATTCCTCAACTTCCATCCATTCTGTTTCGGCTAACTCTAAAGCATTATCGACTTCAACTTTTTTAGCTAATAATTTTATTAATGCATCTTTCTGAGCATCGTCATAAATATCAGGGTCAGCCAGTTGCTGTTCTAAATCCTTTTGTTCAGCATGAAATTTTTCAACAGCTTGCTCAGATTTTTTTAAACGGTTAAGTAGTGGTTTTAAACGTTTTCGTTTGTCGGCATCCTGTTTACGTTGTTCTTTACGTGAAATGCCTGTGTCTGTTATTGAGACTTCATCAGAGGAATCAGCTAATGCTCTTTTTTGCTCGGTCATCCATTGTCGGTAGTCATCTAAATCACCGTCAAATGGCTTTGCCACCCCGTCAGAGACTAAGATTAATTGATCAGTTACCGAGCGTAATAAATGTCTATCATGTGAAACAACAACGATAGCCCCTTCATATTCTTGTAATGCCATGCTTAATGCATGGCGCATTTCTAAGTCTAAATGGTTGGTCGGCTCATCTAATAATAATAAATTAGGGTTCTGATAGACCAATAGAGCAAGTACTAAGCGAGCTTTTTCACCACCCGAAAAAGGTTTAACAATTTCAACAACCTTGTCTCCCCTAAAATCAAAACCACCTAAAAAATTACGTAAATCTTTTTCTGTGGCCTGTTTGTCTAGTTGTTGTAAATGCCATAAAGGACTTTCATCAAGTCGTAGCTGCTCTAATTGATGTTGAGCAAAATAGCCGATATTTAAAGCTTCAGCCGTTTGTATTTTGCCATTTAATGGCTTCATATCAGCAGCCAATACTTTAATCAGACTTGATTTCCCCGCACCATTAGGCCCAAGTAAACCAATTCGATTACCTGGTGTTATGGATAAACTTACTTTGTTAATAATGACATTTTCACCGTAACCAATATCAGCCTCTTCAAGTTGAAGTAAAGGATTTGGCATTTTCTTTGGTGGTGGAAAGCTAAAATTGAATGGTGAATCTACATGAGCCTGAGAAATTATTTCCATGCGCTCTAAGGCTTTTATTCTGCTTTGAGCTTGTCGGGCTTTGGTTGCCTGCGCTTTAAATCGATTAATATAACTTTGAATATGTTCAATTTCTCGTTGTTGCTTTATAAATGCAGATTGTTGCAAAGCTAGTTTTTCTGCACGCATTTTTTCAAAAGCAGAATAATTACCAGTATAAATTTCTGCTTTATTGTGTTCTATATGAATGATGTGATCAGTGATAGAGTCAAGAAAGTCTCTATCATGAGAGATAAGTAATAAAGTGCCAGGGTATTTACATAACCAGTCTTGTAACCAGATAACAGCATCTAAATCCAGGTGGTTTGTTGGCTCATCTAATAATAAAACATCAGATCGACACATAAGTGCCTGGGCTAAGTTTAAGCGCATCCGCCAACCACCCGAAAAAGACTTTACTGGCTGGTGCTCTTGCCCAGCTGAAAAACCTAGGCCATTCATTAACCTGGAAGCACGGGCGCTAGCAGTATAACCACCAATATGATCCAGGCTGCTGTGTAGCTCGGCTAGTTTAATCCCATCATCTTGTTGTTCAGTATATTCCAGTTGCTGCTGTAATTGACGTAGTTCATGATCACCATCAATAACATAATCAATGGCTGAATAATCAACTGCCGGGGTTTCTTGTGCAACATGAGCAATTTCAAGTCCTGGAGGCATAGAAAAATCACCTTCATCGACATGTAACTGATCAAGTAACATGGCAAATAAACTAGATTTACCTACTCCGTTAGCACCAGTTAAGCCAGCTTTTTGACCTTTATGAATAGTAAAGGAGGTGTCACTAAATAGAACGCGCGCACCGCGGCGTAATGATATATTTTTAAAATTCAGCATCGAAGGATAGGCTAAAATGTACAGATGAAAAGAAGACTGAAAAAACCATTAAACCCAGTGTTTAAACCACAAGATAGATATTATGTTAATCAACAGGGTCAATGGTGGTTTTTTACTGTCGATAAAATTGGCGGCCCTTACCCAAATAAAATGGATTGTGTTGATGCCTGCCGATATTATATTCAGAAACGAGATGGGGTATTATAACCTGATTAAGCTGTTTACTTATCGAATGCAACGCGCTTTAATGATTTTGTTATCTAAGGATGAAGACAGGGAACTTGAATATTTGCTTTTAAAGCAAACTTAAGGGAGTGTTAAAGTATGTCTGGTATCCCGAATAGAGACGATGCATGCAACGTCTCTACTTTAGTAAGCTCTGATTAAGTCATGAACTGGTACTCATGCTTAATCAGAGGCTCCTTTAGCCGTGTCGTTACAGAACAAGGCATAAGGGAAACCAGGAAATATTTTATATTTTAGGCTCTACAGCAATTGTAGGAACTGAATTTTCATTTGCAGGACTTACCGTAACGATTTTTTGTTCTTGTTGTTTTTCCTTGTTAGCCTCTCCAAACATGACTGCAGAAACCATAAACAATATAACAGACAAGAGAAAGACTGGCATTCGGGAGGGTTTATCCATCCAGAATAATAGCCATTTGGGTTTAATCATACCCAAAATAAAAAACCCCACCGCCAGCACAAGTATGTTAATCGACCAAACCATCATAACTCTTTTTCCTATATTTCTTTCATTTAACAAAATATACATTATTATTAGTTAAGTAACTTTTTGCAACAAATAGAGGAAAACTAATGGGTACTTTTGCAGTTGTAGTTTTGGGATTTGCCATTTTAATGGTGTTTATGAGTGTTAAATCTGTTCCTCAAGGAATGGAATATACCGTCGAACGTTTTGGGCGATACACGAATACCTTAACCCCAGGGTTAAACATCATAATGCCAATTATCGATAGAATTGGTAATAAGCTCAACATGATGGAGCAGGTTAGAGATGTGCCTTCTCAGGAAATTATTACCAAAGATAATGCCATGGTGACCGTTGATGGTGTGGTGTTTTTTCAGATTATGGATGCTGCTAAGGCCTCTTATGAGGTAAATGACCTGGAAGTAGCTGCTTTAAACCTGGTGATGACCAATATTCGTACCGTAATGGGCTCTATGGATCTGGATGAATTATTGTCAAAAAGAGATGATATTAATGCCAGATTGTTAAATGTTGTGGATGATGCGACAACACCTTGGGGTATTAAAGTGACTCGAATTGAGATTAAAGATATTGCTCCTCCAAGAGATTTAGTTGAAGCGATGGGCAGACAGATGAAAGCTGAGCGTGAAAAAAGAGCTTCAATTCTGGAAGCAGAAGGACTAAGGCAAGCTGAAATTTTACGAGCAGAAGGTGAAAAGCAAGGAGCAATTTTAGATGCTGAAGGTAGAAAAGAAGCTGCTTATAGAGATGCCGAGGCAAGAGAGCGATTAGCTCAGGCTGAAGCAACCGCAACGTCTATGGTTTCAGAAGCAATTGCCAAAGGCGATGTACAGGCGATTAATTATTTTGTCGCACAAAAATATATTGAGTCTTTAAAAGATGTTGCAAGTGCTAATAACAGTAAATTAATATTTATGCCGTTAGAAGCCAGTAGTGTCATTGGTGCTTTAGGTGGTATCGGTGAACTGGCTAAAGAAGCAATGGCTAAAAAAGGATAACTATGGCTGAGCTAGAGATTGTATTTTGGTATTGGTGGGTGTTAGCGGTATTTCTATTGGCGGTAGAAATACTGGCTCCCGGATTCTTTTTTCTTTGGTTATCCTTATCGGGCTTTGTTGTTGGTACGGTTTTATATCTTGCCCCGGCGACTAGCCTGGAAATACAATTGTTATTTTTTTCCTCATTATCTATTTTTTCGATTTTTATCTGGCGTCGTTATGGAGCACAGCATCAGACAGAAACGGATCACCCTTTATTGAACAAACGGGGGGCTCAATATATAGGTAGAACCTTTTCACTGATAGAGCCGATTAAAAATGGGCGAGGAAAAATTAAAGTCGATGATTCAATCTGGAGAGTTGAGGGCGAAGATTGCTCGTTAGAGACACAAGTGGAAGTAACGGCTGTAAATGGCACGTTATTTGAAGTAAAGTTAATAAATAAGAAAACGGAATAAGAAGATTACAGTGTTTTTAAGAAACGAAATCAAATCCGCATCTATTTTAGTTGTTGACGCTGATCCACTTGATGTTGATATTGTCCTGGAGGCTGAGGGTTTTACCGATGTTGTGGTGGAAAACGACCCTATTAAAGCGGTTCAACGATACAGGGATAATGATTTTGATTTAGTCATGTTAGATGTTTATATGCCCGTATTAGATGGCTTTCAGATTATGGATCAGTTTGCCATGGCCATCAAATCTATTCGACCTCCGATATTAATGTTGTCTGCTTTAAATGACAGAAAAACTCGATTAAAAGCATTAAACTCCAATGCTCAGGATTTTATGCAAAAGCCTTTCGATAAGGAAGAGCTGGTTTGTCGCGTTTCTAATTTATTGGAAATGCATAATTCGCAAAAAATATTAGGAAAATACACTGTAAATCTAGAAAAACTAGCAAAGGAACGAACTGAAAAAATTGAAAAAACGCAGACTGAAATTCTTGATTGTCTTGCCTATGCAGCTGAATATAGAGATATGGATACTGCGAATCACACCATAAGAGTGGGCTGGTACTCTAGAATAATTGCTGAAAAATATGGTTTTAAAGATGATGAGTTGAATTTGATTCAACAGGCTGCGCCCATGCATGATATCGGTAAAATAGGTATCTCTGATAGTATTTTATTAAAGCCAGGAAAACTTGATAAAGACGAGTTTGAGCAAATGAAATTACATACAGACATTGGCGCGGAGATTTTGAGTAAAAGTAATTCGCGAATTATGAAGTATGCAAAAATAATTGCTTTAGCTCATCATGAAAAATGGAATGGGATGGGTTACCCTAAAGGCTTGGCGGGGCATAAAATCCCCATTGCTGGACGAATTGTTGCGTTAGCTGATGTTTTTGATGCTTTATCGATGAACAGACCTTATAAAAAGGCTTGGCCATTAGAAAAAATATTAAATCTAATAAAAGAAGAGTCTGGAGAACACTTTGATCCACATTTAGTTAGAATGTTTCTTGATTCCCTTCCTGCTATTTTGGAAATTAAAGAAAAATATGGAGATGAAACGACGGCTTAAACGGGTTTTAAACTTTGTTTGCACTCTATGCTGATACGCTTGACTTTTTTACCCAGTTTGATTGCCGTTAACTGTCCACCCCAAAGACAGCCAGTATCAATACCATAACAATGGTCATCTTGGTAATAGCCTAAAGTAGACCAATGACCAAAGATAATCTTCATCTCTTTAGACTGGCGTTTGGGTGTTTTAAACCAGGGTAAAAGGTGTTCAGGTTGAGAGCCAATCGGCCCACTGTGCTTAAAGTCAAGCTGGCCAGATTTGTCACAATATCTTATACGGGTAAAGCAATTAACAATAAAGCGGATTTTCTCCATCCCTTTTAAATCAGCGCTCCATTTGTTAGGTTTATCACCATACATAGCTTTAAAGAATGCAATATGATCAGGGCCTTGAAGTACTTTTTCAGCTTTTTTAGCCATGGCTTTTGTTTTGGCGAAATCCCATTGTGGTGGAAGCCCTGCATGTAACAGACAAAAGTTATCGTTATAATGAAATAAAGGTTGATGTCTTAACCAGTTTAATAATTCATCACAATCTGGGGCTTGTAAAATCTCCGTCAAGGAATCTTTCTTATGGGGGTGACGTTGTTTAAAGGCTGTTGCCAATAGATGCAGGTCGTGATTTCCCAAAACAGTGACGGCTGAAGAGCCCAATGATTTAACAAAGCGTAGCGTCTCTAAGGACTTTGGACCTCGATTAACTAAATCACCAGCAAACCAAAGTTGGTCTGAACTTTTATCAAACTTGATAACATCCAGCAGGGTTAAAAGTTCATCAAAGCAGCCCTGAATATCACCAATCGCATAAATGGCCATAGTTAATGTAATGTTCGGGGAATGGATAAGGTAAATTTTGGGATGGAGGCTTTAAAATTATCCCCATTATCAGAAATCAGTAAATATTTTCCTTGCATGATCCCTACCGGTGTTTCAATCATGGCACCACTGGTATAACGAAATGATTCTCCAGGTTGTAAATGGGGTTGTTCACCAATGACACCATCGCCTTTAACTTCTTGAACTTTGCCATTTGAATCCGTAATTAACCAATGACGTGATAATAATGTGGCCGGTTTTAGACCAATATTGGTAATGGTAATGGTATATGCAAAGACATAGCGATTTGCATCGGGGGATGATTGCGATTCGATATATTGCGGGACAGCTTCAACGATAATTTTATTTTTTTCACTCATGGTTAGATGATATAACAATTCGAGGTATGATACTTAACATATACTTTTATAGTTTAAAAATATAACAAAGCTTATTCGATGACAATTAAAAAATTATTCCTGTTTTTATTGCTAACTTTTCCTAACCCTGGGTTTTCAGCTGATATTAATGATTTATTTTCGGCTGCAATTTTTGGTAAAACTGAACGAGTGAAATTTCTGTTGTCAGAGGGTGTTGACGTTAATAGTAAAACTGCAACAGGGCGTACAGCAATGATGGCAGCATGCTTTAATGGTAATGTTCGTGTGACTCGAATATTACTAGCTTATGGTGCTGATGTTAATATAGCCGATAATCTTGGTTCTACCGCTTTAATGGATGCCGTGGTTTTTGGTAGTGAAAAATTGGTCAAGTTACTTATTACATCAGGGGCCGATGTTAATGCCGAGGATAAACAGCAGGTTTCTGTGATAGACAAAGCCAGCAAAACAAAATATGACAATATTGTAAAAATACTGGAAAAAGAAATAGCGGCTAAGGAGCAAGCAAAAGCGGAAGCAGAAGTTGCTAAGGATGAAGCAGAGGGTTCTGAGGATGAAAGTCCTGAAACTAAAAAAGATAAAGAAAAATAGCAAAAATAAACATGACTAAAGAAAACAATAATCAAACCCTGCATATCCACATTTTAGGAATCTGTGGCACATTTATGGGGGGGTTGGCATTGATTGCCAGAGAATTGGGCTATAAAGTGAGTGGTTCAGATCAAAATGTCTACCCGCCTATGAGTACCCAGCTTGAGCAGCAAGGCATTCAGTTAATGAATGGCTATAAAGCAGAAAACCTGGATTGCAAACCTGACTTAGTGGTCATTGGTAATGCCATGTCACGAGGCAATGAAGAGGTTGAAGCTGTTTTAAATCGAGGCCTTAAATATATCTCTGGCCCACAATGGCTGTCAGAACATGTGTTACAGGATAAATGGGTGTTGGGCGTTGCAGGAACGCATGGAAAAACCACAACCAGCAGCATGTTGGCCTGGGTTCTTGAATATCAAGGTTTTAAACCGGGTTTTTTAATTGGCGGTATTCCATTAAACTTTGGTCTTTCAGCTCGGCTGGGAGAATCAGACTTTTTTGTTATTGAAGCCGATGAGTATGACTCTGCCTTTTTTGATAAACGTTCCAAGTTTGTTCATTACCGATCCAGAACAGCGATTTTAAATAATCTGGAATTTGATCATGCAGATATCTTTGATGATTTAGATGCCATCAAAAAACAATTTCATCATTTAGTCCGTACGGTTCCTGGCGATGGGTTAATCATTGCCCCAGAGCATGATGGAAATATTAAAGACGTATTAGAAATGGGCTGTTGGACACCCGTAGCAAAAACGGCTATTAATACTGATGGGCAATGGCAAGCTTTGCTGGTTAAAGCGGATGGAAGCCAATTCAAAGTGTTTTTTGAAGGCGAAGAGCAAGGCATTGTTGATTGGTCATTAACTGGGGAGCACAATGTTTATAATGCCATGTCAGCTATTGTGGCGGCAAAACACATAGGCATATTGCCTGCTGATGCCATTAGAGCCTTAAAACGCTTTAAAAATGTAAAACGACGGATGGAAGTTATCGCTAACATTAAGGGCGTAACCATTTATGATGATTTTGCTCATCATCCGACTGCAATCGAAACCACTTTAGATGGTTTGAGAAAGCAAGTGGCGGACGAAAAGATCATTGCCATTGTAGAGCCACGATCAAATACTATGCGCATGGGGATACATACTCGATCATTAGCAGAGTCTTTAGGAAAAGCTGATCTGGCTCTGATTTATCAACCAGAAAATTTAGACTGGGATTTGTCTGAATTACAGTCGTATGCTAAAAATATTGAGATATGTACCACGCTGGATAGCATTATTGATAAATTAAAAGCGCAGGCAAATGACAATAGTCATTTTGTGTTAATGAGTAATGGCAGTTTTGGTGGGATTTATCAGCGTTTGAAGAATGAGCTGTGAGGGCTCAAAAAAATTGATCAAGACTGGGTAGGGTGGGCAGTGCCCACCCTACAGACTTTTAAGAAAGTAATTTATCTAATTCGGCTTGTACTTCTGTATCATATTGAAGTCTTAAAGTCGCGTCAGACGGGCGAGCAGGCATGTTAGATTCAATGTCTGCTTTTAAGCCAGCAATAAAGTGACGTTTTAAAGTAGAATCTTGCGGGACTTGTAATTTAAGCGCCGTTTCAACTTGTTTTTCTTCAGCTACTTCTGCAATAACAGGCTCTGGCTCTACTATCGGCGCAGCGGGTTCAACATATTTTGGCTGTTTTTGAGCTTCCTGGTTAGCCAAATAGTGACGTCGTAATGTGGAGTCTTCAGGAATTTTTTGTTCATCAGAGGTCACTTTTGTTTCGGCAACAGGCTCAGGATTAACTTCTGCTTGGCTAACAACCTCTGCTGCTTGTGTGCTTGTTTCTGACTGTTCTGAGCTTTTGCTACAAAATAGATTTTTGATGATGTCTAATAATGACATACCGTTCCCCCTTGTGATGTATGTTAGGATTTAGCCGTAAAGTGACTTGTTTTTTATTCTTGTAAGCGGACCTTTTTAAGTGTTGCAGGACATTATGTCAAGTACGTTACTGTTTTTTTTCACTTTACAGACTAAAATCTAATAATGCTATTACTGAGGGGTTGATTATGTCTCGCTTTGTGTTGTTTGTTATCCTTATTTTTCAGTTTACTTCAGTCTTGGCTACGGCGCCGTTAAGCAGAGAGAAAACTCCCGATCAACTTAAACCCTGGGTAGAGTGGGTATTACAGGATGAAAGCAGCTATCAATGTCCTTTTTTATATAATAATTTTCAACAGAAAAATTGTAGCTGGCCAGGAAAACTCACCTTAAAATTAAGCTCTGAACAAGCTCAATTTAACAGTCAATGGCAGGTCTATAAGGATAGCTGGGTTTTTTTGCCTGGCGATCAAAACAACTGGCCTCAAAATGTAACGATTAATAATCAAGCGGCTGTGGTTATTAACAGGCAGGGTAAGCCAGGTATTAAATTGACTGCTGGCAACTATTCGATAAGCGGTTTTTTTTATTGGCAGCATCTGCCTGAAAGACTAACGATCCCTGAAAATACAGGTTTATTAAATTTAACTATTAATAACAAAGTCATTGCCTACCCAGCAATAAAAGGCAATAAGGTTTGGCTGCAAGAAAGCGATATCGGAGATAAAAAAACCAAAAGTATAGAAAACAAACTTGATATTCAGGTGTTTAGACAGGTGGATGATAATATTCCGTTGCAGCTCGTGACTTTTCTTGAGTTAGAGGTGTCGGGTGATCAGCGAGAAATTACGTTATCACATGCTTTATTAAAGAATTTTATTCCTGTTTCCTTAACAACGCCTCTGCCAGCAAGAATTGAAGCGAATGGTGATTTATTATTGCAAATACGTCCTGGCCGCTGGCATATTGAACTCAATGCCCGTTATCCAGAGCCCGTGACACAACTTACTTTGGCTATTGAAGATAAGCGGTGGCCTAAATCAGAAATATGGTCTTTTAAAGCCAGGCCTTTTCAGCGGATCGTTGAAATTGATTCACTAAAAGCCATTGATCCCAGCCAGACTAATGTGCCCAGACAATGGAAAACTTTGCCAGCTTATCTGCTTAAACAAGGCGATAGCATGGTCTTTAAAGTTATTCGACGAGGAGATCCCGAGCCAGAACCTAATCAACTAAAATTAAAGCGGCAACTGTGGTTAGATTTTGCAGGAAAAGCCTACACTGTGCGTGACAATATCTCTGGAACGATGACTAAAGGCTGGCGGCTTAATGCTTTAGCAGAAACGCAACTGGGACAAGTGAAATTAAATGGTAAAAATCAACTGCTTACTAAGGCTGTTGATAATGATAAGGTTGGTGTTGAAGTAAGAAAAGGTCAGGTTAATTTACTGGCAGATAGTCGAATTACTGGGGATATTGGTCTGATGAGTGCCACAGGCTGGCATCAGGATTTTCATCAGCTTCAAGCGGAGCTAAACATTCCACCGGGTTGGCGATTGCTGGCGGCGAGTGGTGTGGATAATGTGCCTAACAGCTGGGTTTCTCAATGGACTTTACTGGATCTGTTTTTGGTATTAATTGCTTCTTTAGCCATTAGTCGATTATGGAATATCTACTGGGGTTTTTTTGCATTGATCAGTCTGGTTTTATGCTGGCATGAGCCGCAAGCGCCTCATTTTATCTGGCTAAATATTCTGGCGTCGATTGCTTTAATACGCGTGTTGCCAGAAGGTAAGTTCCAAATCACGCTGAAATGGTATAGAAATATTTGTTGGCTTTCTTTACTACTGATCGCCATTCCCTTTATGGTTACTCAAATACGTATCGCTTTATACCCTCAGCTAGAAAAGCAATGGCAGCCTATATCACCATCACAATATACGACTGTTGATGCGATGGAAGAGCGGGAAATGGTATCGGTCCAACAGGATGCCATCATGCGAAAGTCGGTATCCAAGATGCGTCAATTAGCTAGTCCGTCAACGCTTTCTGCTGTAAAAGGTCAAGTTAAATCAGAATGGCTAGATCGAATAGATCCTGATGCCAATATTCAGACTGGCCCCGGCCTTCCGCAATGGCAATGGAACAAAATTTATTTATCCTGGAATGGGGCGGTGGATAGTCAGCAACAAATCTCACTGTGGTATTTATCGCCTAAAATGACGATGTTATTGAATTTTCTTAGAGTTTTATTGCTCATTGCTTTGTCTTTATTAATGTTCGGTGTATTAGATAAAAAATTTACTTTACCCAAGGGCTTATTAAGCTGGCTAGTGATTATTCCTTTATTAGCCGTACCCACTGAGGATGCGTATGCTGACTTTCCTGACCCACAACTACTTAATGAACTTAAGTCTCGCTTGCTACAAGCACCGGAGTGTTTACCTTCCTGTGCTCAGATTCCATCTATGCAGTTGAGCGTTACGCCTAAAAACTTAACAATTAGATTTCAAGTGCATGCGCAACAAGCCATAGGGATTCCATTACCCGCTAAATTAGGCCAATGGATGCCCAGTAAAGTGACAGTGAATGGCTTACAAGCACAGGCATTAATTAGAAAAAACGCCGCGTTATGGCTGGGGATTGATAAAGGTGTGCATATCATTGAGCTCTCAGGCATCAATCCTGTACAGAATAAATTTTCTTTACCGCTGGCTTTAAAGCCTCAGCGCTTGACGGTTGAAAGTAAGGGCTGGACTATTGAGGGCGTTCATCAAAATGCTCAGGCCGACAAGCAGCTTATACTGACTAGAGTGAAGAGTAATAAGCAATTGCAGGCAGATAAAAATAAGCTAGAGCAAGGTGTTCAGCCTGCTTTTATTCGAATAGAAAGAACGCTGAACTTAGGATTGGACTGGCGTATGACTACACGCGTTGTTCGTGTTGTTCACAATGATGCCGCTGTGGCTTTAAAGGTGCCTTTACTCAAAAATGAATCGGTTACTAGTGAACGGATAAGGGTAGAAAATAAACAGGTATTGGTTAATTTGCCTGCCAGACAAAATAGTTTGCAGTGGGAATCGGTGTTAAAAAAATCTTCCCAAATTGAATTGATAGCAGCCAATACTGAGTTGTGGACCGAGACATGGCGAGCCAATGTAAGCCCAATATGGCATCTGCAAACGACGGGTATTGCAGTTGTACATCATCAGGATAGAGGGCGTTGGTTACCCGAATGGAGGCCATGGCCTGGAGAAAGGGTTTTATTAACAATCACTCGACCTTCAGCTGTTAAGGGAGCAACTTTAACTGTAGATCGAACTGATTTACAAATTAAACCAGGCAAACGCTCAATAGAGTCAGAATTAAAACTATCTATTCGCAGTTCTAAAGGGATGCAGCATACGATTAATCTTCCTGAAAATGTACAATTACAATCGGTCAAAATTAATGGCATAACCCAACCTATCAGACAAAAAAATAGCCAGCTGAGCATACCAATAAAACCAGGGCAGCAAGATATTGCTGTTTTATGGCGCAGTATGCAGCAACAAGTTAATGTCTTTACTAGCCCGGCTATTGATTTAGGTATTCGCAGTGTCAATTATCATTTAAAGGTGTTGCTGGGGCATGACCGGTGGGTGTTGCTGACTGCAGGCCCCGTTTTTGGACCTGCTGTTTTATTTTGGGGGGTATTGATCGTTATCGCCATACTGTCTTTTGCTTTAGGAAAAAGTTCATTAACACCCTTAAAGCATTGGCATTGGTTTTTACTGCTGATAGGCTTGTCTCAAACACCGGTTGGATTTGCAATGTGTGTGCTTGTCTGGCTTTTTGCTTTAGGTTTTAGGGCAACAAAACAACCAGCACACACACGTTATTTTAATATTATGCAAATCGCCTTAGCGGCTTTGAGTTTAGTTTCGTTATTAATCTTGTTTGTCGCTGTGCAACAAGGCTTGTTAGGGTCCCCTGATATGCAAATCGTAGGCAATCAATCAACGGCATTTAATCTTAACTGGTATCAAGATAGCAGTGATGAACTGTTGCCAACAGCAACGGTCATTTCGGTATCCTTAATGAGTTATCGGGTTCTTATGTTGCTTTGGGCCTTGTGGTTAGCCATTTCATTATTGAACTGGTTGAAATGGGGCTGGAGTTGTTTTGCAACAAATGGTTTGTGGAAGCAGAATAGTACAGGGAATATAGTGACTAAAAAAACGGATATCTAAATGTTTGTAGAGCGGACTTTAGTCCGCTCTACAATGCTTTGAATTATCAGTGTTGATGTTTTTCCTCAACCATTGCATCAATTTGGGCCATTACATCAGCACTGGCGTCTTCTGAAAATTGCATTTGATTGATAATGGAATCTAAAGCTGCAGGATTATCCTGCCAGTTTTCACGTGAAGTCGCATAGGCTTGCTGAGTATAGTTATGTACATCACCATGCGGAAATTCTAAGCTGGCATATGCCTGAGTCCCTCTAAATTTTTCATAACCGATGCCTTCGTAATACCATTTGCCTAGACGACAACTATGGTTATCTACAGAAATAGCATCTGCCTCAGGGCATGGTGCAGGGTTTTCTATTGCAACATAGCCATTTTGTTTGTAGATAATATGATCTAACTTGGTTAATAGAGCGAAACTTTTATCTTTAGAATAGCTAATATAAACGATAGAGGCTTTGGCAGAGTCAGACAAGCCCGAAAATTGAACTTTAAATGAATTAACCTGCTCCATTATTTCTTGCGATAAACTTGCTGAGCTTTC
>ENA-OSET01002141-OSET01002141.1-sediment-metagenome-genome-assembly--contig:-NODE-2141-length-19448-cov-5.484332_pt1 | contig 19448 bp, 13 predicted proteins | sample MGYA00237882_ERZ534229 | MGnify/ENA primary metagenome ERZ534229 (study PRJEB26408, sample SAMN06266212) | sediment metagenome | isolation source: Hudson Canyon methane seep mesocosm | place... | reverse complement strand
TACACTCAAGTCAGATGATTCAGGAGGATCTTGCTCTAACATCGCCAATTTAATATTGCTCGACATTAGTATTTGACCGTCATCTAGGTTTTGCTTACCCATTAATACTTTCATCAATGACGATTTACCTGCGCCATTTTTACCAACTAAACAAACTCTTTCGCCCGTTTTAACGGTTAAATTAGCTTTGTCTAAAATACTGTCTTCACCAAAGGCTAATTCGCCTTGAGCTATTCGGATTAATTCCATGGGTTATATCAACTCTACTACTTGTGATTGTTCAAAAGGCCAGAATAACTTTGTGTTGTCACTTAGGCGCTCTAATACGGGAATATGAACACCGTATAATTGTACTAAATTTTGTTCATCTTCAATTTCATTATCAACTATATCGATAACTTTGATATGGTGATCGGGAATAACATTACCGATAAGAGCTAAAGCTTGCTCACATAGATGACAACCTTCACTACTATATAAATGAAATAAAACACTCATTATGTATTAACTTTTTTACGAGTAATTAACCAGCTATTATGAATGTGCTTATTACGTTGAAAATCTTTATCACGGGTTAAATCAGAGATTGATTTAACATCAAAATCTAAAGCAGCAACCGCGTCAAAATCCATTTTAAAGTTTCGTTTATTATTAGTGAAAACTAGTTCGCCATTTTCAGCCACACATTTCATTGCGTCAGTGATGAGAGCAACATGATCGCTTTGAACGTCAAAACTATCTTCCATACGTTTTGAGTTAGAGAACGTTGGGGGATCAACAAAAACAACATCATAAGTTGTTTTATGTTCTTTTAACCATGTTAAACAATCAGCTTGAACAAATTGATATTTATGACCAGACAACTTATTTAACGCAAAATTCTCTTGCGCCCAGTTTAAATAGGTATTTGACATATCAACCGTTGTAATAGTTGCAGCACCATGAAGTGCGGCTTGTAACGAAACAGAACCCGTATAAGCAAATAAGTTTAACAGAGATTTATTCTTAGCTTTCTGAGCAACGATTTGTCTTGTTTTACGGTGATCTAAAAATAGCCCTGTATCAAGGTAATCCCACAAGTTGATTTTAATTTTTGCACCATGTTCAGTCACAATCATTGATTGCTTACTTTTATCAACACGTTGATATTGATCAGTACCCTTTTGTTTGGCACGTGTTTTCAATATAACTTTATCAGTTGGTACATTAAGTACCTTAGGTGCAAAATAAATCACTTCTTGTAAGCGTTTAGCAACTTTACTTTCTTCAATAATTTTTGGTGCTGAGTATTCTTGTATAACAAGATGATCACCATATACGTCAATCGCAACATTGTATTCAGGAATGTCGGCGTCGTATAAGCGGTAACATTCAATCTGCTCTTTTTTGAGCCAGTTTTTCAAATTCTTTTTATTTTTTAATAAACGATTACCGAAGTCAGAATCTTTATCAGCAAATTCATCAACATTAGTTTGACCTGCTGCTTGTTTTTCATCAACGTTATAAATGGCGAGTTGACAATCTAAAGGACCATTCTTAAATTTATAACGTTTTCGGCTTGCTAGCTTCATCATAGATAACAATTCAACATTCGCCGTTAAAATAGCAACATTCCAGTCAACAAATTGTGCTTTAAGTTTTCTGCCTAAAAGTACAAAATTTTCCACTAACTCAGGTAATTCACCAATACGTTCACCGTATGGAGGGTTAAGTACAAATGTGCCATTGTGACCAAAACCATTATTCAAGTTATTGATATCTTTACATGAAAACTCAATAAATTTCTGCACACCAGCATTGCGCGCGTTAACTTGTGCTGTATTTATCACTCGGCTATCAATATCGACACCAAATACTTTTGCCTTTAATTGTTCAAGGCCTAAATGTGATTTTGCTTTAGCTTGCGTTAACTGCTCTTGCCATGCGTACAGCTCATGCCCTTTCCAAAACTCAAAGCCCCATTTTGCTCTATCAATACCTGCAGCATAATTGGCAGCCATCATTATTGCTTCAATCAAAATAGTGCCAGATCCACACATCGGATCAACCATAGGTTTAGTTGTATCATCTAACCAGCCAGAACGTTTGATTATTGCGGCAGCTAAATGTTCTTTTAACGGTGCTGCCCCAGAATGCTCACGATAACCACGTTTAAATAAACTACGACCTGAAAAATCAAGATAAATGGTGACTTTTTGTCTTGACAAACGCCCCTGGAAACTGATGTTTGGAGCGCCTTTGTCAACAGAAGGTCTTTCCATACCTTGATCACGAAAATGATCTACTAAGGCATCTTTAATAGTAAGGCCACCAAATTGAGTATTTCTGATTTCATCACTTGTACCGACAAAATCAATGGAAAAGGTATGATTACTGGCAAATTGTTCAGACCAATTAACCTTTGCAGCAGTGGCAAAAAGTTGATCTTTATTTTCGGCATCGCCTTCTGCAAGCTTGAGTAGAATTCGTGTTGATAAACGACAATATAGGCAAATTTTATATGCCTCTTCAATTGTAGCCATAAAATATACGCCTTCAGGCTTTTGAACCACCTGTTGAGCGTTTAAGTTTTTAAGCTCTTCAGCTAATAATATTTCTACACCAAAAGATGTTAATGCTAAAAATTGCTGCATAAGAATTTTCCAGACCGATTTATGCCCGCGATTATAAACAAAGACGCCTGCTACTTATATAGATACACTGAGAAAAGCGAGATATTCAGGAAAATTTATTCCAAAATAATTATAAACTTATATCTTATGGCTTTCTCGCTCATAAAAACGGCTTTTAGTCTATAATTAGTGCAATTCAACACTACTTTTAATTAGATGTTAAATAGTTAAAAAAACGCCTTGCAATGTGAAGTAACTATCCTTAATATACGCCTCGCTTTCAAGGGCATATGTTTTTGAAAACAGTTCGTAATAACAAGAATTAAAACAGTTATTGGCTTTCCTAGAAGTTATTAGGAAATTCGGACGCGGGATGGAGCAGTCTGGTAGCTCGTCGGGCTCATAACCCGAAGGTCGTAGGTTCAAATCCTGCTCCCGCAACCAACTTCACTTTAATATAAAACGCATCCCCCCCCTTCCAAATCAAATATAAATATAAATATAAATATCAGAATAACTACCACTTCCATACTTATTAAAATATCTTCGTTCAATAGATATAACAAAATTACATTTCCTAGCATAACATTCAGATAATCAATGCTTTGTCATTTATTTCTATTCAGAATAGTTCAATGTTATAGTTTGACAGCCTCAAGTTTAGTTCATTAGCATCGTATAAATAATAAAGTAGGACTTTGTATTTTTGATCTCTATAATTATCATCTACACATAGGCCAAGATACAAATGGCATTTTTTCTGGATTAATCATCAACAACTGGCTTAATTTTGAATCTAAAAAGCACTAAAATAAATAATGCAATAATTCCCCCCAGCCTTTGGCGACTGGCTTGGCCAACAACTATTGCTAATCTTTTATTAGCTTCAGTAGGATTTATACAAATATTATTATCGACCCAGTTTGGCACTGAAGCCACCGCAGCAGTCACTGTTAGCCAACGAATATTTTTTCTTCTACAAGCTTCATTGTTTGGTTTATCTGCTGGTGTATCCGCCATTATTGCCAGAAATATTGGTGCTAATGAACAAGAACGTGCAGGACAAGCCTTTCAAAGCGCCCTATTATTTAGTCTTATACTTTCTATTTTTCTCGCTATTTTTTGTTATGTTTTCGCATATGAGCTAACTGCTCTGTTCAAAATGGAAGATAACACCCAAAAATTAGCCATTACACTAATCAAATGGATCTGTTTGTTTTCTCCTATATATTCGTTAAATATTATTATGGCTGGCTCATTACGTGCGAGCGGTGATGCATTTCACCCCCTAATACTTTCAATAATTAGTGGCGTTGGGAATGGTGTTGGTTGCTACATATTGAGTACGGGCGGCTTAGGTTTACCCGCATTAGGTATTGAAGGCCTAGTGATCGGTGGTGTATTTGGTTCAACTATTTCATTAGTTTTTTATAGCTATCTTTGGAGAAAAAATTATTTAAATATTAACTATCCAGAAGAAAGTAAATATAGAAAAAAAACGCTCTTACTTTTAAAAATAGGAATGCCGAGTGCTTTAGAGCAGCTATTACTGCAAGTAGGGTTTGTTATTTTTACTATCGCCATTGCAAGTTATGGTAGCGATGTTCTAGCGGCATACGGGCTTGGTTTGAATGTTTTGACTTTAATACTAATAACTTCTTTAGCATTTTCTATGTCAGGTGCGGTTATTGTTGGGCAATACCTAGGGCGGGGTGAACCTGAAATAGCCTACCAACAAGGTTGGCGTGCTTGGCGTTTCTGTGTTGCGTTTATGTCGTTCTTTGGTGTGATTTTTTATTTGTTTAATCATGAAATAGCGGCATTACTAACAAGTGATGTAAATGTTCAAAGACACACCGCAAAGTTTTTATTGATTATTGCTTTTTCTATGCCTTTAATTGCCACTGATTTTACAATAGGTGGCGCTATACGAGGAGCAGGTGAAACGACATTTCCATTAATCATATCCCTGATAACATTACTTTTAGTGCGTATTATATTACCGTTCATTTTCATTAAACTTAATTTATCTGTTACAGCTTTATTCGTTTTAACCGGCGCTGATTTTTTCATTAAAGCTATTTTTATGACGATATATTTTAGAAAAAGAAAGTGGCAGAATAAGGCATTTTAATGATATAGAGATAAATAAATCAGAGCTCAGCCCCTCACAATAATTCTTAAATCATGAAATAGATCTACTGTTAATATTTAAGCTTATTGTTAGGCTAATAAAACTGAATTTATTGTTTACGCAAACAAACTTGTTAACACCTACTAATTTAGATATTTATGCCTTATTTGTACTGTTTTACAAATCAACCGTTCTAATTAAAAAATAAGAAGGCCAAATTTCCCGCACCTGAGATTCCCAATGAGGATCGATTTTGCCATTAGACAATTGCAAAAACCAATATCTGGCCCACTTAGTAACAACTTTACCAGATTTGCTCAATTTTAACGGTGAAAATCTGCGTTGGTATAATCTTCCATCATATTCTACAACCGTATTATTCTTTACCCGTTTATGAAGATCTTCAAGTGCAGCACTTATTAGCTCTACTTCAGAAATCTCAATTATTCCCTGTTTTTTTAAGCAAACTAATATCGCGGCTTTCTTTACACACATCTTCATATAGTCATCTATATAAGGTGTATACACCATACCTGATAAACCATAAATAGAGGCTCGTTCCCTTTCAGCAAGCGACTTCAATGGTATGATTTTCTCATTTATATCGTATAATTCAGTAATATAATGGATCTTAGGGGTCAATTTAGACAATCTTTAAACTCTCATAAATATTCATTAACTGGGTGGATCAATATTATTAGCAACACTAGTATTTAAACGAGCCCGCTATAGAGTATCGGTCTCGCTTAGCTGGTAATACTTCATGAGGAAACTCTTCACTTAAAAAAACGACTATAGTACCAAAAGTTGGGCTCACTGTTATTTTACGGTTATCAACCAATGATGAAACAGGTGATTTATTATCATAAATAACTAATTCTCCGCCATCAGAGGGTGACCAATGCTGATTAAGATAAACCACTACCGATAACACTCGATTACCTTCGCCCTTAAAGGCATCCTTATGCTTTTTATAAAAGTCACCTTTAGCATAATGAGCAAAATGACTTTCAAAGGAGAATAAACCAAGAAATAATCGTCTATTTAAGTACGCTTGTAACGCTTCTGTCCAATTTAACCAAGCAGAACTCGCATTGCTGTTATTCGTTATCCAGCTAATTTCATCTGTACGAATAAAATCATTTACCTGATGATCTTTGGTTCTGCCAATGCCTGCACGTTTAAACTCTTCAGTGGGAAGTTCGATAATATGCTGTAATAACAAACGGGTTAAATCGGTGGGCAATGCATAAGGGCGAATACTATAACCCTTTTCAATAATATCATTGGACATCGATTCAAACAGTGTCTTATCGCCTTCTGAATAAATCGATTGGACTAAACTCAACTATATTCTGTCTGAAAAAGTAAAACTAACATTTAATTGATAATCTAATAGTGTTTAATATAAGCCATAGTAGCACTTTGCAGCCTGTTAAGCTTAAGCTTTCAAGATAATATGTTGTTTAATAATTTATGCTTCATAAAATTTACTTTTACGTAGGTTAATGTCTTATCGCATCAAAGTATTTAGTCTAAAAAAAAGAGTCAAACCTTGACTAAAACAGCTAAAGTAGCATTAGCCAAGGTGACTCTTTAATCGTTATACTGGATAACGTTCAAATTTTGTTGCTGATTGTCCTGCCTCATACCAACAAGCTTTTTCTTCGATAAATATATTTGCTTGAGGTACGATTAGAGGGTCATCATTTAAAAAACCTGCTGGTGTTACTAAGAACTGACCATCACGGCTGATGTAAGGAACTTGAGAACCACATTGACTACAAAAAGCATTACTGAATCGTTCAGCATTTGGTAAATCAAACCGTTTAGTGCTTTTCTCTCCTGACAACCACTCAACTTTGTCATACGATGTAAAGATTAATGAAGCAAAAGCAGAGCCTGATTTTTTCTGACATCTGTCACAATGACATTGATAAAAACGTTCAAATGGCCCTGTAATGTTACAAGTGACTTCGCCACATAAACAACTTCCGTTAACTATATTACTCATTTGTAGACCTTCTTTAGTGTGTAAATAATGCGTGTACATAGAACACAGCATAATCAAATATTATTGACGTTATTAAACACGAATTTATAGGTGCGATAAAGCGATAACATAGAAAATGTTTATTATAGAAGTACTAAATGATAATAATTGAATGGGTATTCTTGTGAGCTGGATAACTTTACTTAGTATTACTGATCATCTTAATGGCGATATCAGTTAAATCAGTGACTTCTCCTATACCAATTGTATTGTATAATTGAACTTCAAGATCATCAGCCAAATCTTTATCTAAAGTCTTTAAGTATGTTATTTCGTCTCGATAATACATGTTTTGAACTTTATCACTTTTCTTTAATTCAACTTTCAATATGGCAGGTTTACCGTGACTAGAAACTTTATTGGTATATTCTTGTAACTCAGATGCTTTTTTTAATACTGATAAATCACGATACCAGAAGGAGTACTCTTTACTATCATCTTTATCTTTTGGTAAAACAAGGATATAAAAAGCTCGAGCCGCTAAATCTTTATAAGCGAGGGCAGCGATAATTGATAAACATGAATCTCTGAACTTTTTATTACTTAACAAATTAAGAATAATTTCTTCGCTATTTTCATTTTTATACACAAGGTGTTTAAGTGCTGAATTCCCACTAAAACTTGCTGCATTAATATATTGTTGATGCTTAGTCGCTTTCAAGTAAAAAGGGATAGAGAAATGATTATGGGCATATATATTTCTCATGGCTTTTTGTAGCCCATAAATCCGACTACCTCGTTGACCACAAGCATCAAGACTATCAATGTGCTGATAAATATACTTGCGTATTGCTCTGCATGCTAAATGTTTACTTTCAATAGCGTTCATTAATAACCTAACTGCGCCATGACTGTCGTAACCTAATACAAGATACTTCTGTTTTGTTAATGTACGTTCTTTCTCTTTAAAAGGAACGGTTAATTCAATTTCGATTTCTTCACCGGCTTTAAATTTTGTCTCTTTTTCAAGATTAACTAATAAGCCTTGCACCGATACATTTTGAGTTTTTCCGATGATATTTGTAACGACATTATTACTTCGCGTTATTGCCATATTAAAATGTAATACAAATCGGTCTTCTCCTCTTGAGTCATCGTTTTCAGCGGTTACTATTTCTGTTTCAGAAAGATCATCGACTGCACTAAGTTGAAACCGTTGGGGTAATAAGTTTGCTAACTCAGTAATTTTACCACTAACCGGTTGATAAATAGTTTCATATAAACTGGTGATATCTGAGACTGTGATCATATGATCACAATCACTTATCATATCCAAAGCTGCTTTAGGGATTGCCCTGTTTAGTACAGCCATTTTAGGATGCACATGAGATGGTAGCGCAGAAGGTACATATGCATCTTCAGTGGAGTTGATAAACGACGATGAAATTTTAACGACCCTAAACAAACTATTTTTGAAATAATTATTAAAAACAGTTTTAACACTTCTGTTATGAATAAGATCGTCATACCAAATAAGTGAATAATTAAACGTGCCTTTCAAACTAGATTTCAGTAAAAATGCATATTTATCAACCGTACTTCTTTCGTTTAAAGCTTTCTGTATATCCTTATTCCCAAGTAATACCGGTAAATGGAACTTTTTTTCATCGTCACTAAAAAAATTCCATAACTCATCGTTACCTGAAGTTTTCATTGCTATTTTTGCGTGCCAAATATTATCAGCCTTATAACAAAGTAATGGGATATCATGCGTTTTATTGAGGTAAAGCTGCTCATAACCTTTAGAAGTAACCGAATCAAATAATGGTTCAATAAATCGTTCTGTTGGGCCTATGATGGCTAGTTTTTTTTGCCTTAGATAGTGAGCAAATAAAACCCGCATTTGTTGATCTGTTAATGGACTTGAAAATTGTAAAAGATATTCAAATTTATTATTCACTTTAGATTTTTGTCTATCTATAATAATAAAACCAAGTTCAAGCTCTTCAGTGAAGTCGACTTCAGTATGATGATCAAACAACCATAAGTATAAAGTGTCGGCTGTAATGTTTTTTAACTCGTTTACGGTTTGAATAACGACTTTTTGATTATTCATTCGTTCAATAACCGCTGAAATGCCAACTTCTTTTTTCCCTTGAGTTGTCATACCCATTATAGGATTAAGAAATACTTTACACGAAGAGTTAAGCTTTTTGAGATCACCGACTATTAGATTTTTATTGACTAAAGGTTTAGGTTCAGTTTTATCAATTGTAAATTCTGATTTTCTACTTTCAATTTCACCCTTCTTTTTGTATGAAGCTCTTAACTGAGCGTCTTCATAAACTTCGTGGTAAAGACCTATAGTATATAAATTTTGATATTCAATAAGCTTTTGATTGAACAACTGGAGCCCTTCTAGATCCAGATAATGAGTAACATTGTTGTATTCAAAAATTTCGCAATCTGAAAAAAGATTACGTAAATCTATTGATTTAGTTGATTGTTGAGCAAGTTTTTTAATTTCATTTTTAACAGCGAGGTGTCGACCAGCGTTTTCATCAGGAAGCAGCTTTTTTACGAGGTATTCTAATCTATCATTACTTGCGTAAGGAATTAAACTAAGTATTTGTTTTTCAAACCTTTGCAAGTTATCACTTATAACACTACTCATTAATAATTCTACCTCAGATGTTTAGTATATAATGCAAGTATGATAGCGATAACTCATTAACCTACTTTAGTTTAATCTTAGTGCATATTATTTAATAATGAATCTGTTAACCAATTTTATCGGTTAAATTTATTATTACTTTAATTATTAGGCTGTATATTCACGCAAAAGTAGCCTAGTTAAACAACCTGTATTAATCTGTGTAGCCACTACCAATTGCACTAAAAGGCAGTACTAATTCTAGCTCGGGTACTTGCTGACCTATCCAAGCCACAAACGTATTACTATTAGGACCAGGAAATACGCTATATTCATTTACCCATGGATAAAGCGCAATTGCTGCCTGAATTTTTGGTATAAGCTTAAATGCCTTATCACCTTTAATAGAAAGCAGTAATTCAGGTTTTGCACCATACCAATACCTATCAGGTGTTGGAGTTTGATATTGCCGAATAGCTGGTTTTCCGCGTCTAACTTGCCATCCAATCACTTCATAAACACTGTATTGAGTAGCGTTCTCTTCTTTAATTGCAATCCATGGATGAACAGCAAACCAACCACGCCAGCTAAAAGCATCAGCGGCATAGAATTCAATAATAGCTCTACTATCTTTACTCGGTACTGAAGCGATACCTGCAGATTCTCTGCTTGCCGTTCTCCAGTTTGTATTAGAACAAGCATTAAGAAACAAAACGATAAAAATAACTGACCAATATTTCATATTATCTAATCATACCCTTGTCGTATTAATTACTTTAACATCATACTGTTAAAAAATATTTTTATAAACTCGATAATTTTACCATTGAGAATAACTCCAATTTAATCATCTAATGTTTTTCTTATTGCCATCGCAAGTTCTGAATCACGATAAGGTTTACTTAACAAGTTTCTTGACCATTTTTCTACAGATTTTTTTTGCGTAATCTTACCTGTAAAGCCTGAAGTCAATAATATTTTCATCTCAGGATTTGCAGTTAACACATTGTCTGCAAAGTCAAAACCATTCAAATCCCCAGGCATAACAACATCTGAAAACAATAAGTCAATACCGTCATTCTTATCGAGAATTTCTTGGGCCTCATAGACACTAAAAACACAAATAGTTGTATACCCTAGACTATCCAAGACGGATTTAGCTATTGCCGCTAAATCGGGTTCATCGTCTACTATCAGAACGGTTTCTTTACCTTGCGGCATTTTCATATCAATACTTGTAGGGATAATGCTTTCTTCAGTCACACGTTTAGATCTTGGTATATATATTTTAAAGGTTGTTCCAACCCCTTCATCTGAACAAACAGTGATACTTCCCTTACATCTTTTAATAAAACCAAATACCATAGGAAGTCCTAATCCAGTTCCCTTACTCTTATCTTTAGTCGTATAAAATGGATCGAATATTTTACTCAGGGTTTCTTTATTCATACCAAAACCCGAATCACTCACCATTATTTCTATGTATTCTCCGGCTTTAAGATCCATATTGTAATCAACTATATTTTTATCGAATATTTTGTTTTTCGCTTCAAATATTAATGTTCCTCCTGATGGCATAGCATCACGAGCATTCAATGATAAATTAATGATCACATCTTGGAAGTCACCTGGATTTATATCAACAAGCCATAATTCATCTGTAATATGGATCTTTAGATTTATGCTTGCTGTTATTGATTTACGAATAAAGTCTTTATTTTCGTTAATAATGTTGAAAATATTTACGGGGCTATAAACTTCTTCTGATTGTCTTGAAAAATTCAATAGCTTCCTTGTTAATTCTGCTCCTCTCAACGCTGCACTTTGTGCATTATTAATTTGCTTTTGTATCTTATGTTCACCCTCAGTTTTTATTGTCATAAGATCAAGATTACCCATAATAATACCAAGTAAGTTATTGAAGTCGTGTGCAATCCCACCTGTTAATTCTCCAATCGCTTCCATTTTCTGCGTGCGTCTTAGTAATTTTTCTGTCTGCTTTATATTTGTTATGTCTGTTCGAATTGCCGTGTATTGTACTATTTTTCCGTTACTATCAAAATTAGGAGCTAACGTAGAAAGCACCCAATATAAGGTACCATTTTTAGATTTATTGCAGATTTCACCATGCCACACATTGCCACTAGAAATCGTCTGCCAGATTTCTGCAAAAAATTCAGGTGGATGATATCCAGAGTTAATAATCCGATGGTTTTTTCCAATTAATTCACCATTTGAATATCCAGAAATATCTGAGAACTTGTCATTTGCATAGGTAATTAAACCATAGCTATCAGTCATCGTAACTATAGAGTGTTCATTTAAGATGAGTTTTTGTTCTTCCAGAATATTAAGGGTTTGTTTCATGTTCATTTGCATTCGATTGATTGAATCAACCAATTGCCCAAGATCATCTCCACTGTCACCACCGTAATTTTTTCTATGGAGAGACAGTGTGTTGTCCAAATTATCAAGTGTTATAGTACTTGCGTACGAAGAAATTTTATGGATTTGTTTCGCCACTAAATGATAAAATAAAAGCAACATAAACCCACTCACAATAAAGGTGTGTATTACATTGTTAAGCGTAATAGAAATCGCCTGTTCTATAATATGCTGGTGTGTGTGAGTTAAGCCCGCGGTAATTTTCATAGAGCCGATTTGAAGTTGTTCACCTTTATAGAAATATTTAAGTGGGATGATGCGTTCAATGACATTTTCTGATGAAATATTACCCACCTCAGATAAAAGCCTGTCATCCTCAAACACTTCTATATATTCAATATCAGGTAATCGGAGCAACCCTAGCAACGCACTATCGAGCTCTTTTTTATTACTTACCCATATACGTTCAGCAATGTCAGCACTATAACTTTCGCTAATTTCATTTAACTCTAATTTGACATTATTTATATCCTTTTTATAGACACCATAAAGTTGATATATTGAAGTAAACAATGACAATGTAATACTAAATATAATTATATACAGAACGAGTCTTCTACCAAGATGACTTTGCGTGAAATTAGTTTTTTTATTGTATTCAAACATAACAGATCTCTTTTTGTTATGGCTGTAATTCAAGGGGGGTAAGATATTTTTTCACCAAGAACTCATAACGCCCATCATTTTTCATATCGCGTAAAGCTTTAGACAATTTTGGAATGATTTCTTCGTGTTTTTTATGCAAATATATGAACATTTCTTTAATTGCAAGGGGGGGACTATTAACGATTATCCCCTTCATCGAGTGTTTTAACACAACCCAATTCCCACCCCATAATTCATAAACAACGCTATCCGTTAGGTTTTTTTCTAGTAAATTAAATAGAATTGTTGCATTACCGACTTTAGTTATATCTGCAGTAGTAGGAATATTTTCTTCTAAGTATTTCCATCCATTTACATGAGCAACAGTTTTTCCTGACAAATCTGACCAACCGTTACTCAGGTTTAAAGGACTCTTAGAGAAGACAACAAACTCCAAACTTATAATATTTTCTGGTACAAAAATTAAATTGGGGTACAACTTTCCCAATCCTTTAATTCTTATTAATTCACCATCAATAAGCCCCTTATTTGAATTTTTCAAACCTCGTTCCGGCGGTAAGTGTTCTATATTTAATCGATAACCAATGCGGCTAAAGGCTTCTTTAGCTACTTCATCAAGAAACCCTGATTGCCTACTATTACTTAAAGGTGTTTCTGCGGCTGAATTGAGGGTAATTTCATTTTCTCCCCCAAACACACTGTGGCTATAGACTAAGGCGATGACGGCGAAAAAGATTATTTTAAAAATTAGTTTAATATTATTTATCAAAGATGAATGTCCTGTCACTGTACTTCAACGACTATAAGTAAGCTTAGGCTAATTATTTAAAATAATATTAATAATTTGAAAATAAAGATTAAGGACAAAATAACAACACAAACCGCAATTCAATTTTTTGAAGAAATAGATTCAAAAATATAATGTACTGAACTGAACTTATGAATATAATTTCTATTAGAAAAACTAAGAAAATAAAAATCTTTTTAGCCATAATGGTTAGACAGGTTCTATATATACAAAAGGCTAACTTTTATACAAATGCTCAATATAATTACGTGCGGCATCTTCCCAGAAGAACCTAGCGTTAAGAGCGTTTTTAGAAATACTATCCCATTCCTTTGGGTTTTTCTTTTTCTGTATTATCACTGAATCAAAACAACTGAGCATGTTTTTCGCTTGCTCAAGAGGAGTATCACCATTAAAAATAAAACCATTTTGATTATGAGTAATGGTGTCTGTTAACCCACCAACACTATGAGCTAAACAAGGCTGCCCTGCTCTCATTGATAACATTTGGCTGATGCCACAAGGCTCAAATGAACTCGGCATTAAGAATAAATCACCCGAGCTGTACATGCTTTCTGACAATGCCTCTGAATAGCCTTTTAGAAAAATAAAGTTACTTCTTTTCGACGCTATTTTTGTTAAAAAATCTTCTAATTTATTATCTCCACTGCCGAGTAAGATAAAAACCCCCTTGTCAGAGAGCCGAGTTAACAAATGATCTAAAGCTGTTGCCCCATCAGACATCATCTGCTGAAAAAGGCGGATTTTTTGATCTGTAATACGGCCAACTGAAGTCAATATTAACGGTGTCTTTTTATGCTTGTTCTCTGTCAATTGCTTTAAACGTGTTATCGCAATTAAATGGGCACTATCAACAAGCGGTTTTTCAGCTACCCATTTAATCACTTCTTTTTCAGAAAGCTTTATTAAGTCACCTAGTTTAAGACGAACATTTACTTTATCTGGGTATTCACAACCATTTAGGATCCCATACAAATGGCCTGCATCAGCCACATTACGTAAGTCATTTTCTAAGCCCTCTCCACCAAAATACCCTTGCTCTACATTGCTAGGGGATAATATTTCTTTTGCATAAGTGGGTGAAACTGCATGTACTTTGTCTGAAAGTTTAATACCTGAGCGCATAGGATTAATACAATTATGATAACGGGGATCGCCTATTTGATCATGATCAAAAGATAAATAAGGAAACCAAGCTTTTAATGATGACTCATCACCATCAATCGGTCTGATACCTTGTAACGCTAAATTGTGAATGGTATAAACTGCTTTAATATCTTTTAGTGCCTGATATTCAGGGTCATAAGCTCTCAACACTGACACCATTGCTGTGTGCCAGTCATGTAAATGTATTACATCAATTTTACCAAAGACATCGCTAATGATAGTTTTTGCAACTGCAGCACTAAATAAAGCAAACTTAGTTGCATCAGAAGCAAAAGGTCTATTATCTGGGTCATCACAATAAATAGCCCCTATTCCACCAATGGCAAACAATGGGTGTTCAATTACCCATTGAGTAACATTTTTATGTGGATTAGCTAATGAAAATTTATAAATATCAATTTTTTGTTTTTGACCTCCAAACATTACCTCCAATGACGTAATATGTTTGGCGCCTGAGAGCTTAGATAAACGACCATACCCGGGCATTACTACATTAACTTTTTGGCCAGTTTCAGCTAAAGCAAGCGGAATATCACGTACAACATCAGCTATTCCTCCTACCTTACCATGAGGTAAAGCATCATTTTCTGACGCAGCCATTAATATGTTCATTTTAGTACCTTTCACTCATTTTTAAATTTTCTTGATCATTATATCAATATTAAATGCACTTAAGTAACCGTTGTTATGTGATCACATCTGGCTTTTCTCTCCCCGTAAAGTGCTTAATTCCAGCGACTGCTTCAGCCACTTTAATTAAGCTATTAAGCGCGATTTGAGTTTCTTGATCTAAAAGCTCAGAGTTACTTTGGTAACAATCTATATAGAGTCTTAAGGTTGCCCCTTCAGTGCCAGTACCTGAAAGCCTAAAGACAACACGTCCGCCATTTTTTAAATATATTCGAACACCTTGCTCGCTTACTTTACTGTTATCAATGGGATCAATATATTCAAAATCATCAGCAGATTCGATTTCTACACCCGTCACTATTTGACCTGGTAACGAAACCAACTTTGCTTTTAAATGGCCGATCATCTCTTGTGCATTAGCACTGTCGACTGCTTCAAAATCATGACGAGTAAAATAATCACGACCATACTTGGACCAATGACTTCTAACAATTTCACTGACGGTTTGCTTTTTAACTGCAATTAAATTTAGCCAAAATAATACCGCCCATAAACCATCTTTTTCTCTGACATGATCAGAGCCTGTGCCGAAGCTTTCTTCACCACATAGTGTGATTTTCCCTGCATCGAGTAAATTACCAAAGAACTTCCACCCTGTTGGTGTTTCATAACAAGGTATTTTCATCGCTTTGGCGACTCTATCTACAGCGCGACTTGTTGGCATTGAGCGAGCAACACCCACAATGCCTTTAGCATAAGCAGGTACACAATGTGCATTCGCAGTTAGAATAGCTAAACTGTCACACGGGTTAATGTAGAAAGCTTTACCTAATACCATATTACGATCGCCATCACCGTCTGATGCAGCACCGAAATCAAGCGGGTCATCACCATGTAATAAGTCTACCAGTTCATGGGCATGTACTAAGTTTGGATCTGGATGTCCGCCACCAAAATCAGTTAATGGAATACCATTAATAACGGTACCCGCTGGCGCACCTAATCGGTTTTCGAGTATTTCTTTCGCGTAGGGTCCATTAACCGCGTGCATAGCATCAAAACACATCCGAAAGTTACCACTTGAGAGAAGCTTTTTCATGGAATCAAAATCAAACATAGATTCCATCAAATCGGCATAATCAATAACCGGATCGATAATATCTATTTGACACTGCGCTATTTGCAAGCTTGCTAATTTATCAAGATTAATATCATCAGTATCAATAATGTTAAATTGTTCTATCGACAAGGTTTGTTGAAAAATAGAATTGGTTAACTTCTCAGGTGCCGGTCCACCGTTTTCACCATTGAATTTAATACCAAAGTCTTCGTCCGGACCACCGGGATTATGACTTGCCGATAAGATTATGCCGCCACATGCTTTAGTTTTTCTAATTATACAAGAGGCCGCTGGTGTTGATAAGATACCGCCTTTACCAACCAAAACATGACAAAAGCCATTAGCGATTGCCATTCGAATAATTATTTGTATTGCTTCACGATTAAAAAAACGACCATCTCCACCTAAAACGAGTTTCTTACCTTCACATGATGCAATCGTATTAAAAATACTTTGTACAAAGTTTTCTAAATAGCCGATTTGTTGAAATTGTGTCACTTTTTTTCTTAAACCTGAGGTGCCTGGCTTTTGATCTGTAAATGCTTGAGTCTTAACTTGTTTAGGCTGTACTGCTGGCATAATTTATCCTTGGAAATTGTTATTAATAATTAATCGTTTTCTTGCCATTCAAAAATCATGGTGGAAAGTGGTGGAATCGACAAAGTAAGTTGATTAGCTTGACCTGCGTAAATTTTATTTACTGAGTTCACACCGCCGCCATTACCCACATTGCTGCCACCATATTTTGCGCTATCCGTATTCAAACATTCACGGTAATAACCAGACAAAGGAACACCTACACAGTAATTTTCATAGCTCGTGGGAGTGAGATTTACAACCACCAAGGCTGGCGCACATCCTTCCTTCCCTTTCCTCAAATAGACCAATATGGATTGTTGACTATTTTGCGAGTCTAACCATTCAAAACCACTACTATCACAATCAAGTTCATATAATGCGGGGATATTTTTATAGGCGTGATTTAGGTCTTTAATCAGCGATAGAACACCTTTGTGACTATCGTGCTGAAGTGAATGCCAATCTAAACTTTGATCATGATTCCATTCATCACGCTGCGCAAATTCACAGCCCATGAATAGTAATTTTTTCCCTGGATGAGTCCACATAAATCCATAGTAAGCGCGTAAATTAGCAAATTTTTGCCAATCATCACCTGGCATTTTATTCAACAATGACCCCTTACCGTGCACAACTTCATCATGACTTAAAGGCAAAACAAAATTTTCGCTAAAACTGTAAACTAAACCAAAAGTCATTTCGTTATGGTGATGTTGACGATGAATGGGATCACGTTCCATATATTTTAACGTGTCATTCATCCAGCCCATATTCCATTTAAAACCAAAACCAAGACCACCACCATCGACAGGTTTTGATACTCCTGGCCATGCCGTAGACTCTTCAGCAATCATCATTACACCGGGATGATTAAAGTAAGCACGGCTGTTAACTTGCTGAAGTAATTCAATGGCTTCTAAGTTTTCACGACCACCATGAATATTAGGTAACCACTCACCTTCTTTACGGCTGTAATCTAAATACAACATTGAAGCGACTGCATCAACGCGAATGCCATCAACATGAAAAGTATCAAGCCAATGTAAGGCACTGGCGCGTAAGAAGTTTGCCACTTCAACACGGCCATAGTTGTAAATTAGGGTATTCCAATCAGGGTGGTAACCTTGGCGAGGATCAGCATGTTCATATAAATGGCTGCCATCAAATTGTGCAAGACCATGCGGATCACTTGGAAAGTGACCGGGTACCCAGTCAATTAGCAAACCTAAGTTCGCTTGGTGACATTGGTCAACAAAGTATTGAAAGTCTTCTCGACTGCCAAAACGTGAACTGGGTGAAAATAAACCTACGGGTTGATAACCCCAAGAACCATCAAATGGAAACTCGCTTACTGGCATTAATTGAATATGAGTAAAGCCCATTTCTAAGGTATATGGAATAAGCTTATCGGCAATGGTGCGGTAGTTTAAATATTGATTATTCTCATCTCGTTGCCATGAGCCTAAATGTACTTCATAGATAGAAATTGCGGCGTTACGGGCATTACGCTGTGCACGCTCGGCTAACCATTGTGCATCTTGCCAAGGATATTCATTTTCGTCAGAGACAATGCAAGCTGTATCTGGTCGATATTGTGCTTGGCTAGCAAAAGGATCAGCTTTATTGGCAAGGACATTGCCATGAGAGTCTTTTAATTCAAATTTATACAGGCTACCTAATTCAATATCAGGAATAAAAATAGTCCAATAACCACTGCGATTGCCATGATGAACAATATTTTCCATTGGATGAAGACGACCATCCCATAGATTGAAATCACCAATAACAGCAACTGAACTTGCGTTGGGTGCCCATAATGAAAAAGCGACACCTTTAATTTTTTGACCAATTTTATCGAGTAATGTTTGAGAATGTGCGCCTAATTTTTGGTATGGCTTTTGATGGTTACCTTCATTTAGCAGATGAATATCCATCTCACCTAAAATGGACATTCCGGAATCAGCGCTATAGGCAAAAGCATCATCAATGATTTTTGTTTGACCATCACAAGTTACTTTAAGCTGATAAGCAAATTGATTTTTACGTCGTAGTTTGGCAACAAAAAAACCAGCTTCATCAACTTGGGTTAATACCGCTAACTGCTTTTGAGTTCTCTTATCTAAGATGGTGACACTATCGGCATCAGGAATAAAAGCACTGATAACAAGATGAGCGGACTTAGTAAGCACTCGCAAACCTAAAATGGTATGAGCAGCACCATGGCGCGCCTGTACAATGGCATCAACATCCGTTTGTTTAATTAAAGTGCTGTTTAATACACTTTTTATGGTGCTTGTTTTCATACTCATACTTTTCCTTATATGTTCTTTGTCGTGCCTTGCTGCGACAATCTAGCTCTTGGTTAGGTGCCAAATATTGTCTACATAATCTTTAATAGATCTATCTGAATTAAACTTACCCATCATTGCCGTATTAAAAATAGCCATACGCGCCCAACGTTTTTTGCTTTGAAAAGCTTTGCCTAAAGCAAAGTGCGCATCAGAATAAGATTGGAAATCAGCCAATACTTTGTATGGATCACCACCCTCAAGGAAGCTATGTTTTAATGAAGAAAGTTCACCAGCGGGTGTAAAATAGTCAGTGTCTAACCAGTCTAAACAGGCCTTTAATTCACTGTTGTTTTCATAATAGTGATAAGGGCTGTAGCCTTGTTTATCTAATGTTTTTACTTCATCAACAG
>ENA-OSET01002140-OSET01002140.1-sediment-metagenome-genome-assembly--contig:-NODE-2140-length-19452-cov-27.791742_pt1 | contig 19452 bp, 12 predicted proteins | sample MGYA00237882_ERZ534229 | MGnify/ENA primary metagenome ERZ534229 (study PRJEB26408, sample SAMN06266212) | sediment metagenome | isolation source: Hudson Canyon methane seep mesocosm | place... | reverse complement strand
TCGCTGTGACGGTCTGCAATAAGTGGTGTACCAGTAAAGGCGAGACGAGTTGCATTTGGAAAGGCATCAAATAAATTGTCTGAAAGGCTGGATTTATCTTGGCCACTTCCTTGTGTGCGGTGTGCCTCATCAATCATAATTAGCACTTTATCAGACGCGTTCACTTCGCCAAAATTCTCAAATAAAGCGACTACATTGTCCCGTGTTTTATTTAATTGATAGCCAGCAGATGCCTCGGCAACAGACTTATTTAAAGCAGCACTTAGATAGGCAGGGGTGTTGCTATCATCTGCTTCACGGAACTTATGTATCATCACCATATTAAGTGTTGATGAGTCATCGCAGAGTTTAGATTTTACTTCATCAGCACTAGAAATTCGAGTAACGGCTTCACCCGTTAGTGCCGCTGTTTCCCCTAGTTGCTTATCTAAATCTTTACGGTCATTAACCATCAAAATTTTATAATCTTTCAGGTCATTAGTGCTACGCATCTTACGCACCAAAAAGACCATAGTGAGAGATTTACCACTGCCTTGTGTATGCCATATAACACCTGAACGTTCGGCGCTGGTTTCACCTGCTCGCATCCGCTGCATAATCTTATTTACAGCACGGTATTGCTGATAACGAGCGACCACCTTAATACGCTGTTTACCTGCATCCATAAACAAGGTGAAGTTTTCAGTAATATCAATAAGGTTTCGTGGCTGCAGCATACCTTGCACCAAGGTTTCTTGATGACGATGCTTCCCCGTTGTTGGGTCAACATAAGGTGACTCGTCAGGGTAGATTGTTTTCCAATTAAAATAGTATTCTTCACTTGAAGTAATTGTGCCAAACTTAGCATTATCACCATAAGTACCTACCATTAGCTGATTGGTATAAAAAAGCTTTGCTTCGCCTTCAATTAGTTTTGATCCTTCGGGTTCACGAAGATCGGCATATCTGCGTAATTGCTCAACCGCCTGATGCATTGGGTCGGAGGTAAAGCTATTGACATCTTTGCATTCAATAACCACTAAAGGTAAGCCATTAACCAGCAAAACAACATCAGGGATAATGCATTCTTTCACGCCTCCAGGTGTATCAATACGGTACTGGTTAATAGCGACAAAACTATTCGCCTGCCAGTGATTAAAATCAATAATCGTTACAGTTGGGCTTTGTTCGCCCGTAACGACATTTTCATCAACCTGCCATTTTTTAATGCGCTCCATAAACACTTGGTTATTTTCAAGCAGGCTACGCACACCAAAATGGGTAAAATCATCATAAAGGCTTTCTAACTGCTCATCCGTAAGCCAAGGTTTATCTTCAAATAAATTAAGCGACCTAACAGAACGGATAAACTCTGCTTTTATCACCACCTCTCTAAAGCTAGATCTTAGGCTTTTAGCAGGATCAGTAGGGATACCAGAAGGCAGCTCAATAACCCGCCAAGCCATAGCGTCTAGCTGATTTAAAAGGGGCTTTTCAACAAAGTGATATTCAGACATTCCATAAATCCATTCGTTTAATCATAAAATACTCAGTCAAATGACCACCAAAGAAAGAAATACAATATAATTCCAATAATATCAAATACTTATATGCATATAAGTTCTTTAAATGCAGTGAATAACATTAGCCAGTCAAATGACCGTCAAATGAGATTTTTACTTTACCCAAAAAGGTATATAACGCCATGAATTGCGATTAGCTTTTGGATCATATAAGCGGATTAAATTAGCTTCAGTAGCCTGTTTAATCACGCGGCTTACCATAGCACTATTTTTAGCCTCTATTTTAAAGCGTTCTCGCAAAGAAGCGTTATTCATATGCTCTTTATTAACATACTTCAGACAGCAGTGCATGTAACATGCTCGCCCTCGCTCTTCTTTATCCATATCGGTAAAGTTTTTATAAGCAAATAATACAGCTTTAGTATGGTTTTCTGTTTTCTCAAAGATAGGGGCGGGCAATTGATATAACTCAGTTTGAAAAACCACTTTATCAATCCCCGTACCACGTTCCTCGCAGATATTAATACGCCGCATAAAGGAAGCAACCGCTTCATTTCTACTTTGTGGAGGGAAGTCTAAAAAACGCTGAGGATCAACTAATGGAATGCCTGGATTGGTTATTTCCACACGAGTATCAAACAATTCAATCATTGGCCCTGTGCCAGTCAATGAAAAGTCTTGATGAATAAGCGCATTAGCAACCAACTCACGAATCGCTAACTCAGGATACATAGGGACTTCTTGACGGAATGCTTTACCTATTTCTTCATTTGATGGCACTAGCGTTTTTATATAATCAATCAGCCCTTCAAAACCAGCGGCATAGCCCTTGCCACCTTCCAGCTCACGAATTGTTTCTATGCGGCTGTTTCCTCTATATAAAATCAAGCGGACTGCTTTACGTGTTAAATGCCTAAAATCTTGTAGCTTCTTAGCAAATAAAATAGCGCCTAAATTATTAATATTCCATAGAGTATTGGTATTTTTTGTAATAAAGCGTTCAGCTTCTAAGGCCGCTAAAATACCCTCTCTCCCTTCGGGGAGTACTTGATTAGTTAAATCAAAGTACGCAGGGTAATCAATAAGCTTTAATACATCCTCTACTTTTACATTTTCCGCGGCTGCTTGAAATTCAAACGGTGTTTTATCAAAAACACGCCACAAAGCCCGTTCTTTTTCTTTAAATTCATTCAGTTTTTTCTTATAGGAACCGACTCGAATATATTCAATGCCATCAAACTGAACGGGTGTGTGCGTTGCTGCTTGAATTTCAAGGATAACGACAGGTAAATGATCCGCAACAGTGAATTCATAAAAACGAAAGTCAATTTTTGGCGCTGTTTTTTGTAACAGCCAACTTTCAAGCTCTTGCTGCTTATGCTTTGCTAAGGCTGGTTTAAAGCTTGTTCCAATAACTTTATGGGTATCATCTTCAACACCCCATACAATATAAGCGCTCTGTTTACCGATTAATGCCGCAGAATTGGCTAAAGCAGAAATATACTCACCCACCATAGGCGCATCAGCATTATTATGCTTAAACTCCACCCATTCTGTTTCATTAGGTAAATGACATAACTCTCGTAATAACGAGATAAGTTGTTCAATGGTTTGATTAATAGGCATTCTATTCCTTAACAATCTTTCTATATAGCTGTACGACAGCTTCATCACTATTTTTTATATACACGCCTGCAATTTCTTTGGCTGAAAATTCCCCTTCATTCCCTTGTGCTATCAAATTTCTAAAGATTTTCTCTAACGGCTCTAAATCATAAACATAGAAAGGATTTACTAATACCGCTTTCCAAATATCACCGGCATCAAGGGGAGAGCTGTCACTCAAGCGTGCTAACTCTTTCATAAAGGACCTACCATTGTGATCATCATTGACGAATGGAGCCACTGCATACAGCCAAGATTTTGACTGTTCATTTAATTCTTTTATATATTCTGCCCATAACGCTAGTTTTGATGCCAATGGTCTTTGTTCACTTGTTTGTTGCCCAATCAACTCGACCAGTTTTGGCCATAAATCAAAAACTAGTTCTTTCGTTATATCAATATTCTGATCTCTTATTGACCAAAGAAACCAAATGATTTTGCTTAACTCTTTATCATTTCTTCTGTCTAGCAATAGCTTAATCAAGCTATCATCGTCATCGAGGTTTTCAAATTTCTGAATATGCGCAATACTAATGTACTCGACATAACGACCTTTAACCCTATCACTCAAATTAGGGTTATCTAAAAGAGAAACATAAAAATCTTTCGCTTTAAAAATATGGTGTATTTCAGGTATTAACCTACCTACATAAGAATATGCTTGGACTGCACATAACCATTGTAGCGAATTAACATCGCAAAACATTTTCTCTAAGTTATTATTTGTCCAACTTTTAGATAAATAAAGAAAATTATGAATATGCATCAAGACAATCGTTATAAACTCATACTCATTTGCAGTAGTTGGTTTATTTAATTCATTGGTGAACACTTGTTCATACGTTGTCCAAATATTCTGGTGCTCATCAGAATCCTTTTCCACATTTCTGCACTGATATAATGCCAACTTAAAGTAAGCCTCTAGGCAACGTCCACGAGGACTATTAATCGCAACAGAAACAGCATCAGAGTTAACATTAAAATCACTGCCACTTTCTTTATCAAGGATTAATTCAAATGTACCTTTAGCTGTTTCCGATAAACTTAAATCAAAAGCTCGGTCATCTTTTTCACAGCCGGACTCTACCAACCGACAAAATGAGCTAACAACCCAATGTTTATCTCCAATAAACGGACCGGAGTCATTGTTATCAGGAGATTGCCAAAACGAGTCCTTTTGGAATAAGCGGTGAGTAAAACCCAGTAACTTAGGCCATAAATTGCCCCAAGCTCGCTGCTTTTTACCTGACCATAATTTTAAGTACGAAGAAAATATCTCATTTAAATAATGGGGTTTGAGATCGATAAAATGTTCTAAATTATTTAAAACAGTGCAATCGTCAAGTAGTACAAGTGCACCAAAAGTGTTAACCAGTCCTTCTATACCTGGACCGCTAAAATGGCCTACATGTTCATATTCATTTAGAAATTTTACTAACTCAGCTGGTTTTTCTAACATGACAGCTAATTCTGTTACCGTGAGTGGTGACTCATTTACAACTACACCGCCACTTGTATAACAAGAAAAATCTGGGTGGTCTGGTTCAGCATCCGTAATTTCAATACACTTTTGATAATTATTGCTTGCTAATTCACTCACATCTATAATTGCTGCATACCAATTTGATTGTTTGTAAGCGGTAGGCTTATCTTCAATAGCCCCCGTTTCATCATTAGTTACTAGTAAGCCAGATATCGATTTAATTACTGAAGCTTGCTGTGTCTCATTAAATTGAGAAAAATGATTGCGTAGAAAATGCCATAGTTCGTGGCGATATTTATCATTAAAATGACTACTATCAATGACAAGGCTAACTATTTTACAGTCAATATTATCAAAACATTCATTCGCAACATAAATACCAATTCGTTTAATGGTTTGGTAATCACTCGATATTATATTAATAAGTTTTGTATGTGATTCTGTACTTGTATTTGACTGGAAATACCCTAATAAGACATCTCTAAATAGCTTTAAAATAATGTCGTTAGCATCAGCATTGTGGCTGTTTTGTTTATGCTCTGCTATTGCATTTCGCCAGATGTTCGACCATTTATCATTACCATTGATCTCTAGAACTTCAGTTAATTTTTTCTCAAACAGTTCTACAACTAGCAAACCTAGATGCTGACTAAGATCGTTAGCTGATTTTTTTATAAATTCATTAGCTTGATAACCATCAAGCTGTAAAACAGCTTCTTGCTTGTTGTTTGAATATTTATCTTCAACTGCTTTAATAGTGAATAAGGCATCTAGCAGATGTAAAGCGAGAGATATTGAGTGCCCAGCATCATGACTAATAAGTTCAACTACCCATTCACTAACTTCTTTGCCTACTAGGTGTTTATCAAACCTATCATTTAGCCAGTAACTTACACAATTTAAATCGTCAATTGAAATAATATCTAATGGTAAGTTTCTTAACACCTTACTAAACTGCCACCAGGTTCGATAGTTGCTGTACTCATTGTCGATAGCATATTGAGTAACTTCTTTTAACAGTGATAGATATTTTTTAGCACTTTCTCGATCATTATTTTCTTTGATCTTGATAGATGATGTAACTAAATACTCTGTAATTGGCCAAGAGGGGATTTGAAAAGTATTCTCTTTAGTCTCAATAGGTTTTGGGTTTAGCTCAGGAGAAAAGAATCCATGCTCAGCAAAAGCATCAAACCATATTGTTTTATCAACTTTTTTGAACAGCCAAGGTTGCAGTTCTGGATCGTCAATTGCTCGTTGTAATGCACTACGCTGATTGGCACTTAACTCATTATTCATCGAGTTCTGCCTCCATTGCTGCATACTTATCTACAAGTGCCAAATCTTTAAATTTAAGATCTTCGCCCCACTTCTTTATGATTGCTCTTTGCTGCTTATAATCTTCATGATCACGAGGAAAAATGATTAATTGAGCATTAAATGACTGTTCATAATAGTCTTTTAACTTGTTAAACAAGGGCTCTTCAGCATTGAAAAATCCTTGCAAGATAAAAAGTCGTTTCTGCACTTCGTCTTTCTGGTTACTTGATTTCAATACATATTCTAAAATTTCGGTTTCTTCCAAACCATAGCCTAGAAATAACACGACTTTTGACGAAAATAGATGAGTTAGAAAATTAGGCACTTCTTCAGAAATGTAATGCTCTAGATAGTCTTTTGTTGTAACTATCATGTTTGAAGGGTCGTCTACACAACCATGTAGGTGAATAACAGCACCTTTCGTATCTAATTTAGCATTTAATAAATCATTACGCTTATAACTACGCCAATTGGTTTCAGGCTTTCCCTGCGATGACTTTGGTTTTATTAACTTGTCATAATTTGTAGTAACAAAAGTACAATCGAATTTATTGATAAAATCATAAATATCACTCCATGGGTCACCCAACTCAAAAATCTTTTTGTAGTCAACTTTTGAACCATTATCATCATCTAAAATTTTTGCAATAGACAAACGTTTTCTAGGGTCTGGTAAAGCATTTATTAGTGATTTTTCGTGATGATCAATAACTTCATTTTTTACCAATTGATTAACGACAGCATCCGCAAAACCATCCCAAGACGGATGACCAGCCATTCTCGAAATTCCAGCGCCTATAAATAGTACTAAATTCCCAGCTTTTGCTGCCTCTATGATTTCATCTGGTAATTTAGGTTCAGATCGTAAAATACCCATTAATTAACTCTCACTTTCCCTGTTAGTAGGTCTTGCATCAGACCTTTTTTTTGATTCAAGTATTTTTCTTTTTCAATTTTATAATCAGCAACCAATTGATCTATAGCATCTAACCTATTTGCTGTCTCATTTTTCTCCGTATCTAGAGGAATAAAGCACTTTAATGAGGCTATCGTAGGTAAATTCAAACCAGCCTTTGCTCCAGAGTCACCCAATTGTTCAAATTGATGTTGCCCGCTATATGATTGAAGGAAATGGCCGATATATCTAGGGTTGTTAACGTTATTGCTAATTCTAACTAAAGCGGTATGTTGATTAATATACGCTCTTTCAAAACCATCAGGAACAACACCAATTATTCCCAAGTCAGCGGTAATAGAAATTAAAATATCACCACCTTCAAGCCGAGTTCTTTCTCCTTCAGAACCACTCCCTATATCAACATATTTAATCGAGTTCCAGCGGAAGTTAATATGCTCTCTTGTCAAATTACTTATCCGGACAAATAACTCTCCTTCCTCAGAGTAATACGATGCCCAATCTCTTGAGCCACTAGTTATTTTTTCGGATATATCACCAAGAGCCACTACACTCCAATCTTTCGGCACCCAACCTAACTCGGTTTTTTGATATAGTTCAGGGGATTCGGTGACGCTTGGTCGCAGTTGGCCGTAGTTTTTATTGGTTTCAGGTGAGCCTGACAGGTCTATGCCGCGAGTGAATAAATCAGCCATCATGCCTTGTTTAACCGAGGTGTATTTGTCGATTAAACTTTGTGTTTTTTCAATTAGATTATCGACAGTGCTTAAAATTGTGGCGATTTTTTGTTGTTGCTTAAAATCAGGAAGAGAAATCTTTAATTGCTTAATATCTGCAAGAACAATCCTTTTTAGCGCACTTCCTGATTGCAACGAATAAAGTTGCTTATCGAAGATAAATGATTTTAAAACGTGCTTAACAAAGTCAGGCCAAATTTCTTTTTCTAACCGAATGATCGCTATAGAGGATAGCAGAACAACTTGAGTAGTAGACTCAAATAATACTACTTTTCCAATTGTGCCATCTTTTGACAGAAGGATATCACCCTTTTTAGGAGAGCAGCTTTGTCGAACTAGGAAGTAAAAATCATCTTTAAGGATTTGTGTACATCCTTCATAATTAATATCGTTATCAGTTAAATCTTTAACATTTACAATCAGCTCTCCATACTCTTGCGGTACAGGACTAAAGTGTGCTCCATCAGTAATTAATGAACTTATTTCAGAAAGGTCTTTTTCGCTCCAGCCTGAAGGATATAAGACGGAATCATTCATACCCCAACTCCTGCAAGAACCCATCCAACAAGTCCGCCTGCTCATCACGCTGACTAACAATATCCTTAATCGTCACCGCATATTTGTTATGCAGATTCTCAACCGCTTTAACCAGCTGGCTGACTAACTGGCGAAGGTATTGGTTAAAGCTTTCTTGCATTTGCAGCTTAAAGCGCTGCTCAATAAGGTTTTTTGCATCAGAGGGTTCAATGTTATTTCGAGCCGCTTGTGTTAAATCATCCTTTTTCTTTTCAGATTCTTTGATACCTGCTTTTAGTTGCTTAAGCTCATCTTCAAGTATTTTGTGGGCGGACAACTTGCTATCAATAATAGCGCATTGCTTTACGGCATCATTACCTTGTTTTGCTAAGCTCTCTATTAACGCAATATTTTGTAATGAGACATTTTGTGTTTTGGCTAGGCTGAATAAAGCTTGGTATAAATCAAAATTAGGGTCTTTTTGTGTGATGTTTGTATAGTCACCTTTCTTTGTGCCTTTAGGTAAATCCGCTTCTGCTTTGATTTGGTTCAGTGCATCGTTAATTTGGATTTTAATGCGTTTAATGGCATCTTTAAAGTCATTAACAGGCTGCTTTCTATCTTCTTTTAGTTGTTTGTTATAACTCGAAGGCAATGCTGGATTTTCTATTGAAGGCTCAAAATCATCTTCATTCGCGGCCGTAAATAAACCTTCCAGCTCAGCAATTCTGGCTGCATCTTTTTTTAGGTTTGCCAACACTTCAGGGAACTGCGAGTGCAGTATTTCTTCATCAGGGATTAACGCTGCATTCCAGCCTGAATTGGCAATCGATTTTAAATCGGCTTCATATTGTTTAAAGTTATTCGCCATCGCACCGCGAATTTGGTAAATCGACAGTAAGTTTTCAGGCAGAAGAGCTTTTGTAATGCCGTTTAATGCTTCTCGCCTTAATGCAAATACGCCTTTTGAACCAAGTAATTCATCACCGAGTTGATAAAACTCAGGAAGAAAATGGTCACACCACCAGTTATCTAGTTGAGTGTTTAAGCTTTGATGCTTTACGATAAGCTGAGGATGGTTATCAATGATGCTTTTAATATCAGACTTGTTGGTAATAGGGTCGTTAAACGAGAAGTAGTCACCTTCTGCTTGATTAGGGTGTCCCGCAGTAAACAAGGCTTCTTTTAATTCTGGGTAATTTTGCCAGTGGTTTTCTAGGTTATTGACTTCATCAGCAGGCACGCCACCATTTAAATGTGCTTTCACATCATGTGGTTCTGGAGAAGGGCTATTATCAACATAACGACGAATGTTTAAATTAAACTCTTCGGCTTCAAGTTCTGTCACAGGAACGGCTCGCGCGTACTTACCAATTTCTTTCGTTGAATTAGAAGTTAATGCAGTATATACGTGAGTAATTTTTTCAATATCTTCTGGGCGCAAACTGTTTTGGTTTTTACCTTCTTTGTATTCGCGATCAGCATTAATAAACACCACATGTTTACGCTTGGCAGCATTAGCTTTATTAATCACCAAAACACAAGCAGGAATACCAGTGCCATAAAACAAGCCTTGTGGTAAACCGATAACCGCTTCAAGAATGCCTTCTTCAATAAAGGTTTGGCGACAGGTTTTTTCTTCACCACCACGGAATAGCACGCCATGAGGCATGACGACCGCCATTTTTCCATTTTGTTTAAGTGAGGCGACCATGTGCTGTACAAACATGAAATCTGCTTTTTTGCCGCCTTCTGGTAGCCAAGTATGGAATCGACTTTGATGAGTCATCCCGTCGCGGCTATAGTTCTGTGAAAAAGGGGGGTTGGCGATAACTCTATCAAAACTGCGAATTTCACCATTAGCATCTACATGTTGTGGTTTAGCTAGAGTATCTTCATTTTGAATATTAGCACCGCCTGCACCGTGTAAAATCATATTCATTTTACAAATAGACCAGGTAGTACCGCTGTCTTCTTGGCCAAATAAGTCTATTTTATTGACATCACCACCAGACTCTTCAACGTATTTTTTACTTTGAATGAGCATGCCGCCACTTCCTACAGTAGGATCGTAAACTTCCATGCCTTCATCGGGTTGCAGTAGCTCAACTAGTAATCGAACTACTTCGCTAGGGGTGTAAAATTCACCCCCTTTTTTTCCTGCACTATCGGCAAAGAATTTGATCAGAAATTCATACGCTGCGCCTAATAAATCGGGGAACTCAAAGCAATCATTGGTTAAGGTAAAATCTTTTTGGTTAAAGTGCTGAATAAAATCAATCAGCACTTTGTCTTCCATGGGTTTCTTGCCCACTTTTTTATTGAAGTTTATGTGCTTTAGTACGTCTTCTAGGCCTTTGCTCGTATTTGCATCTTCAAGAGCTGATAGAGCTTTATTTAGCTCTGTGCCGACATTGGATTTAATGTGCTGAATGGTTGCCCAAGAAGCCGCTTCTGGCACAAAGTAATTAAATTGTGTTGGTAAGGCGATGAGTTTTTCAATGACAGCTTCGGGTTTGCCTTCTTTTTCTAATCGAGTACGAATAGCCGCTTTATCTGCTTCAAACTGATCCGACATGCGTTTTAAAAACAACATACCAAAGATGTACTCTTTGTATTCAGAGGCATCCATTTTGCCACGCAAAATATCACAGGCTTTGAATAGTAAAGTTTCTAGTTTGTTTAGGGTTAGTTTTTGTGCCATGTTTAATTATTCTCGGTATGTTACTTTTTAAGGCGACTTTTATGAAAGAAAACTGTGTATACCTGTAATCTCATTCCATTAATTTTAGTTTTCAATACTGGGTAATAGGTCTTTAGGGTCGCACTCAAGAGCTGCTGCCAACAAATATAACTTATCTATTGTGATATTTACTTCGCCGCGATCAATACGACCAATATAACTTCTATCTATTTGACTCTTTACTACTATAATTTATCTTGAGATATTCCTTTAGCTGCTCTCGCAGAACGAATTTTTTCCCCAAAGCGTTTTGATAGTTCACTCACTAGAAAATTCCTAAGCAAATGAGCTACTATTTCATATTGCGGATTATAATATCACAGCGCATAATCCCACGAATTATAACCCCTTAAAGTAAGGCGTATTATTTTTAGATCTTCTTAGGGAATCTCTGATCAAGTTAGAAGTATCCCGCGAGCCTCCCTCTTAATTGATAGAGATTTGCCAATCCAAGCAACATGAATACTTGAGTTCGATTCTTTTCCAATCCCTTATAGCGCACTTTTCGGTGTCAATCAGCATCAACAATTTCCACCTATTGTTTTCATTTAACTGATATATAGACATTAATTTTTTTCAACTGGAAAAAATTTCCAATGAAACTGGTAAATATTGGATGCTGATTAACAATTATGCACAATCAAGCCACGACTTATAAATTCCCGATGGGCTTGTTGTAATAAATCAAGCCGATCAACGATAAAGTAGAACTTAGGGATGATGGATTGCTTTTGATAGTAATCGGTCAGGTAGCGCACATTGTAATAAGCTAATGCGGTTTTACCACTGCCTTGGGTATGCCAAATAATGCCTTTACGTATGCCATCTGTTAATTTCTGCTCTATGGCTTTAGTAGCAAATAGTTGCGGGTAACGCATGATATGTTTTTGTATACCCTCAGTTTCATTTACATAAGCTAAGGCGTATTGCAGTATAAAACTTAAACGGTCTTGGCTAAATAATGAGGTGCAAATTCTATTTGTGGGCGTGTTGGGTTGTTTGTTGGTTAGGAATTCAGGATTGTGCTTGATGATATTAAGGTTGTTATCTTTTAAGATAGCATTTTCAATATCATCATCTTCCGCTACTAGTAAGCTATCTAAATCGAGATTTTCTTCTTCTCTAAAGTAATTAAAGATAGGGCTGTGATATGAAGATGAAGCGCGAAAAAAATAGTGTCAGCGAAAAAAATAGTGTCAGGTCTTTCGCTGCCACATTAGAGTGCTGTCATAGTCAGCGTATAGTAACCAATAATAAATTCTGGTTGATACTTGTCTTCTAATACAAAGGTACGAGCATTGTATTTACTTGATTGCTGCTGAGTCATTAGCTGTAAATACTTATTTAATGGTTCTATCGTACACTCAAAACGTTTACGATCATGTTTGTTTTTATCTAGAGGTACAGTAATCACGCTTGTGTTTTTGTCGCATAACTCTCTGCGGCTTGTTGTAACCTATTCTGCGTTTGAGCTGACGCATCTAACTAGCAGGTCAATTGCTGTCTCAAAACATGCAAAGGTACTATTGGCTTTTGGTCGTAATGTTGACATAGGGCGATAACTAAAGAAGAATACAACCAAATCGAAATCATAAGATGTTAGCTATGGAGATCTATCATAAATATTGTCCCCTTTATTCCGATTGCAAATACTGAAAATTCTAGAAAATTCTTTTTCGTCAGTCTTGCCCATTCGTTACAGACAGCAGAACAAAGCTACGGTTATGATGATCCATATTATCATAACCGTAGTCTGGGCCTAAGTATTGTTATGACACATGTTTATGATGATACTTATTCCTATTTGGAGCTGTGCATTATTTCAATGGGGCACAAACCAATTCCAGAGGCTGGACCTGTTAGAGTCATCATGTTTGAATCTCAAGAAGATAAGGAAATATTTCGATTAAAATTCGATGGTTACTTTAAGGTCGCACAAAGTGATTTGAAAAATATGGGCGGAATGACTCCCTCCAATTATTATCGAATGGAATGCAAACCATATCCCTTTGATACTTGTGATGACTCAAGTTCGCATTCTGTTGTACTTTCAATTAGTATCAATTCTGAAATTTCTGAGTACCTATGGGTTGAACATCTGCAAGAGTATAGTAGTTTTTCTAGGGTAACCCTGGATCTATTCCACAAGCGTAACCATGAGCAATTTACCATAAGCTTCAGAAAGGCAAAGACCCGTGATCGCTATATTCGTCAACTAAACCAAATGATGCAGGAGTTCAATGATATCCAGTGTTGACATAAAACCTTGTTTAATAAAAAGAATGGGGGACAAGGCCTTTCGCCGTCATATTTTAATCTTATTTCATTTTTTATCCGTTTTAAAGTAACGATTATTCCTAAATTCGTCTGCTAACCATTAGCCTAAAAATCAATGCAAGATTATATTTTATGGACTCGCTTTTTCTTACAAGAGCTAATCTTTATAGCTATTACAAAATAAGACTTCTACGCACATTAGTTAGTAAGCGTCATAAATAATTTATTTGGTGTATCTAAAAAAGTTACAAAACACAATCATTCGATTACTTAATAAACGTCAGGGAAGCTGATTTTTTCCTGCTGGTAGTTTGATTTTTAATATCTACAATTTAAATCAAAAAAAACCAACACTCTTATGTCTCAATCAATCCATTTTAGTCAAATGAGGATTACTCTCTGGTGGTTCTTTAAGACCAAAAACTTTCGACACATCATTAAAAAGCACGGCATTCATTGTGGTCTGTTTATTCTTCCCTTTCACTTGATATTTAACGACGTTTAAGCCTTTATCATTCCTAACATGCCAATTCTTCTTCAACACTTTTTGCTGAATGGCTGTCCAGCCATCATTTTCTTCATCTTTCGTTTTAGCAAAATCTTGAAAAATTCCTGGGGTAATTAAAATCACGCCTTCATCAACTGTATGAATTCTGGCTTTAGCTTAATTGGTCTTTAAACTGCCTTTTTTGATTCCATCCTGTAACCATTGAAAAAACTGAGTTACTTGATCCGTTTCAGCAGTTTTTATAATTTCGTCTTTATGATCATTGGCTTTCTGTTCTTGCTCTATATTGATAGAAGGCAAAAATGCTAACAAATCTAAATCATCTTCCTGTGTTGTGGTTGATTTTTGGCTTAAAGGTTCCAGTGATTTATATTCAACTTTTTCTAGCAAGGAATTGTTAGCACCCTCACCTTCAGCTGGTTGACTTCTTTCAATATTATTAACATTAGTCGTTTTCTCTTGTGATTTTTCCTCTAAATCTACTGTCTTTACAGTTGGCCCATTTGTCTCATCCTTATTTTCTAGTGATTTAATCTCTGCAACAACAATATTTCCTTCAAAATCATTTGGTCTTTGTGTTGGGTTTTGCCAAATTTTATTTGTTGCTACTTTAATCAAGGTGAGATCATTGCTCCACCCTTCCCCTTCGATGGCTGCCGACCAAATAGCTTTTTCTCCATAGGGAATAATCACACCATGTTCTTGCAATATATCAAACATGCGTCCATTTTTAGTGGGTATACCCGTGTGCCCTTCCTGTGTTAATTGCTCTCGTATTGCATCTACGGTTCGTTTACTCACTAACCAGCAATCATCTCCTTTTACCCAACCTGCAGCTCCATTTCTATTTAACGGTAACTCACCTTCCATTAGCAAATAACGTAAAGCTGTTAACAGTTTTTCATGTAAAGGCTTGGTTTTAACCGTCGGCATTCTGCTATTATCTGCTCCTAAATTTGCAGCAACTGATTTGCTGTCGGCAATGCTAATAATTTCCCCCATGGATGATGCGTTATCCATATCCCCCGAAATACTGGCAAGCCAACATGAAAAAATTTTCTGGTCACTGCTTATCCATTTTATGCCATGAGAAGGAATGATTTTATAGATCAATAATGGCGTTGCTTTTTCATGCAATTTATACTGTCTGTTATGGATAAATTCTGAGGTATACCATTGCCCCTGCTCATCTATAAATTGATTCCACGGTTCCCAGTTTTGTTGATGATGGTTTTCATCATAGATTGTCAGCACTTGGTCAACGGCCACCTTTGCCAGGTCATGACAGAGTGCTGCGATAAACACGGCATAAGTCCATAGATCTTGTTTTTGAGAGATTTCTTCCGCACCGCCTGTTTCTGATAACAAATAGGACCGACGTATTTTTAAGGCAAACACACTGACTTCTAGTGCATGGGTTAACATGCCGCCTAATCCAGCATGATGATGAACTTCGGATGCGGGTAGTTGTTGAACAAAGCGGGCATAGTTTTGAATCGCTGACCTATAAAAACGATCAAAATTTGTATTTGATAAGCCTGCTAATTCATTAATTTGAATAATACGACCCGAGTGTTCTTCGAGAAGTGCATCAGTCGTTTTAACCAGCATAACCCCAGGTACATCAGGTGGCGCTAATGGTTCTTTATCTTCAGTACTTACCTTAACTTTGTGCTTAAACCATCGGTCAAACATGTTCAGGTGACAGCTGCTAATGTGGTTTCATTAATAATAGCATTTTGAAATTTAGATTCCATACTGCCTTTTAGCTGTAATTTTATAGCTGCGGCTTGCTGTGGACGAATAAACTTCAGAACTGTAGGTTCGATACGTAACTTTCGGCAGGCCATACCCCAATAGCTGGAATGCAAGCCTAATAAGATAGTAGTTCCACAATTGGTTAAGAAGTCTTCGGAAAAATGAGTCGGTGATTGTGACGCACACCATAAACCTAAGCCAAACTTCCGCCCCTCTTTGGCTATGATATTAATTATATTATTGCTGTCTTCGGTGATGAATTTATGCGCCTCATCTAAAAAGACAATATGCTGTAAATCACCTTTCACACCAGAATCACGACATTGTCTGAAAATAGTCTCCAATCGCATAAACACGAACATGGCTTGCTCATCATCACTCAAATGTTTTATTTGATGACAACGCCCGTTTGCATTTCCAAAAGGTGGAGGGTTTGGGTGAAATATGCCCGCCGCATTAAGAATATTTAGCCGTTCTAAAACACTTTGTAATACATCTTTACTGTTGTATTTCATCACATCAGTTATTTCATGGCCTGACTCGATGCTATCGATATAGGCTGCAAATTCATCTTTTACTTTTGACTTAGCCGTATCCAGTGCTTTTTTGGTTTTTTCTAACAACTCTTCCTGGGTTTCTTTATGCTGATTTTCTAGTGCTCTATTTAACTGAATCGCTAAATGATTAACTTTTTCAAGAGCTAAAACGGCTTTAACACTACTTCCTAAATAAAGTGCTGTTAATTTACGGTCGGCATAACTAAGAAGATCATCCATAATAGGATAATATTGTCTTAACTCTTGATAGTCTTGCTGATCAATCAGGCTTTGCCTTATCTGAGCTGTAATCTCTCTTTTTCGCCAGGTTTTGGGATTACCCTCATCACAGCCATTGATTCGATAAACATCATTAAGTAGATTTCTGAGAGCCGTTTCTTGTTTCGACCCTAGCTTTCGACTGGTGACATTGACCATGTTGATAATTTCATTAATACGTCTACGAACACCTCCAGAATGAAGGTCTGGATTTAAGCTGAGCAGGTTATAGCCTAATTGAGTAGATTCAGAATAAAGTGCCGATGAAGCACCAGGTTGTTCCAATTCGTTATGAACATCAAAAACATCGACTTCTAGGTTTTCCTGTATTGCGGTTTTTATTAATCGTTTGGCCTGATAGCTCTTACCTGTCCCAGACATGCCTGTTAATAACAGATGACCATTAATCAATTCCTGAGTATTGATAACTACATTTTGATGAGTCTTTTTTTGTCGATACAAATATTCATTCAAGCCGAAAATATGCTTCACTCCAGACTCCTGTTCACTGTACTTGTTTATGATATTTTTATCGAGACCCCATCGTAAACAATAAACCCTTAATGAACTTCCGAAGGTTTATTAAGAGCTCGAAAACTATTCCAATATCTTCATGCGCTTTAGCTCAACGGGCAACAAAATCAAAAACCAGAAAAAATCACTACGCGCTCTTCAGGCAAAACAAAACCTTCTCTTAAACAGTTAATAAACTGGAAAAATATTTCAAACTGTCCATCTGTTATCTGTGCTTTTTTAATGATAATTCGGGCATTAATAAATTAGCGGCTTTTTTTAAAAAAATCGTTTGCTCAGAGTGTACCGATATGGATTGGTCAGACAGTGTCTGACTCATTGTCTGGTAGGAAAGATAAAATGCTCGGCATTGTTTAAGGTTGGTTGCTGATATCTGGCTCGATTGATTCTAACAGTTACCATTGTAGGGTGCCGGTTATGTCAAGCCTGTATAGTTTTTAATTTTCAATTATTACCCAGTTTCGATTCATCACATAGAAACAGAAACAATATCCCGTTTTCTAACACCTTTATAGAGAAATAAAAACTGAATCGACAGCTACTCTTTTCCATCTTTATTTAAAGGCGATGAACTCGAATAAGGGACTTTACCTGAAGGTACTGTTTTGGAGGCATTCTCAAGATGAAGTTCTTGATCATCAAAAAAGATATGCGGGTTGAAGGCTTGTAAAACTTTGGTTTTTTCCAGCCCTCCTAAGAAAAACACCTCATCAACATAGACGCCCCAGTGCCTGAGTGTTTTTATCACTCGCATTTCTGCAGGCGCACTCCTTGCTGTTACGATTGAAATTCGAACGGGTGAGCTTTCTACGCTAAAAGGCAATCTTTCTTGCAATCGAGATAGCTTTTTTAACAAGGCGGCATAAGGGCCTTCCAGCATAGGTTCATTTTGTTGTTGGTCTTCATTTTCGCAAAACTTGTCTAAACCCTCGGCCTTAAATACAATTTCACTACTTTCATCAAATAACACCGCATCCCCATCAAAAGCGATTCTGACTTGCCCTTCTGGTCTATGTTTTTGGTTTTGGGGTGGGTTCTTTAAAATAGCAGCTGCACAGGTTTTTCCATCAATCACTTTCTGGGCATCTTTCACCATGGTTGTTAAAAATAAATCCACATCAAATGCGTCCAGATAGTCGACAACAGATTCCCCGCCTGTAAAGGCATGTCTTGATATTTGGAGCTGTTTATTTCTAATATTTTGTAGCACTCTTAATCCTGTTTCAGGACTATTTCTGGACATGACAACCACTTCAACTAACGGTGCTTCTCCTTCAGGCTGGTATTTATTTAATTCAAGTAAAGCCTTAACCAGCGGCATACCCGTTCCATCATCTAACGGATCATCTTCCCTTTCCAACATATATTTTCGGTATTCAACAATGGCGGTATCTTTATCTTCCTTAAATTTCGCCCTAAAGACTTGATCGGCTTCTTTTAAGTCAAATAATGCAGTGGCTGATATACCAATAACTAAAGTATCTAATAAATTAAATGACATTTATAACCTATTTTAAAATTAAATAACTCATCTCAATTTGTTAGCGCTTATGGGATGATGTTCCTGCTCTGCAGTATAGTTAATAATAAGGGTGTTCCTGTTTTAATTGTCAGTATCTAAGTGAATAAAATGTTGCAGTCTACATTCTATATCTGTCCAGATCATTCCAACTCTTAATATATCGGCCCAACCTAACCCTGTATGATCATATAAACAATGATATAACCAGCAATGAAACTCCCCTTTCATGGGATGGTCTTTCCAATGATAAAATTCATTATGATTGACGCCATCAGCAATACCATGCATTTTCATATCCTCAAAAATTGGCTCTCTTAATTCCACTAAGATATTGTCTCTATCTTCATCAAAAGCTGGATCCGTTTCTTTAAGCCAAAAACCTATGTTTATTTCAGCTTCATAATCATTTATCCACTCTTGCTTATCCTTCACCTTTTGGTTATAGGTTGTGGTTAATTTAGCAGACTGGTCTTTTAAATTCTGCTCCAATTGCATCAGTGTTTTATTTAATTGCTCCAGCTTATCTCGCTGAGCCGCTGTAAAATCCTCTAGTCTAGTTTTATCTTCTGAATATGAAACATATTCATTTTTAACATTTTTCATTTCATTTATACCAATTTGTTCAAAAAACAAAAGTGTACAAGCCATAAGAGACAAATTAAGACGCATATATATTTTTAGGCTATTTCTCTCCTCCGTCTCCATCTGTCGTAATGGTTAGTAACAATAGACCCACTTTATGCTTGTTATTTCACGGCCATCAATATGAAAACAGAAAACACTATGGATGAAATCATCACCCGATTAACACTTAGTCATTTTTCTGGTTGGGGTAAAGTGGCCATTACCCAGTTTATATCCAATCATTTCTCAGCGTGTTCAAACACTTCAGAGGCAATTTTTGATGATTGCGTTGAATTTTCATCTAAAAACAAGCGACTTGAAACACCTTCTATTGGATACTTCAAACAGTGTTTGGGTAAAGCCGAAAAAACCTATCAAACCTGTTTAACGCTTGGCATTAGTATTCTGGTTCCTGATGACTCCCGCTACCCAACCCGTCTATCTTCACTTAACCCTGCCTTGCTGTTTGTAAAAGGCAATATTGCGGTAGTCAGCGGACTTGCCCTAGGTTGTGATACTGAAGCCCATTTAG
>ENA-OSET01002137-OSET01002137.1-sediment-metagenome-genome-assembly--contig:-NODE-2137-length-19459-cov-3.267361_pt1 | contig 19459 bp, 17 predicted proteins | sample MGYA00237882_ERZ534229 | MGnify/ENA primary metagenome ERZ534229 (study PRJEB26408, sample SAMN06266212) | sediment metagenome | isolation source: Hudson Canyon methane seep mesocosm | place... | reverse complement strand
CTTTCTGATAAGAAGAAACTCATTGCACATCTCGTTGAAGAGAGTAAACAAGCGATAACGGTGGATGGCGCCCAAGCAATTGTTCTTGGTTGTACAGGGATGCTAGATGTCGTTGAAACGGTGGCAGATGAATTGAAGAAAGCGGGCTTGCCTGCACCGGTTATTGACCCTACTTTTGCTGCAGTTTGCTCACTTCAATCTCTTATTCGATGCGGACTTTCACAAAGTCGTTTGACCTATTATAAATCAGATGCAAAATTTGTAACCGACCCTAGTCAGTGCTCTATGTGATTTAAGGGGATCGTTTTAAAAGCCCAGCATAATATTCTGGGCTTTTAGTTTTAGATCTAAAGTTTGTAACTTACCTCAACCATCAAATTTCGGCTTGGCTTTGGAAAATTTGATGCGATTGCTGCTGGTGCAGCATCAACATACTTTTGATTAAATAAATTGTAGATTGATGCTTTTATTTCGAAGTTATTGATAGGGCTCTTTAAGTTCAGAGCAATATCAACGGTGATATGATCTTTGATTTCGCCAGAGGAACTATTGAGTGCCCCCCTATGTAGCAGGCCTAGATAGCTACTCAAGTATTGAGAATGCCTGTTGTTTATAGAAGCATTCGCTTTATGCATGGGAACTTCAGAAACTCTTTGGCCTGTTAGGTCATCTATTGCATATTGATAGGTGTAGTTGAGGTTGACTGTTGAGCCGTCACGAAGCCTTGAGCGAAGCTCCATTTCTACACCATTAACTTTGATCTTATCTACGTTATCTGAAATTTTTGGCCCTGGTGGGTTTGGGTTATCAGTGCCTGATATTAAGTCATTAATGTTGTTATGAAATAAAGTAACACCGAAATGCATTCGCTTGCTTATGTCCCCGTTGACACCCAATTCAAAAGTTTCAATTTCTTCAGGTTCAACGTCAGGATTTCCTACTACAAAAGGGTTGTTCTTATTATGCTGCTCACCAAAGGTTGGTGCTCTAAATGCTGAACCGTAGGAGGCTACCAGATTATAGTTTTTAGTGAACTCCCAGCTTAGGCTAGAGCGAGGGTTAAATGAACTGCCAAAATCACTATAGTGGTCATAACGAGCCCCAAGAATTAACCTTAAGTCACTATTCACATCGTAAATATCTTGGAAAAATAAAGCGCTAATATCACGGTGTTCACTGCTAATCCATGGCCAGGTGTCATAAATATCCTGAAGTGAGCCTAATGGGGCTGGAAGACTTGGTGGAGGGGTTGTTGGATTAAAATTAGCTTCAAATCCTATATCAAATATAGTCTGATGCTCGGTCATTAGGCCGAATAAGAATTTATGTTTTTCCTTAACATATTCAAATATAAACTCTGCTCCCATACGTTCAACGGTAGCGGGAGATCTACCTAACATTCCATCAGGGTAGCTGGGTTGAGGAGCTGGCAAGGCGTCAGAAAAATTTTCAGAGAATACTTCCCAAAAATTATCAGCCTTGAAATTATTATAATAAAATTTATTGTTGAAACTCAGTGATTCAAAAAGCATTCTTTTATAAGCGAGCTCCAAGAAAAATTCTGTATATTGCTGTTCCGACTCATCATTTAAAGCGTTTCCAGTTCCAATGTAAGGGCCTGCATTTCGTTTTATATACTTGCCTTGTAAGGCGTAATTTGAAACATTTATATTGAACCCTAAGTCATAACGCTTGTTCCAATCGTTCGACTTTCCCGAGTTAGCCCAAACATCAGAAGCCACAAATTCACGGTAACCATCGGTATCAAAGAAATTTGCATTGATTGCAAAACCAACTTCTCCTATCTGTTGGCCTGTTTGAATGTTAACTTTGGTGGTTTTATTATCACCAACTCCTGCTGTAAGTTTAGTTCCATCTACGTCTTTTGACTTTTTGGTGATGATGTTAATAACAGCAACAAAAGCATTTGCACCGTATAAAGCAGAGCCAGGCCCTCTTACTATTTCTACTTGCTTAATTTCATCAATCTGAAAACTGCCGTAAGTCCAAGTTGCACCACCGTTTATCAGGTTGTTATTTGCAGAATGCCCATTAATCAGAAATAGTACTTTCTCACTGAAATCAGTTTTTACACCGCGAACTTCTACAACCGGCAATCCGATATTATTAATGTTAATGCCAAGCCCTGGTATGCGTTTTAAGGCATCCATCAAATTACGAGCACCCATATTTTTTAAGTCAGTTGCAGTAATAACTGATATCGTAGCGCCACTCTTTTTAATATTCTCAAGGGTCTTAGTTGCAGTCGTGACGTAAGTCTCTTCCTGCAACCAGAGAATTTCTTCCTGAAGCGCTGTGAATGTTTGATTTTCTTGTTTCGTTTCTGTGGCAATTGAGGCTTGTGTGCTGGCTAAAAGAGATAGGAACAGTAAGCTTTTAGCGCTACTTTTCACTGCAAAATTGTGAATGCTTCGCATTTAAAACCTCTTCTTATAATTAGGGAGTATTGGGCGATATTTTTTTATCTCGCTACAAGTGTAGTCAAAAGTAGAGAAATAGTGAGAAATGGAGGATATAATCAGCCCCAATATTTTATTACACCACCTTCACTCAGGCCGATTCATGTCACAAACGAATACCCCTCTTCAAATGCAGCAAGTCTTCGATGAATCTGATTGTTTATACTCTTTAGATGAACTTCAAAAAGCCGTCGCTGAGATTGGCCATGAAATAAGTGATGTTTTAGCCGATAAAAACCCTATTCTATTGTCAATTATGAATGGGGGCTTGGTGTTTAGCGGGCAGTTAATGCCGTATTTGAACTTTCCTCTCCAGTTAGATTACCTGCATGCCACACGGTATCGTTCAGAAACTAGTGGCGGTGATTTGGATTGGTTAGTTGAGCCCAGTATCGATATGAAAAACAGGCATGTCGTGATTCTGGATGACATTCTGGACGAAGGGCATACGCTTAAAGCGATTATTGACTACTGTGAAGCGCAAGGCGTTGAAAAAGTGCATACAGCGGTATTGTTAGACAAACAGCATGACCGTAAAGCCTTTAAAGGTTTTAAGGCAGATTTTGAAGGGTTAAAAGTTGAAGACCGCTTTGTGTTTGGTTTTGGTATGGATTACAAAGGTTATTGGCGCAATGCTGCGGGTATTTATGCGGTGAAGGGTTTATAGCGGGTGTGGTCTAAACAAGGAGACATGGTGTGGCGTCGCTTTCGGCGGGTGCCTGAAAATGCCTTACCCAGAGACAGACGTGCATGGGTGTTAGATTCAGGTTCTTTAACCAAACGTTTAATTAAGGCATCAGGAGGCGATTTCTCCGTGCGGGTGACTTTTCAGGGCTGGGCTTACCCTTCTCGTGATGAACGAAAAGTATTGAATGTGCCCGTACGCCAAAAAGCACTTATTCGTGAAGTTGAATTACTGTGTTTTGGTGAGGTGTGGGTGATTGCTCGTAGCGTAATTCCACATTCAACCTTATCAGGAGCCGAAAAGCAGCTACAATTTATGGGAAACCGGCCTTTGGGTGCTTTTTTGTTTAAATCCCGTACCATGCACCGTAAACCTATCGAAATAGCCATGCCAATAGCGCTAAGTTTAAAAGGCATTTATGGCCGACGCTCGGTATTTTTATTACACGATAAGCCCTTGCTGGTGAGTGAATTGTTTATGCCTCGTGTTTTTAAAAATGAAAAATAACGAAAAATGAATAACGAATAGAGAAAGCTAACGTGATCAATGATTATTTGAAACTCGCCCGTGTTGATAAACCTATTGGCATCTTTTTAGTTTTATGGCCCACGCTTTGGGCTTTGTGGCTAGCGGCTGAGGGAGTGCCCTCTCTGGATGTACTGGCTATTTTTGTAGCGGGTTGTGTGTTGATGCGCTCAGCAGGCTGTGTGATTAATGACTTTGCGGATCGTAAAATAGATGGCGATGTTGAACGCACCAAAGACCGTCCGCTTGTTACAGGTAAAATCTCCTCTAAAAATGCCCTGATCTTCTTTGCAGCGCTTTGTTTGATTGCTTTTGTATTGGTATTACTCACCAACGAGCTAACTATTTACTTATCATTCGGCGCGTTGGCATTAGCGTCGGCCTACCCGTTTATGAAGCGTTATACTTACCTGCCACAAGTTGTGTTGGGGGCCGCGTTTGCTTGGTCAGTTCCAATGGCTTATGCCGCGCAAATCAATGAACTACCGACTATTATCTGGCTGATTTATACCGCGACAGTACTCTGGACAGTGGCTTACGATACTATGTACGCGATGGTTGATCGGGAGGATGATTTAAAGATTGGGGTGAAATCAACAGCGATTTTGTTTGGCTCCGCAGACCGTGCCATTATTGCTTTTTTGCAGATCCTGGTGATTTTGACGTTTTGTATGATTGGAGATCAGTTAGGTTTAGGCCAGTTTTACTTTTTAGGGGTTGTGAGTGCCTCAATTCTGTTTATTTATCAGCAACATTTAATTCGCCATCGTTATCGTGAAGAGTGTTTTAAAGCTTTTTTAAATAATAATTGGGTGGGCTTGGTGATATTTGTCGGGCTGGTACTAGACTTTATTGCCAAGTAATCGCGTAATAATTAAATATCATCACTAATTTGAGTGTCATATAACTGTAACATTCAAGCGCTTTAATCATTGTCTTCGAACTGATATTTGGAAAAGTGGATGTCTGACAAAACTATCTTAATTGTTGATGATGAAGCCTCCATCCGTGAAATGATTGTGGTCGCACTTGAAATGGCTGACTACCAATGTATTGAAGCGGCTAATGCGCAAGATGCCTTTATTGCGATTGTTGACCAGCGTCCAGATATGATCTTACTTGACTGGATGTTACCTGGTACTAGTGGAATTGAGCTGGCCCGTCGCCTGAAACGCAATGAAATTACCGCTGATATTCCTATCATCATGCTAACGGCCAAAGCAGAAGAAGATAATAAAATTCAGGGTTTAGAGGTCGGGGCAGATGATTATATTATCAAACCCTTCTCACCCAGAGAGTTAGTTGCAAGGTTGAAAGCCGTTCTGCGACGTACAACACCAAAAGGTGTTGAAAACGATGTGGAAGTGGATGGATTGATTTTGGATCCTGTTAGCCATCGTGTTACTTCTAATGGTGAGCCGATGAATGTCGGTCCTACAGAATATAAGTTACTACAATTTTTTATGACTCACCAAGACCGCGTATACTCTCGAGCCCAACTATTAGACCAAGTTTGGGGGGGGAATGTTTATGTTGAGGATCGAACGGTTGATGTGCATATTCGTCGCTTAAGAAAAAGCTTAGGTAAAACGCATGATTACTTAGTACAAACCGTTCGGGGCACTGGTTATCGTTTCTCTGCTAAGGGCAAGGTTTGATAGGAGCTGTTTGAATGCATAAACGCACCACAAGCCATCTTCAAATGCTGTTATGGGGCTTGGTATTACTCGTCATAATTGGTCTAATCTTGGGGGAATTAAGTTGGGTTTTGGCTGCTGGCTTATTTGCTTATCTTTGTTGGTCGATTTATCAATCGGTCCGCTTACATCGTTGGTTGTACTCTTCTCATAAAGAAAACACTATTCCTGAAAGTTATGGCTTATGGGGAGATCTGTTCGAAGGTTTATACCAGATCCAATACCAAAACCATCAGGCACAAGCACAGCTGAAATCGATGATTGGTCGTGTTCAACTATCAACTAATGCCTTAAAAGATGCAGTGGTGATGACCAATTCAGAAGGGGCGATGGACTGGTGGAATAATGCCGCTGGTGACTTGCTAGGCTTTCGTCGTGAGACTGACCGTGGACAGTTAATATCTAACCTTGTACGAGACCCTTCTTTTAAACACTATTTTACGAGTAAAAATTATGTAGCGCCTTTGGAGATTAATTCTCCGCATAAACCCAATCTTATTTTGCAGGTTAATATCACTCTTTTTGGTCAGGATGACCGACTAGTTTTTGCACGAGACATCACGCGTATTCAGAGCCTGGAACAAATGCGCAGAGATTTCGTTAGTAACGTTTCCCATGATATGCGGACACCTTTAACTGTGATCCGGGGTTATATTGAAACGCTTCAGGACGCACCGGAAATCCCCAAAAAATGGCAACGGCCTCTGAACGCCATGGCGGATCAAACTAATCGTATGGAAATCCTGATACGTGATTTATTGCTGCTAGCAAAATATGAAACTGCAGGGCAGACAGATGCCAAAAAGTGCATTCAAATTAAGCCCATGCTTACATTGATCTGCAAAGACGCAGAAGTATTCAGTGGTGAGCAACAGCATTCGATTAAGCTGGATTATGACCTGGATAATGCGTTCTGCATGAAAGGCGATGAGCGCCAGCTCTATAGCGCCTTCTCAAATATAATTTACAATGCCGTGAAATATACACCTGCTTCCGGGGATATCCGTGTTCATTTTTGGCAAGACACTCGTGGCCTGCATCTCTCAGTGAAGGATAACGGCCTCGGTTTTGATCCGGTACATATTCCTCACTTAACAGAGCGCTTCTATCGCACCGACCCTAGCCGTGCCTATCCTGGGTGTAATAATGCTAATGGCGGTTCCGGCCTAGGCCTAGCGATTGTGAAACATGTATTGATTAACCATAATGGGTCATTGGAAATACACAGTGAAGAAGGTAAAGGCAGCGAGTTTATCTGCCATTTTCCTTTTTCTGTTAGTGCATAGGCTTGGCGCTAACTCAGCTTTTTTTGAATTTCTGCTGAGCCAATTTCCATATTAATATTGCTGATCCCTGATTTTTCATTCACCCAAAAGGCAACCGCACCACAAACTGCAGCCGGTAATGCCAGAAGGTTTAATAGGGGGAATAGCGTTACACCAAACGTCAGGGTGCCAAAACCCAAAGCCGTTAAACGGTGAGCTGATAAATAACGGCGCATGTCAGGGAAGCTCATTTTGTGATTGTCTGCCGGGTAATCTATATATTGAATCGCCATCATCCAGCCTGAAAAGATAATCCAGCCAAGTGCCGCAAATACATTTAAACCGGGGATTAAGCCCAGTATAAATAGGCCGAGTACCCGAGGCAGGTAGTATAAGATTTTTTGCAGTTCTCGTTTAACAGTACTGGGAATAAGCAACGCGAGTTCTTTCCAGGAAAACTCGATCTCAGAGTCTCTACCCGTGAGATGTTTTTCTGTCATTTCGGCTAGGTAGCCATAAAAAGGTGCGCCAATTAAGTTGGCGGCTGCGACAAAACCATAAAATAATACCATCAGTATGACGATTAAATAAATGCCCCAAAACAGCCATTCCATAAAGGCCAACCATTCAGGCATCCAGCTAAGTAAGGAGGCCATCCAACCTGAGAATAAACTTTTTGCCCAGATGACAAGTAAGGTAAATAAACCGATATTGACGCAAAGCGGTACCAGCAGGAATAGCCTGAATTTTGGCTGACAGATAATTTTAAATCCCTCAATGAGGTAACTAAAACCTCGGAATAAGTTTCCATTCATAAGCGTGCCTTGTTTAGCGGTATTTTATTGACTTAAGGTTTATAATGTTGAAATTCTATCAAGCTGTAAACAACCGAGATTATACGGATTTGAAAGCAATTTATTTATTACACTCAGGTATAAAATTTTTAATTCAAACAATTTGGTTAAATAAAATTATTTTTTATACTGCCGTTGTAGCAGGTTGTGTGATTGCATTTTCCCCTGCTGAAGCCGGTCTGCAGCCACAACTGAATGATAAGTTTTTGCATACCACCGGTTTTTTGATTATGGGGCTTTTAGCACACCTTGCTCACCCTTATTCAAAACAACACTACCTCATTTTTGGATTGGCTCTACTTGGTTTGGTGATTGAAATTGTACAAGCTTATCTGCCTTACCGTGAATTCTCTCTATGGGACTGGTGTGCCGATATTTTCGGTGCGCTTTTATATTTCTATATCATAGCCAGACCTTTACATCGTTTATTCTTTATTGAACCGAAACATAAATTCGTACCTGATTAAACTCTTCAAACTCATTCAGATCTGGCCAGGTACGCGCTTCAATGGTTGTTTGTAGCTGATAGTGATCTACAGGTAAGGTTTTTATACGAGAGTCGGCTAATAACACTTGTGGTGCTACCTCAGAAAATAAGTTGAGCAAGGAAAAATTATCTCTGTCATACAACACATCAGCAGCGGTTATTAAGTCTATTTTTTCAACAACTTCATCAAGACTTTTAATCGTCTGAATACTGACCCCGTTTTGTTGGGCATTCACTGTAATTGCATCAAGTGCGTCTTCATCAATATCACAAGCATAAACTAATCTAGCGCCAGCAAGCGCTGCCGCAATGGCCACAATGCCAGAGCCGCTCCCTACATCAACAATGACTTTATCTTTAACATACTGTGGGTGCAGTAAAATATATTTTGCTAATACCTGACCACTCGCCCAACAAAATGACCAATAAGCCGGTTCGGCTACGACGGCTTGAGCCTCATCATGACTTAAGGGGCCTTCCAAAACTTTCGGGTCAAATAAGTGCAAACTAATCTCGGGGCACGCTGCGGGTTGACTAATTGCAACCCGACCTTTGCTGAGAGTTTTATGTAGATTTTGGTTGAGTTTTTCAGTTTTGATCATAGGGCGCTAGTTTGATGTATTATTTTTCATTGACGATTAATTATGGCTCTTTTAAGCTGCTGTTTGCCTGCTGCTTAGAAATATTTAAACAGAACAATATAATAACGATTACTGCACCATACATCGACTAAATGGGATACCTCAATGGAAAATTTAACTCAAACTACTGATCAAATGGCCAACTATATAGATATGGCTTATAAAATGGCTATTCAATATGGGCCTAAATTGATATTAGCGATATTAACTTTGATTATCGGACTTTGGTTGATCAATCGTTTTGTCAAAAGCACCAAAAGTCATTTTAATTCTAAGGCTGACCCTACTCTAGGCTCGTTTATTGGGAGTTTGCTTTCTGTTGTACTTAAGGGGGTATTATTAATTGCTGTTGCATCCATGATTGGCATTGAAACAACCTCCTTTATCGCAGTATTGGGTGCGGCAGGTTTAGCGGTTGGTTTTGCTTTACAAGGCAGCTTGGCAAACTTTGCGGGTGGCGTACTAATTTTAATGTTCAAGCCTTTTAAAGTGGGTGATTTAATTGAAGCACAGGGCAATATCGGGAGTGTTAAAGACATTCAAATCTTCAATACTATTTTAACCACAGCAGATAATCGTATTGTAATTATTCCGAATGGTGCTTTATCCAATAGCAGTATGATTAATATTAACCAGGAAGCAACACGTCGTGTCGATTTCGTTTTTGGCATTGGTTACAGTGATGATATTGATAAAGCAAAGTCAATTCTTCAAAATCTGGCAGACAAGGATTCACGAGTATTGAAAGACCCTGAAGCCATGATTGTGCTTTCTGAACTTGCGGATAGCTCCGTTAATTTTACCGTTAGGTTATGGGTGAATACGGCTGATTACTGGGGAGTATATTTCTGTATGCATGAGGCTGTTAAGAAAGCCTTTGATGAACAAGGTATTAGTATTCCATTCCCTCAACAAGATGTACATATGCATACGGCATAATAAAGAAGTGCGGGTGGAATAAAACGTTAATTAGAAGCGGCTTATAAGAGCCGCTTTTTTTATGCGCATCAAAAAATATAGCAAATAAGCTAACCTGCATTCTTTTGCAAACAAATGTCATAACGGGCGTACTTCACAGAAATGTTTAACGTTATGCAAGAAGCTAACACCTGAAACATAAAAAGATACTTTTCGTTACTTCAAATATTTAACTTTCGTGACTAAGATGAAAGTAAGCAGTAATTATTAGTTTCATGATTTGGTTATGCTTTTTTCATTGAACAGTCATATTAAGAAAACAGAATTATTTTGAAGAAGGATAGTAATTGTAAAAGGATTGTTGTTATAAATAGAACAGAGTATCAAAAGTACATTAGCCCCAAGCACTTAAATGAATGAGTAAAGGCGCGCCGTAGCGTCACACTCGCAAGAGATGTAGAGGTTGTTACGATGCCAGTAGAACAATTAAAAGATTATTTAGACTCAAATGAAGTTCAGTATGTTGCTATTGAACATTCTGTTGCTTATACCGCAAAAGAAATTACCGAACGCGTCAATATCAAAGGTGACCAGATGGCCAAAACGGTCATGGTGGTGCTTGATGGCTGTATGTCGATGGTAGTATTGCCCGCTTCTTGCCGAATTCGTTGGGATCGCTTTATGCATGCCATGGGCACTGAACTAGTTTCACTTGCCACAGAAGAAGAATTTAAAGACCAGTTTCCGGCTTGTGAAGTGGGTGCCATGCCACCTTTTGGAAATCTTTATGATATTCCTGTTTATATGTATGAAGGTTTTGATGAAGATGGCGAGATAGCCTTTAGAGCAGGTAATCATCATGAAATCATTAAGATGAGTTTGTCTGACTACCTGGACCTGGCTCACCCGATGACTTTAAATGAAGGCTTTGCCAAGATTGGTGTAAAAAAACCAAGCTGGCTGACTCGCAAAAAAGCCAGCTAGTTCAAGTTGTATTATTCTGACTTTAAAGCCTCTTGGCCTACATGTAGCACGCCTGAATTTTAAGCTACAGCCTTGAGGTGTCTGGAATGCTAGCGTACATACACCATCAGGTCTTCATAACCTCGGCGGATTCGAAAAGCCTGCACAGATCGAGACGCGAGATACGCTTTTAACTGTTTGATATTGTGAATGCGCGTGCGATTGACTCCGTAAATTACGTCACCTTTTTTAAAACCTAATTGTGCGGCATTTGAATGTGCTTGCACGGATTGTATGACAATACCTACGGCTTCTTCTTGATCACTGGGAATGAGGTCTTTCACGTGAGTGCCAACTAAATAAATAGAAACTGTTTTACCTTGCGCTTCGGGAACTGGAATAGGGCGTATTTCTGTTTCCAGTGTTAAGTGCTCACCTAAGCGAATCAACTCCAGAGATAAGGTTTTGCCAATTGATGATAAACCAATCCGGTTTTGAATATCGATAGCGCTGGTGATGCGCCGTCCATTCGCACTGACGATAATATCGCCAGTTTGTAAACCTGCGCTCTCGGCGGCACTATTTCTTGCCACACTAGACACAATTGCTCCCTGATAAGTAGGGATGGAAGCGCTGGAAATTGAAAATGCTTCGGCCAGTTCAGGGCTTAAATCCTGGAAGTGGGCGCCAATACCGCCTCGGCGTACTTCGCCATAATCAATAAGTTGTGCCATTACTGCGCTAGTAACCTCTGTCGGTATGGCAAAACCAATGCCGACATTACCACCAGCCGGAGCAATAATTGCTGAGTTAATCCCTACCAAGCGACCATTAAGGTCAATCAAAGCCCCTCCTGAGTTACCCGGGTTGATCGAGGCATCTGTTTGAATAAAATCTTCATAGCCTTGTATGCCCAAACCATTGCGGCCCAAGGCGCTGACAATGCCGCTGGTTACGGTTTGTCCTAAACCAAAAGGGTTGCCAATGGCGAGTACAAAATCACCAACAGCTAGCTGGCTGGAGTCTGCAATGGCAATGGCGGATAAATACTCCGCTTCAATTTTTAATAAGGCAATATCAACCTTTTCATCAGAGCCAATTAATTGAGCTTTAAAACGGCGACCATCCTTGAGTTTGACTTCAATCATATCAGAGCCGGCAATCACGTGATGATTCGTTAGGACATAACCATTTTTAGCATCAACGATAACGCCTGATCCTGCGCTTTGTACTCTTCGGGCTTCTTCTAACTCTTCAGGTAAAGAGAAAAAATGACGAAAGAAAGGAGACTGCAATAGAGGGTTGTAGGTTTGTTTTAGTGTATAGGTGGCAATATTCACTACTGCTGGTGCTGTTTGTTCAATGATGGGGGCCAAGGAGGGTTGGCTTTTACCTTCAATTAAGCGGTGTGGAAAGCCACTAGCAAAGGCTTGAGGGCTGCATAAACTAAGTGTGATCAGAGCTGACAAAAGCAAAGTGCCAGCTTTTATTTTAAGAATATTGAACATTCACATGGGCTCCGGTATGTTTAGTCTATTTATATCAAAGATTTATACCGAAGAGAAAGCATAATGAGTGACACATTTGATGTATTGATTGTTGGTGCTGGCATGGTGGGGGCTACTATTGCGTGTGGTTTAGCTCGATCAGGCCTGAAAATAGGCATTATTGACCAACAATTACCTCCTGAATATATTGAAGGTGAAGCGCCCCATATACGCGTATCAGCGCTTAGTTTTGCGAGTGAACAGGTATTGCGTCATGTCGGTGCCTGGCCGCATATAATGAATAAGCGTAATTGCCCCTACCTTCGTTTAGCGGTGAATGAGCGACCGTCAAAACAAGGTTTATCAGCCTGGCTACCCGATATTTCTGCCTGGGCCAGAACAGAGTTTAATGCGCAAGATATTGGGCAAAGTCATCTTGGTCATATTATCGAAAATGATATTGTGCAGTTGGCTTTACATGAAACGATGGCCGAGCTAGCGCAGATTACTCTTTTTTGTCCTGACCATATTATTAACATGAATCTGGAGGAAGAGGAAAAGCAGCTTGAACTTGCTCAGCATGGGAAGCTAAGCGCCAAGCTTGTTATCGGTGCGGAAGGTGCACAATCTCAAGTGCGGGAGCAAGCGAATCTCGGCCAGTTTCGGGAACAATATGAGCAACAAGCATTTGTGTGTACGGTAGAGTACCAAGGTCAGCAAGAAGATATTACCTGGCAGTCTTTTACTGCCCATGGTCCGATGGCTTTTTTACCTTTGGCTGATAGCGGCTCCGAAGGAAAACAGAAACACTATGCGTCACTAGTTTGGTATGACCACCCGGAGCAAGTTAAAAAATTAAAAAATATGAGTGATACTGAGCTACTTACTCACTTGCAAAATAGTTACCCTGAAGAATTACCTACCCTTATAGCACTCGTTGCACGCGCCAGTTTTCCATTATTTAAATCTCACGCTTTGGCTTATGTAAAAGAAGGTATTGCAATTGCGGGTGATGCAGCACACACAATTAACCCTTTGGCAGGGCAGGGAGTAAACTTGGGCTTTCTTGATGCTGCTGTGTTAATTGAAGTGATTGCCCAAGCCGTGATGAATAATGAAAACTTTGCCTCAAAAACAGTGTTGGATGAATATCAAAAACGTCGTCGCTTAGAGAATCAAACCATGATGAGCTTGATGGATGCCTTTTATTATGGTTTTAGTAATGACACACTGCCTTTAAGAGTTGTGCGTAATATCGGCCTGGGCTTGGCTAATCATGCGGGCATGGCAAAAAATAAAGTGGTGAAATATGCCATTGGTGCATCGGGAGATCTGCCAAAATTAGCAAAACCTATATAACACTGCAGTTTTTCATTCTATGAAATAGGGAAATAAAAATGTCAGAAACACTTTTTACCAAAATAATTAACCGAGAAATTCCTGCAGATATTGTCTATGAAGATGAGCAATGCTTGGCTTTCAGAGACATCCAGCCTCAAGCCCCTACGCATTTATTAATCATCCCTAAAAAACCTATTGTCACCATCAACGATATGGAAGCCAGTGATAAAGAGTTGTTTGGTCATTTATTTTGGGTCGCCAAACAAATTGCGATAGAAATGGGTTTTGCTGAAGATGGTTATCGTGTGGTGATGAACTGTAATGAGCATGGCGGTCAGTCGGTTTATCATATTCATCTGCATTTGTTGGCAGGTAAACCATTAGGGTGGCCACCATATGCAGAAACTTTGAAGGGGTAGAGCTACTTTCTCAGAGTTAGCGAGACTTGTCATGCGAGTTAGCATTAAGTTTGAAGTTTTTGATGCTGTGCTTCAAGTAACAAGTCTATTTTTTCTGCTGAAACCGGCCGACTAAAATAATACCCTTGTGCATATTCGCAGCCTTGTGTTTTTAAGTGTGCTAATTGTGCTTCTGTCTCCACGCCTTCGGCGACGACCTTTAAACTTAAGCTATGTGCCATCGCTATGGTTGCGTTGACTAAGGCTTTATCAGCAGGGGATGATGTGATGTCATTGATAAAACTTCGATCTATTTTTAAGGTTGAAAAGGGGTAATTACGAAGATAGCTCAATGATGAATACCCCGTACCAAAATCATCCATTGAGAGCTCAATACCGAGTTTATTTAAATCAGACAAAGCATCATCAATGTAAGCATGACCACTCATTAGCACGCCTTCAGTAATTTCCAATTCTATGTGCTCGGCAGGCACGCCAGATTTGTCAATTGCGTTTTCTATAAAGCTAACTAAGTTAGGGTCGCGGAACTGTCGTGGCGATAGATTAATCGCAATTTGGAAATCAATATTATGTGTTTTTTGCCATTGTGAGGTTAAGGTTAGCGCTTTGGTGAGCACAAATTCACCTAAAGAAATAATTAGTCCAGTTTGTTCTGAAATAGCAATAAATTCATCGGGAAAGACTTCACCAAGAAGTGGGTTCTTCCAGCGGAGTAATGCTTCAGCACCAATGATTTGATTAGTTTGAATGTCAATTTGAGGTTGATAAAGAGTATAGAACTCACATCGGGCTAAAGCGCCAAGCATTTGTTCTTCTAGCGCAAGTCGTCGAGATACTTTTTTATTCATCTCGTCGGTGTAATAAGAGTAAGTGTTCCGTCCGAAATCCTTTGAGTTGTACATCGCGGAGTCGGCATTGCGCAGTAATTCAGAGGCTGTTTCGCCATCCCCAGGAAAGATAGAAATACCAATGCTTGCTGTGAGTATTAATTCTCTATCATCAATCTTAAAAGCATCTCTAAATTGGGCTAATAAATTCTCAACCACAGGTAGAACTTCCGAAGGGCTGGTTATTCCTGCGAGTAAAATAATAAATTCATCTCCTCCCAAACGACCTACGGTATCGCCGCTTCGAACAACGCTAAGCAAGCGATGTCCTGCATCAATTAGAAGTCTATCGCCGGTTTCATGTCCCAGGGTATCATTTACCTTTTTAAAATCGTCCAGGTCTAGGAATAAGACGGCAACTAACTCCGCTTTTCGTTTAGCCTCATTTAATAAGTGTGACAAACGATCAAGTGATAGGAAGCGATTAGGGAGATTGGTTAAGGCATCATAATGAGCCTGGTGAAGTATGTGTTCTTCTTGATGTTTCCGAATGGTGATATCAATGACTGTGCCAATAGAGCGAATAGGCTGCCCTTGCTTATCAAACTCGGTCTCACAGCGTTCTGTTACATATTTGACTTTGCCGTCAGGCATTAACAAACGATGATCAATCATATATGGCTTTTTAGTTTGGAGTGATTCGGTGTAAGCCTGGTTTACCATATCTCTATCATCAGGATGAATAGCGTCTAGAAAAGCTTGATATGTTGCACCAAATTTTTCTTGATCAATTTCAAAAATTCGGAAAATCTCGTCAGACCAACTTAGTTTGTTTAAAACTAAATCGAGTTCCCAGCTGCCTAGTTTAGCAATTCTTTGAGCCTTGATGAGGTTCTGTTCACTCTTTTTGACCTTATTTTCAGCATTTTTTCGGTCAGTAATATCGAGAATAATCGCACTGAAAAAGAGTTCATCATTTCTTTTCCAACTACTGAGAGTGAGTTGAATAGGAAATATGTGTTGATCTTTTCGCACTCCTGTTAGTTCATAACTTACGCCTCCTTTTATTAGGTCTCCATTTTTTACTGCCTGCTTAAACCCTTTGTTGTGAGCATCTTTGAGTTCTTCAGGTATGATTAAACTTAAGTTTTGTCCAATTACTTCATTCTCGGTATAGCCAAATATTTTTTCTGCACCTGTGTTCCACTCCGATATTCGACCTTGATCATCATTAACTAGAATGATTGCGACAACTGATGACTGAAAAAGTGAACGAAACCGGACTTCACTTTCAACGAGAGCCTGTTTTGCGGCTTCACTTTCAGTAATGTCACGAATAGTACCCAGTACACGGTGCTGACCATTCACATTTATTTTTTTTCCAATCACTTCAGAAATAAATGTTGTCCCGTCTTTTCGTTGTAACGTTACTCGAATTGGAATGGTTTCTTGGTTGCTTTTTGACTTTGAAAATGAAGAGTGATCCTGTTCTGGTGCTTTTACATCAAAAACACTCATGTGTAGAAGTTCTTGTTCAGAGTAGCCGATCATTTTACAAAAGGCGGCATTAACAAAGGTGTAATTTCCGTCCAAATCTGCAACGGTAATGCCTTCTGTAGATTGCTTGGTAATGGCTTCAAAGTTATTCTTCGTTTCACGTAATATTGTTTCTGTTTGATTACGTTGCTGCGCCATATTATTTAATGCGGTGGCCAGTATGCCTACTTCACCGTCAAAATATTGTGTGATCTGAAAGCTAAAATCACCTTGGCCAAAGCGTTCACTTGCTTCAAGCATCTGGTTTAGCCCATCACTTAGTAACTTGGCCATTGGCAATATTAATACAATAATAAATATAGATATTAGAATGGATAAAACTAAAAAAATGGCACCAATAACTAGGTTTTCATGTTGATACTTCTCGTCAACAAGATTCTCCATTTTACTGACTTCAACGAGTAGTTCTCCGAGCGAGAATTGAAGCTGGGTGTTCAAACGACTAAGTAACATTTTACAAATATTTAAGACTCCTTGTTGGCAGTCAGTATAAGACTGTATATACGTGTTGAAAATTGGAAGAATATTTTTATATTTTTCGAAGGCAAAAAAATAGTTAGCTTGGGTTTCTAACAATGGTTGTGTAAATTCAATACCTAGCTGGTCATAGATAGTTTGCCATTGTTTAGTTTTAGATAATAAATTAGGTTGATGTACTAAATCATGGGTGATGATGTTTAGATTAATTGAGTTGTTTAGCAGGTGCTCAATAATTTCATTTTGTTGTTCTTGAGTCTGCATTTGCTGGTAGCCCCAGCCTGAAAGCAAACCTGCTAGTATCACAAAGAATAAGCTACCAAGAACAAGCAACTTTAATCGCTTTCTAACCATCATGGCCGTTTTATTCCTGCAAGACTAACAGCATGGGGAACGGCTGTTGAAAGGGGTTGTGCGTCTATGTGTTTAAGAAGACTGGGAAATTGACCATTACTCAATTCATTTTTGTGAATAATATCTGTTTCTACCGCCCAGTGAGCTTGTTCTTCAAAAATGGATACAAGGCCTTGATTCAGGCTAACTCTCAATCGCAAGTCTTTCCATAACTTAGCAGCACCTTCTAAGGGGATCGCCAGTCTTTTAGCCATAATCCTTAATACTTCTTTTGGATGTTGATCAGCATAATCAGCTGCTTTGTTCATCGCGCTGAGTATTTTCTCCATAGCTCCAGGGTACTTGCTAACAAAATGCTGATAGCCAACGAGATTGTAGGTTTTTGTATAAAGCCCATCTACACTAAACTCAATATATTTGTCTGCGCCAAGGGCTTCTTTTGCTTGTGAAAGGAAGGGCTCTCGGGTTGAAATAGCATCAATTTTTCCTTGTATGAGTGACATCGATAGATCTTCAATCTTCATAAAGCGTAAGTCTGAAAGTGCAGGGTTGATATGATGAAGTAGTAGAAAGCTACTTAAAAAGAAATGGGTAGCAGAGCTTTTTTGGGCACCTATAGATTTATTTTGAAGGTCACTTGCTTGTCCTATACCGTGGTCCCTACGAGCCAAAATATGTATTTCATTATTGCTTTGGCCTATGGAGGCATATAAACGTAAATCATCATGTTTAAAGCAAGCCAGTACAAAAGGTGTTTCTGCGACAGTGACTAACTCCTCTTCTCCACGTAGCAGTGATTCTAGCGCTTGCTTGCCACTCAAGTAGTGATGTATTTGCAGATCAATTCCATGTTCTTTGAAGAGACCTAAGTCCTCTGTAAGAAGAACGAGTGCGCCTTGAGTGGACTTAAAGTCACCGAGAGAAATGGTTATCTTTTGAAGCGGTTCTGTGCAGGCACTCAGCCAAACACTGCTTACAATGATGAGTAATGAACGATAAAGTAGAGGTAAATAAGTTTGAGCCATAATGTTTGAACTCTATTTTATAGCTGACTTTATTCTAAATTTTCTTTTTACAGTATAGGTTAGCTTTGTGCTTTGTCACTAACAAACAATAAAGCACTATTAATGAAACTTACTTTTATAAGAGGATATAAGCTTGAATGATTTATACGTCAATTCCGTATTACCAACTGCAAGTTGGTCAGAAATAAGCCTGTCTTGGTTGTTAGTGGTTGCCGCGGGAGTGATGATTTTCTCTTTATTTGAAGCCTGGCTTGCGACGTTGATTATTTATGGAAAAGTAAAAATACTAAAAAAACTATTTCCCGCTACGCATAACTTAATTCGCTCTCATGTTGATTACATTATGATGACGACCTTGTTGAGCGTCGCTTACTTTTTCTGTTTGCATTTGAATATAGCGTTGCCTAAAACGATTATCGTGCTTATTTGTATTGGGGCCATCTACAATCCGTTTGGTTTTTTCATTAAAGCGATCAATCCAAAAGCCGGCCAGAGTGATACTTTTTTGGGTAAATTTATGGTTTGTGCAGCATTTCTTCCGACAACGATTGGTTTTGGCTATACCATGTTTGCAGTGCTTGATGTATTGGTTTAACCATGACTAGAATTAAAATTAGGCTAAACTAAAGATAAGCAATTAGTTTGGGTGGTCGCTTCCATATGTATAAGAAAGGGCAGCAGATACAAACAATAGGTATTGAATCTGGTTTGGCGGGTAATCATGAGGCCTGTAGCAAAGGGCCGGTTACCTTACGTAATTCAAAATATTTACATACTCAATGTCGGAAGCGTGGTATCGATCTGCACTGGCTCCCTCTTCTTAAAGCTAGTCATTCTCTTAACAAGCAAGCGGCAATCAAAAAATTATGTCGCGAAGCTGAACTTGTCTCTGCAAATTGCACTAAAAACAAAATGCCTTTTTTATTTTTCTGTGGTGAACATGCTTACGCAATGGGTATTTGGAAAGGTGCGATGGCTGCACTTGCGAGCAATCAAACCCCTGCTAAAAAGTTAGGTTTAATCTGGATAGATGCTCACATGGATGCCCATACTTTCATTACTTCCCCCTCAGGCAATGTACATGGTATGCCTGTTGCGGCGTTATTGGGTAAAGGCGATGAGAGGCTGAGTGATATTTATGGTGAAGGCCCCATGCTGGAACCAAAGAACTTGGCACTGTTAGGTTTAAGGAGTTATGAAAAAAAGGAAGTAGATTTGCTGAAGCACTTGAACGTGAGACACATCTCCATGGGAAATATTAAATGCCAAAGCTTATCCGTTTTACTGTGTACTTTACGAGAGCAAGTTCTAGAGCATGCGGACTATTTTGCGATTAGTTTAGATGTCGATGCTATTGACCCAAAAGATGCGCCCGCTGTAGGGGTGCCAGAAGCAGATGGTCTAAGTGGTATCGAGTTGTGTGAGGCTTTTAAACAATTTAATAAAGACCCTTTGCT
>ENA-OSET01002135-OSET01002135.1-sediment-metagenome-genome-assembly--contig:-NODE-2135-length-19482-cov-37.841896_pt1 | contig 19482 bp, 20 predicted proteins | sample MGYA00237882_ERZ534229 | MGnify/ENA primary metagenome ERZ534229 (study PRJEB26408, sample SAMN06266212) | sediment metagenome | isolation source: Hudson Canyon methane seep mesocosm | place... | reverse complement strand
TACTGTAATGATAAGCGAAAGCATACAAAAAATAATTATTAAGCAATTAAAGAATGAGATAAAAGACATTGAACTCATCGTTTTATTTGGTAGCGCGACCAATGACGATTATATTCAATACAAAAGTGATATTGATATTGCTTTTTTATCATCATCAACCGTTAGCAACCTTCAGCGATGGGAAACACAAGAAAAATTAGCCTCCCACTTAAACAGTGATATTGATTTAGTTGATTTACACAGTAGTGATGATGTATTCCGTTTTGAGATTACCTCAAAAGGAAAAAACCTTTTTATAAAACCATCCAGTAAAATAGAGCAATTTTTAGACAGTACCTATATTAACTATATTCAACTTAATGAAGACAGAGCCGAAGTGATGCAAGCATTCCAATGAACGATGACATTATTATCAATAAAATAGAAACAATTAAACGCTGTCTTGCACGGATTAAAGAAGAGTATGTAAGCTATGAAGACGAACTTGAAAATAACTATACGAAACAAGATTCTATTATTTTAAATTTAGAACGCGCAGCACAAGCAAGCATAGATATATCAACGCATGTCATAAGAATAAAGCACCTTGGTATCCCCAAAACATCAAGAGATGTTTTTACAATATTAGAACAACATGAAATTATTTCATCTAAAACATCAGAGCAGATGAAACAGATGGTTGGCTTTAGAAATATTGCCGTCCACGATTATCAAAATATTTCCCTAGATATAGTAAAGAGCATTATTGAAAATAACTTGCCTGATTTTGAGTGCTTTAGTAAGGAAATAATCAATGCAAAATGATATAGCTATAAAGGTAAAAAACGTAACAAAAGTATATCACCTATACGCTTTGATACTAAAGTAGCACTGTAGGATATATCAGATACCCACATAGAACAAATAAAAAAATGAGTAAGACATGGTTGTATCGGGTTACTTAGAATGTTGTAATTTTCTAATAAAGAGCTATACTTCATAAAACCTTTAAATGAATAGGGCTTCTATGAATATTTTGTTTAAAAATATCCCTATAGGAACAACTGGACCTCAGCTAGCTAACTTTGTTATGTCAGAGTTTAATGAGCACTCAGATGAGGAAAAAGATCTCAAAGTGGCTATCTGTTGTATTGAAATGCTTGAAAGACAGGATGGTTTTTGCCATCCTATCGAGCAATATGGAATTGTAAGAGTTTCCCCTTCCAGAGTCGCTGAAAAAGTGATTCGGCAGTTAGATGGTTGTTTTTTTAATAAAGTTAAAATAACTGTTAGAGAGTATTTTATTCGTTCCACAATTAATGACCCCAGATTAAACCTTATAGATACCCCTGAAGCAACCTTAGAAAAGAGGGCGCAAGATAGACGTGAGCACACTCTGATTTATTCTAGACAAATTTAATTGATTAAGGCTGGCATTTTTAGGGCTGTGATTGGTTTATAGCTGTACAGTTTTGCTAGGTTATAACTACTATTTAAAAATAGAAAGGACAGCCCTGGTAACATGGCTTTCTCTTTTTTACTCTTCTGCTTGTTTCTTCAAAAACTCCAGCATATCTTCATTTTGTACTCGGTGATAGATATCCTCTACTGGCAGTGTTAATTCTATAGCCTCAAAAGTCACTTCATCCTCCAAATAATAATGTTTAGATTGCCAGCCTTCTCTTCGTCTAATTACTTCAACGTTAACAAAGTCTTGTTCGATCAATACATATTCTTTCAAACTGGGTAGGTTAAGATAGGCTCTACGCTTAATGGTTTGATCCACTCTACGCGTTGACTTTGACAATACCTCAACAATAATGATTGGTTTTTCAGTGAAATAAGGTTGAGACTCATCAAAATCACAATCAACGATCACATCGGGGTAAAAGAAATTTAATCCCACTTTTACTTTCATATCTGAGCCAAAAGGCTCACAAGGTAAAGTTTTTAAATGTTGCCTAATTTCTGCATAAACATTGCCAGAAATTCGCTCATGATTAGCATGCGCTCCAGCCATGGCGTAAGCATATCCATCAATTAATTCATGTTTTACTTCACTTGTTAATTCGCCCTGCAAATATTCTTCCGTACTAAGATAGTTTGTTTGTATAGCAGTTGACATAATTTATTGCTCCAAAAATCACAGCAGCTTTGGTGAAAGTATTATACAGTATCAATTTTGGGGGGTGGGTTAAATGTGTGATTTTAACAAATTATTGTCATTAGTAACTGCCTTTTGAGGTGCAGGTTTTAACCTGCATTCTTGAGTGTAATAGCAGGCTAAAACCTGCGCCCCAATAATGAGCTGTATTTATAAATTATTGTGGACTAAAGTCTGCTCTACATTTATAAGCTGTGGTTAGTTCATAGCCATATTGAACTAAATCTTGTTCTTTTAAATCTATGTGGTTAAATAGTTGAAATTTAGTTTTTGATTATTTGACAATACTTAATTGGAAATTAAGACCATTGATGCAATGAATTACAGGAGGGGGAATAATGAAGCAACAAGAACAGATAGAATATTTCTCTCATCCAGATATGCCTTATGCATTGAAAGATTCTCCTATTATAAATAAGGAAAACTTAAGGGTTAAAGTTTTTGTTTTAACTTTTTTAGTTTCTTTAATTGTTGGAATAAGTATTAATTATTCTAGGCCTGCTGTTTATTTAAGTAATGCAACATTATTAACATCCGCTGCAACAGCTGTTGATCAGCAGAGTCAGGATGTTGATTTTCAGCACGTTACTATTCAAAGACAGAAGCTTTTAGGAGCTGATTTATTAGCAAAAACAATAGCTAGAATCAAATCATTGAACAATGAGTTGAAGGTGACTGATCTTTCATTGGTCGATGTTCGTAATATGTTGCAAGTAGAACCTATTGAGGATACTAATCTCCTCAATATGACTGCTAAAGGCTCAGAACCTGAACTTCTTCCCGTTGTGATTAATACCTGGATTGATGTTTATTTAGAAGAGAGGGCTAATAGCGTAAAAGGTGCTGCTGATAATACTATTGAACGGATTGAGAATGAGTTAATTGAGTTAGGCAATAAAATTGAAATAACTCGAAAAGCAATTGATCTCTTCAGAAAAGAGCACGATATAAGCTCTATTACTCGTGAAGAAAATGAATTGCCTGCAACACTTATTAGTTTAACTAATGCTTTAAATAATGCTAATGAACAGCTAGTTATAAGTAAGGCTAAGTTTGATGCTGTTAATCAGGCTATAGCAGCGGGTCAGGCAGTTGTACCTCAACAGGATCAAACGGGTTTAACTGATCTTGAAAAAGAATATCGTAAGTTAACAGAAAAAATGGCTGAGTTTGATAAGCACTTTACCCGCGATTATTTACAGTATAAAGGCTCGATGAAATATATACCTGAGCGGATTAAAGAATTAGAGAAGCAAATAAAATTAAAGCGTAAAACAGGAAAGGGAATTGTTAGAACTGAAGCTAGTCAAGAATACTATGCAGCAAAACAGGTTGTGGAAAAGGTTAGGAAGCAGCTTGATAGTCATAAAATAAAAGCTACAAAATTCACAACATTGTTTTCTAAGCATCAAAAAATGTTAGATGATCTTGAATCAATGGAGCTTATGACCAGAGAAACACAAGATCGCTTAGTCAAAATACAAAGCACACAATACGATAAATATCCTCAAGTTGATGTAGTTGAACGAGCTAGCCTAAATATGCAGGCAGTAAGTCCAGATTATAAAATAGGGCTATATATTGTGTTGGCAGTATCATTATTCTTGGCTTTCTTTATTGTATGGCTTCGGGAATTTTTACTGCAAGACCCTGTGACAGATACTTCAAGCCCTTCTGATGTTCCTATGGCTACTTGGTTTGGAACGATGCAGCAAAATAAAGCAATTGATGAGCATAAAGAAGTTAACTTTCTTGAGCAAGAAAAACTAAGTGGTTTGCCTCAAGCTCTGGTATTTAAAAAAATATCTAATTTAGATATACAGTTATTGTTAAAGCATGCTGATAAGAATACACGGCAATTAATAATGTTGTTATTGTCAGGATTAAATTTAGAGGAAATATCGACTCTATCTATTGAGCAAGTAGAGTTTGAATCATCATCTATTCAACTATTAGGGCAATCTTCTCGAACTATACCTATTGGTAAAGTTCTACTGGAAAAGCTAAATGAATCTCTTCAGAATTCTACGTTATGGGAGGGGAAGGATTTTTTGTCTGTAGATGAAATGAATGCCATGCTTTATTGTTCGGCTGTAGATATAGGATTAGATTCTTTACAGCAACCATTGGCTGATATTTTAAGAAAAAGCTATATTATTTACTTGGTTGAGCAGGGTGTTCGTTTAACTGCTTTGGCAGATATTGTTGGTGAGCAAACTCCGCTGGAGTTAGCTTCTTACGCAGTTTATTCCCCAGTAGGAAGTGGCTGTAGTATTGACAATATTCAGCTTATTTATCCTTTGTGTGATTAAAATTATAGCTGGTTAATTTAAGTTGTCACCCAGCATTTCTGTGGCGTGTGCAAGTGTTTGTTCGGTTATGTTAACGCCTCCCAACATTCTTGCTACCTCTTCAATTCGTTCAGCATGATTTAAATGGCTAACGGTCGAGGATGTTGTTTCTGACAGCTCTTTTTTAACGAATAAATGTTGATGGGCCTGTGATGCAACTTGAGGTAAGTGAGTAACACACAGCACTTGACGATTATTACTTAAACTACGCAGTTTTTGACCAACAATTTCGGCAATTCCTCCGCCAATTCCTGAGTCAACTTCATCGAAAATCATAGTGGGTGTGGTTTTGTCGGTGCTCGTTGTTACCTGTATGGCTAAGCTAATACGTGATAGCTCACCACCAGACGCTACTTTTGCCAAAGGTTTGGCGGGTAAACCAGGGTTTGCGCTAATTAAAAAATCAATCTTATCATTGCCATTAGCTTTTGGTGGTTCATCAGTTTTATGGCTGAGTTCTACAATAAAGTTACCTTGTGGCATACCTAATTCTTTTATCATTGCAGAAATGTTTTTTTCTAGTTTTTTAGCATTTTTACTGCGATTTTCAGATAATTTTAAACTGAGTTCTTGGTATTTTATGAGTAAGTCTTGAGCGTTTTTTGTTAGTTCTTCAATACGTTCACTGCTATGGCTGATATTATTTAATTCATTTTCCAGCTCCAAAGCAAGTTCGGGTATTTGTTCTGGGGTAGTTTGATGTTTACGGCTGATATCCTGAATAACGGCTATTTGACCTTCTAACCAATTTAAATGTTGAGGGTCTGCTTCTTGTTTTTCTAAAAAACTTCTTAATTGATGAGATGCTTCCTCTACTTGTATTTGAGCGCCAGATATCATCTCATTGATCTCAGTTAACTCGGGAGAAAATTGCGCTAGTTGAGTGAGTGTGGTGATGCTGTGATTTAGTATTTGATTGACTGATTGCTGGTCATTTTCATAGAGAGTATCTAGTTGAGACTGGCCTTCGGTTAATATTTGGCCCAAATTTGCCAGTTTACTGTGCTCGTTCGATAAAGCAGGGTAATCAAAATTATCTAAGTCTAATTGCTGCAATTCTTCTAGTTGATAGCGGATTAATTCTTCACGTTCTGTTTGGTCTGTGCTGGCTTTAATTAATGTGTTTAATTCAGTGTTGGTTTTTTTCCAAGCTTGATAGGCTTGATTAAGTTGGTCTAGTAATTTTTTATTTTTAGCAAAAACATCTAATAAATGTCGCTGTTGTTCAAGGTCTAGTAAGGTGAGGTGAGCGTGTTGCCCGTGAATTTCAACTAATAGACTGCTTAGGGCTTTTAATGAATTAAGGGTGGTAGGGCGGTTATTAATGTAAGCTTTTGAACCGCCATCTTGATTGACTATACGGCGGATAAAGCATTGCTGTTCGTCATCAAGGTCATTATCCTGTAACCATTGTTTTGCTAGTGGGGCATCACTTAAGTCAAAGTCCAGGTTTATTTCTGCTCGTTTACTACCAGGGCGAACATAAGCAGAATCGGCCCTGTCACCTAAAGCTAAGCCCAGAGCTGTTAGTAAAATAGATTTACCTGCACCTGTTTCACCAGTGAGTACAGACATGCCTTTTTTAAGGTCTAAATCTAAGGATTTTACAATGGCGAGGTCAATAATATTAAGATTTAATAGCATATCTAGTTGTGGTAACCACTACTCCAGTTAAGTTTTTTTCTAAGAATATTGAAAAAATCATGATCTTCTGGGTGCAGTATTCTAATAGGGGTGGGGAGTCTTTTAATTAAAATTTTATCGTTAATAGATACCTTGGGTATCTCTAAATGATCACAGGTGACCAAAGCATTTATTTGATTTGTCTGACAAAAGCTTATTTCAATCTCAGATGAGTCGTCAATTACAATAGGTCTGTTAGAGAGTGTGTGAGGGTTTAGAGGGACAAGGATTAATGCATTTAATGATGGATGTAAAATTGGGCCGCCAGCTGAAAGGGAATAAGCTGTTGAACCTGTAGGTGTGGAAATAATCAAACCATCTGAACGTTGAGAGTTTAAATAGACACCATTAATGTGTGTGACAATTTCAATCATACTGGGTGTAATCCAGCGATGGACAACAACTTCGTTGACAGCGGTTTCTTGGTGAATTACCTCACCATCTCGAATTATTTTAGCTTGTAGTAAGTAGCGTTTTTCCTCTAAATATTTACCTTGTAAGATGTCATCTAATTTATACTGAATCTGCTCGGGAGATATATCAACCAAGAAGCCAAGTCTACCCAGATTTATACCTATTAGAGGTATGTTGAAATCGACAATGGCTCTGGTCGCGGCTAGAAAAGTACCGTCGCCACCAATAGCAATGATCAGGTCACAGCGTTGGCCCAATAAGTCGGCTTCACAGGATTCTATGGAAGCTTGTGATAAAACTGCAGCTGATTTTGAATCAATAATTACATTGTAGTTTTTTTTGCATAAAAACTTGTGCACATTAGCAATTGTTTTGGCAATACGGGGGTCGCTGTATTTTCCAATGATGCCAATGGTATTAAATAGGGAATACATTGCAGTTGTATATATAAATTAAGTGATGGAAGGTGGATTATACAAAATAAACACACTAATGATAGTTGATCTCGAACTATTTGTATCTGACTTTAGTGTTGATTTAACGAAAAGTAGCTATGAATTACATTTTTTACTATTAAATTAGGTTATGTCATCGTTAAGTGTTGAAAAATTGAAGTCGCTCTTAAAAGCCTCTCCTGATGGAGAGGGAGGGGTGAGGAGAAATTTAAATAATTCTCTTCCTCTTTAATGCTTTCCTATAAATCATATAGATAAAAGTAAGTTTGAGTTACATGCTGTTTGTTTTCTCCTCACCCAAATCCTCTCCAACAGGAGGGGGCTTAAGAGCCAATAAAATTTACACTTAACGGTGAGATAGCCTTAAAGTAAGACTAATATGTAAAATTAGTTTTGCAAAATAAGACAAAGAAATTATAATGGTCGGTTCAGCAGAGATTTTGTTCTCTGTCCTTGCTTTACCATTTTGATAGGCAAAGTGGAAGGCTTAACCGAAAGGAGAAAATATGCGACATTATGAAATTGTCTTTTTAGTCCATCCTGACCAAAGTTCACAGGTTCAGGCAATGGTTGATCGTTATAAGGCTACTATTGAAGATGCTTCTGGTACAGTACATCGTTTAGAAGATTGGGGGCGTAGACATTTAGCTTACCCAATCAAGAAAATTCATAAAGCACATTATGTGTTAATGAACGTTGAATGTGACCAAGCAACTTTAGAAGAGTTGGAAAGTGGTTTTCGTTTCAATGATGCAATCTTGCGTAGCATGACTATTTTGAAGAAAGAAGCTGTTACTGACGCTTCTCTTATTGCAGCGGCAAACGTAGAAGAAGCTAAAGTTGCTGAAGTTAAAGCAGCAGAAGCTAAAGCAGCAGCAACAGCTGAAGAAGCAGCAAAAAAGTCAGAAGCTAAAGAAGAAAAAACTTCTGAAGATTCTTAATTAACGATTAGAGAGGATTATCATGGCAAGTAACATGAGACGTAAAAAAATGAGTAGCTTTGGTGTTGAAGGCTCTCCAGAGATTGATTATAAAAATCTTGATTTATTAAGTGAATACGTAACAGAAACAGGAAAAATTGTTCCTAGTCGTATCACTGGAACACCTGCGAAATATCAAAGACAATTGTCAACAGCAATAAAACAAGCTCGTTATATTGCATTGTTGCCATTCTGCGACGCGCACAAATAATTAAACGGGTAGGATAAGTGAAGTTTTTAGCAGCATTTATAATGAAAGGGCGTATGCAAGCTATGATGGTTGCTTCATCTTTAGCATTGCTGTCTTTACTTTTTCCTCCCGTAAGCATTGTAAGTTCAGCATCTGTATCATTAGTTACACTTAGAAGAGGCGGAAATGAAGGGCTTTATGTTCTTATCTTTTCTTGTCTTTCTGCTGGGATATTAAGTTTTTTTCTTTTTGGAAATGTACAATTTGCATTACTGTATGGCTTAGTCTTATGGCTACCTATTTGGTTGATTTCAATTGCATTAAGAGAAGGAAGGCATTTATCTGTAGCAATACAGATAGCTGTATTATTTGGCATGATAGGGGTTTTAGGCTTTTATCTTTTTGTTAATGATCCAGCTATATTATGGCAATCAGTGTTGAGCGTAATGGTTCAGCCTATGTTGGCTAATAATCCTGATGTGCCTCTAGAGGAAGTAACGCAGTCAATAGCTGTTTTTTCTCATTTTATGACAGGTGCTATTGCAGCAGCATCAGTATATGGATTGCTATCTGGTCTTTTTTTGGCTAGATGGTGGCAAGCAGTACTCTATAACCCCGGTGGTTTTAGAGCGGAATATTTATCACTTCAGGCTAATCCTAAAGTGGCTTTAGCAAGTTTTATATTGGTTGCAATAGCAGGGCTTAGCTCTGGTTTTGTGGCAGAACTTTGCTGGAATGTTTCGATTTTATTTGTTGTTTTATATGCCTTTATTGGTATGGCAGTTTTACATTCTGTGTTTTTAGAAGTAAAAACAAAGCGGTTTGCTGTCCCTTTATTGTATATATCACTGGTGCTTGTCCCACACGTTATCGCTATCGTGGTAATGGTTGGAGTTCTTGATACTTGGTTGGACTTACGAAGTAAAATTTTAAATAAAAAGAACATATAGATGTTCTTGTAATTCGATGAAAATCGATTTAAAAGGGGTATAAAAGATGGAAGTTATTCTTCTTGAAAAAGTAGCTAACTTAGGAAACCTAGGTGATAAAGTTACTATTAAGTCTGGTTACGGTAGAAATTATCTTGTTCCACAAGGTAAAGCAGTTGCCGCAACTGAAGATAAAATTAAAGAATTCGAAGCACGTCGTGCAGAGCTTGAAAAAGCAGCTGCAGAGAAATTAGCAGCTGCTAATGCTCGTGGTGCTGCTTTGGAAAAATTAACTATTGTTATTTCGCATAAAGCGGGTGATGAAGGTAAATTGTTCGGTTCTGTTGGTACGCAAAATATTGCGGATGCTATTACAGAAGCGGGTGCTAAAGTTGAGAAGCATGAAGTTAGAATGCCTGACGGAGTGATTCGTCATCTAGGTACTTATGATATTGATGTTAATCTACATACAGATGTTGTGAAAACAATGTCAATTGAGATTGCAGACGAGGCGTAAGTAAATATATGATCATCGTAACCGGAGGTGCAGGCTTTATTGGTAGTAACCTAGTGCTAGGGTTAAACCAGCGCGGTTACGATGACATTATTGTAGTAGATGATCTGACAAACGGGGTTAAGTATAAAAACTTGGTTGATTGTCAGATTGCAGATTATCTAGATAAAAAAGATTTTTTGCAGAAAATTCAGCAAGGATTCTTTCCCGCTGAAAAGATTAAAGCTATTTTTCATCAAGGTGCATGTTCAACCACAACAGAGTGGAATGGACAGTATATGATGGAGAATAATTATGAATATACTAAGATTTTATTTCATTATTGTCAGGCGCATAAAATCCCTCTGATTTATGCATCCAGTGCTGCTGTATATGGTTCTGATGATAATTTTAAAGAAAAAATTGAATATGAAGGGCCATTGAATGTCTATGGCTATTCCAAATTTCAGTTTGATCAATACTTACGTAAACAAGAATCTAAATTAACATCGCAAGTGGTGGGATTACGTTATTTTAATGTTTACGGGCCACATGAAGAGCACAAGGGCAGTATGGCTAGTGTTGCTTTTCATCTAAATAATCAAATGCATGACACAGGGCATGTTCGACTTTTTGAAGGTTGTGATGGTTATGGCAATGGTATGCAGCAACGTGACTTTGTCTATGTACAAGATGTTGTTGATATAAACTTATGGTTTTTAGATAATCCACAGGTTTCGGGTATTTATAATACAGGAACAGGCCGTAGCCAAACATTTAAAGATGTCGCTAATGCTGTGCTGGATTATCATCAGAAAGGCACCTTGGAGTACATCCCTTTTCCTGAGCATTTAAAAGGATGTTATCAAAGTTTTACTGAGGCTAATTTAGAAAACTTACGTGCTGCAGGTTGTGAACACACATTTAAATCAGTAGAAGAAGGTGTGCGCTTATACATGGAATGGTTGAATAAGTAACCATTAAATATTGAGTATATATTTATTTTAAAGGTGTTTTATGCGGCTGATATATACGCTGTTATTTTATCTTCTAACACCTTTTATTCTTTTTCGCCTGTTCTGGCGAGGCTTTAAAGCACCTGAATATAGAAAACGCTGGCAAGAACGACTGGCTTTTTATCCTAAAAAATTATCTTATAATGTTATCTGGATTCATGCTGTCTCTGTAGGTGAAGCAGAAGCAGTGTTCCCCTTAGTAAAGCGATTACAGCAGCAGTTCCCTGAAAATTCCTTTCTTATTACAACAACAACACCCACAGGGTCAGCAAGAGTGCAAGCTGTCTTAAACGATACAGTCAGTCATGTCTATTTGCCTTACGATCTTCCTTGTGTCATTAGTCGTTTTATCCGTATTTTTAAGCCAAAAATTGCCATTGTTATGGAGAAGGAAATTTGGCCGAATCTATATGCTGGTTGTGCAAAAAACAATGTTCCAGTGATGATTATCAATGCAAGGTTATCAGCTAATTCAGCAAAAGGTTATAAAAAAATACCTGGATTAGTTAAACCTGCATTAAATGCGGTAAGTTGGATTGCGACGCAAACAAATGAGGATAAGCAGCGCTTTATTGAAATTGGTGCTCAGAATGAAGCCATTAGTGTGTGTGGTAATTTAAAATTTGATTTAGCGAGAGATGAAAGTATTATTCAGCAAGCTAAGTTACTTAAACAGCAACTGTTTAAAAATAGGTTTGTATGGATTATAGCGAGTACACACGATAAAGAAGAAGCTATTTTTTTTGATATTTATCCACAGTTAAAGAAACAAATCCCTGAATTATTATTACTTGTTGTTCCTCGCCACCCTGAGCGGTTTGAGCTTGTTAATAAGCTTGCAATAAAAAGCCAGTTTAAGACTTGTATGCGCAGTTCACAAGTAGCTTGTACGGAAGAAACAGATGTCTATATTGCAGATACAATGGGTGAGTTAAAATTACTTTATGGTGTTGCAGATATTTGTTTTGTTGGGGGGAGTATGGTGCCTATTGGAGGGCATAATATTTTAGAGCCTGCAATGATGGAAGTGCCTATTTTATTTGGGCCTTATATGGTTAATTTTAAAGAAATTACCAAAAATGTTTTGGCTTTGGAGGCAGCGATCCAATGTTTTGATAAGCAAGGTTTGCTTGATACTGTGTTGCATCTTTATCAACATGAAGATGATAGAAACAAACTGGCAATAAAAGCCAAACAATTTATAGATAGTAATCAAGGTGCAACGGAAGAGACGTTGAAAATTATCGTAGATCAACTTAATCAGAAACTTCTTAATGATTCATGACAAATAGCAAAGTCATAATAAAAAATATAATAAATGAAATTATCCTCCCTTGAATTTCAAAAATAGCTTTTTTGGATGAAATATGAAAGTTATTAACATCGTATTCACAATAAATGAAGCCAATAATAGCAACTTGTATTAAGAACAATAAAAAATGATATACAATTTCACGATGATGAAAAACTAAGTCTGAAATTAAATGTGAGAGGATAAACCCAAAAAAGCATGTGCTTACAAACCACATGGATAATTCCATTGGGTAAAATTTCATATGAAATAGTTCTTTGGTTTTAAGCTGGCGGTGATGAAGAATATTAATTCTTGATGAGGCGTAGAGAACGGGAAGGTAGTAATAGAAAATAAATGCGCTTAGTGGATACATTAATACAGAAATGTGTTTTAAAAATGATAGGCCAAATGCACTAACAATAGCTAAAAATAAAGGAAGGGAGCGCATAAATTTACTAGGGTTATGTTAAAAAGAGACTGTTGACTTGCACTTCACGCGGTCACGGATGCAAATTTATAGCAAGTTGGTTTTTGTCGATAGAAAACCGCAGTCGTGACCGCGCGAAGTATAATTAACCAATATATCTGATTTGTATTAATAGTCCAAGGGTTAAGAGTAACTATTGATAATAGCGCCACTTTTTTGAATAAACTTGAATTTTTGCAGGATCCAATTGAAAATCAAATAACTTTTTAGAAAATTAATGAAAAAAACTCCCAATTTTATTGTTCTATTGAGCTTTTTAAGCTTGCAAGCCTGCACTCCTTATAGTTTATTTAAAAATACTAATCCTACATGGATGGAGATAGATTCATCAGAAAAACGAGTAAAATTTAATTTGGTTGCGGCTTGGGATGGGAGTAATAATGGCTTTAACTATAATGGTTATTATGCTGGAAACCTAACACTTAAAGTACCTGATGGCTGGAAAGTGGATGTTGAATTTATTAATAGAGATGCTAGTGCCGCTCACAATATTATTGTGACAAAGCCTTATGTGGAAAATAATATTCCAGAGTATGTTGGTTCTGAGGATGCAGTATTAAGGCGAGCTTATACCGAGGATCTTTATGTTGGAGAGCAAGAAACGATGCACTTTATTGCTAAAGCAGGACTTTATTGGTTTTTTTGTGGAATTAATGGACATGGAATTAATGATATGTGGATAAATTTTGAAGTGAGCAAAACATTATCCAAGCCAGAAATTGAAATCAAATGAAATATATGAAAGCAGTACAGATTTTTTTTATATTCCTAGGGCTAACCTTAATACCCCCTGTTTATGCGAAGGCTGTTCAGGCAATAAAGATTAGCTACATTACGCAAGAGCAAAACATACCCTCCGCATTATCAAATTTAGATGTTTTTGTTCAAAACAAGGGCATGATGGGAGCTAACATTGCGATTGATGATAACAATACAACAGGACAATTTACTGGGCAAACGTTTATTCTTAATCGAATTGTTGTTCCTGTTGATGGTAATGTTATTCAATCGTTTAAGCAACAGGTGTCAGCTGATACCCCTTTTGTTATTGCTAATTTGCCCGCTCAAGTATTAAAACAACTGGCTGATCTTGATTCTGCAAAAGATAAGTTAATTTTTGATGCGACGACAACAGAGGATGATTTAAGAAACCGAGAATGTCGCGATAATATTTTGCATATGCTACCCAGTCGAGCGATGAGGGCGGATGCATTGGCTCAATATATGATGAAAAAAAGGTGGAATCAGTGGTTATTGGTGACAGGAATGACTCAGGGTGACCAGCTTTATGCTCAGGCTATTAAGCGAGCGGCAAAACGTTTTGGAATGAAAATTGTAGCTGAGAAAAAATGGACGCATACTTACGATGCGCGTAGAACCGCGCAATCAGATGTTCCTGTTTTTACACAAGGTATAGATTATGATGTCCTTGTGGTTGCAGATGAACAAGGCTTGTTCGGTGAGTATTTGGATTACAGAAGTTGGTTGCCAAGGCCTATTATTGGCACACAAGGCTTAGTACCGACTTCTTGGCATAAAACGCATGAACAATGGGGTGCTGTACAAATACAAAATCGCTTTAAAGCTTTGGCTGGAAGGCAAATGCTAGAACAGGACTATGGTGCTTATTTAGCGGCTAGATCAATTGGGGAGGCGGCGGTTAGAACCCAGTCTAATAAAATGCAAACGATATATGATTATTTAGTGGGAGATGAGTTTGCATTGCAAGGTTATAAGGGAAACCCCTTATCATTTAGATCTTGGAATGGACAATTGAGGCAACCTGTATTATTGGCGGCAGCTCGATCATTGGTTGCTACGGCTCCTGTGGAAGGTTTTTTGCACCCTAAAACAGAATTGGATACATTGGGCTTTGATCAGCCTGAGTCAACCTGTCATCAGGAAGTGATAAATGACAATTCAGTTGTCCCCATAAATACAAACAGTGATATTGTCCAAGATGAGATAACAGTGGATAAACTGATTCAACAATTTAAAGATTATTACAATAATTTAAAAGGAAATAAATAAAATGAAGCAAGGTCAATTAGCTTTAGTTGTATTAGCTGTTCTGTTTAGTTTTAGCATTCATGCTGAAACAGTTATTGTTACCCTGGAAAAAGATAATGCATTGGCAGTAATAGATCCTATTGAAGGGAAATTGATAAAGACTATACCTATTGGTCAACGCCCAAGAGGTATTGCTTTAAGCCCTGATAATAAATTTTTGTATGTTGCTACTAGTGATGACGATACCGTTAAAATTATTGATGCTGAAACATTTAAGGAAGTAGGGGAGCTACCTTCAGGTGAAGATCCTGAAACTTTTGCATTAAATCCAACGGGTGATCGACTCTATGTTTCTAATGAAGATGATCATTTGGTGACGGTTATTGATATAGTCAATAAAAAAGAAGTCGCTCAGATTAAAGTGGGAATAGAGCCTGAAGGAATAGCGGTGAGTTCTGATAATCAATGGGCTGTCAGTGCATCTGAAACAACAAATATGATTCATTGGATCGATGTCAAGACCAATAAAATTGTTGAAAATACTTTGGTAGATGCGCGCCCTAGAGCTGCCAATTTTACGGCAGATAATAAGCAGTTGTGGGTGACGTCAGAAATGGCTGGTACCTTAATGATATTAGATGTTGCCACCAAACAAATTATCAAAAAAATAAAATTAGATATTCAAGGTGTCAGTTTTAACAAAATTCAACCTGTAGGCATAGTCATTGATAAGGAAAGGGTGTGGGGCTATGTTGCCATAGGGCCAGCTAATCGGGTAGCTGTCATTAACGCGCAAACGTTAGAAGTTGAAAAGTTTTTATTAGTGGGGCAAAGAGTTTGGAATTTGGCTTTTTCACCAGACCAGAAAAGGTTGTATACCACTAATGGTCGTAGTAATGATGTGTCAATTATTGACCTTGAAAAGCATCAAGTCACAAAATCAGTTGCTGTTGGTCGTTTTCCATGGGGCATCGTTTCAAAGCCATGAATAATATAAGAATAGAGAGTAGACCATCATTACAGATTGAAGATTTAAGTTTTTCATATAAAGGAAAAAAAGCGCTTGATAACCTGAATTTTTCAGTTAACCCTAAAGAATGCACCATTTTATTAGGGCCTAATGGTGCAGGTAAAAGTACTTTGTTTTCTTTGATTACACGGTTATATGATTCACATCTTGGTAAGGTGAATTTATGCGGTTTTGATGTAAAGGTACAAACTCGACAAGCTTTGTCACGGTTAGGGGTTGTGTTTCAGCAAACAACATTAGATCTGGATTTAACGGTGATGCAAAATTTACGCTATCACACGGCACTTCATGGCATGAGTCGTCAACAATCGAATCTACGCATTCAAGAAGAGTTGGAAAGGTTGTCTATGTACGATAGACGCTCAGAAAAAGTAAGGCAATTAAATGGTGGGCATAAGCGTAGAGTAGAAATCGCAAGAGCACTGTTACATAAGCCTGCTTTGTTATTATTAGATGAACCTACTGTCGGGCTTGATGTGCCTAGTCGGCAGTCTATAGTAAAGCATGTGCATCAATTGGTTAATGAGCATGGTTTATCTGTGCTTTGGGCGACACATTTGATTGATGAAATTTATCCTAATGATCAATTAATTGTATTGCATAAAGGTCAAATAAAGTTTCAAGGCTCTATAGAAGGTGTTTTAAAAAATACCAATACCTTAACAATAAATGATGCTTTTAGAGTGTTAACGCAAGGAGTCGCTGTATGAATATTCTTCATTATTGGCGCGCGATGTGGGGCATTATCGGACGTGAACTTTGGCGCTTTGTTAAACAGCGAGAACGCTTTATTTCAGCCCTTGTTCGGCCTCTGGTTTGGCTGTTTATTTTTGCTGCAGGGTTTAGGGCAACCCTTGGTTTAGCCATCACACCACCTTATGAAACCTATATTTTATATGAGGTTTATATTACGCCTGGCCTAATGGGTATGATTCAATTATTTAATGGTATGCAGAGCTCTTTGTCCATGGTTTACGATAGAGAAATGGGGAGTATGCGAATTTTAATGGTTTGTCCTTTACCTCGATGGTTTTTACTGGTGAGCAAATTGATAGCTGGGGTGGCTGTTTCAATTCTACAGGTTTATGTGTTTTTATTGATCGCTTGGTTTTATGATATTGAAGCACCTTGGCAGGGTTATTTTTATGTATTCCCTGCTTTAATACTTGCTGGTGCTATGTTGGGGGCTTTAGGCTTATTATTATCTTCTTTTATTAAGCAGTTGGAAAATTTTGCAGGAGTGATGAATTTTGTAATTTTTCCGATGTTTTTTATGTCTACTGCTCTGTATCCCTTATGGAAGATGAAGGAATCTAGTGAATGGCTTCATCACTTAGCCTTTTTTAATCCCTTTTCTCAGGCAGTTGAGTTAATAAGGTTTTCTTTTTATGGACAATTTAATAGTTTTTCATTTTTTTATACCTTAATCGCTTTTTTTGTTTTTATGCTCATTGCTGTTTTAGGTTATAACCCCTCCAAAGGTATGATGATGAAAAAGGGAGGAAGGTAACTCAAGTATTTGAAAACTACAGAGACATACCTCAAAATTGGTATACACTTAAGTCACCTTATAAAAAATATTATCTAATAGTTCGTGAAAAATTCTTTTTTTTTAGTTATTCCAGAGCAGCAGGATAGCCCAGAATTGCTAGTGCCCTATGAAAAAGAAACGGTCGGTCAATGGATTTTAGAGTTACCTACAGCAAACCCTAGTTTATCAACCCGTTTATTTTTTGATTATATTGAAGGGTTAAATAGGGTGGTTATGCCCGCTCAACAAAGGCTCGATACTTTAGAGGCATTAAGACCCTCATTATTGCTGATTGAAGATTTTTTACGTTCAAGGTTATTGGTCTCTGGATTTCCAAAAGGCGACAATGAGAAAAAAATATTTAATGTCCTTGTGCTTATAGAAAAAAATTTCACGATTGGGTATTGGATGGCTATTCTCGAGTTAACCCGCCGAGATGCTGGCTGGTTTCAAGGTAAAAATATTGCTTTGGCTATTCAGAGGACAATAAAAGGGCTGAGTGAAATCGTTGTGACGCATTATATGATGTTTCAAGCAGTTCCTGATTGGGTTTGGATAGATCTACACTCCCTATACAAATTGAGTGTGAAAGCGAAAAAAGAAACAACTAAAGTTGCCGATATATCTTGTTTACCCGCTAAAACCAGTACAGCTGAAGAGAGTTATAAACAAGTATTGCTTTTGAGTCTGGCAGACCCGTCGGGGTTAATGCAAAAAGAAATCCCTCAGATTTATAGGTTTATAGCTAATATTTCTCAACTAGTAAAACTTGAAAGCCAGCCAGTGTCATCACAGAAAGCACAATGCATTATTTTGATGGATGAGGATGCTAAGCCTTTTTGGGAAAAGACTAAAAATAAAACGGATTCTTCAATGCTGTATTTAAATTTATTAAAATTAAATACAGCATTGAAGGTGTCTGATAAATATTGTAATAGCGCTGAGGCGCGATTTAGTTCTCTTCATGAGATAAATAAGACTCTTGAAAAAATGCCAGTAGGCTTATTTAATTATATCCAGCAGTGTTGGAATGGCGAAGAGTCTGTCGGGGGTGGTTTTTTTACGGATCGATTGGATCGATATATTGCCATAGGATTAAATGCGACACATTTCTTGCAGAGTCCTCCACAAGATAGGGAAGGGATTGAGCGGGAGAGTTTAGCTGAATCTTTTTCTGATAGAGAATTATCTTGTGCTTTTGAAAAGGAAGGTGTTTTATCGATTGGTAGCTTAGTTAGTTTTAGGAAGACTAATGAACTAGAAAGCAAACGAATTTTAGGTGTAGTAAAAAAAATAACAATGCCAAAACAAAGTGAAAATATTGTATTTGAGTTGTCTGAAATTACCCCTATGTCTTATGCTGTGAGTTATATTGATTTTTCTTCAGGTAAAAGTGAATTAGATGGTGAAAGACATAAAGCTTTACTTTACGGGGTGAAAGATAGTACGGGAGAGAGAAGCTATATTATTGTGGAATCCTTTAAGCATAAAAATGATGATGGTATGAGGCTTTTTATGACTGGAAAGGATTTTCCTATTGTTTTAGGGAACAGAAAAAATATAGGCTTAGGTTATTGGCAATTTGAATGTAGGCAAATTGAAGAAAGGCACGTTGAGAAAATAAAGAAGAAAAAAGGTTATGATTTTATCTAATAAAATATCATTTTTTGTTGCTTTGATAAAATGATGACTTGAAAAGTTTTATTATCATGGTACCTTTAGCAGTCAAATTATAATAATAGTAAAGAACGTATAATAAGATTTTATAAGTTTTTTGTTTAAGAGGAGATTGAGAGTGAGTAATGACGAAAAATCTAATGATATAGAAGAAGTGGTTGAGTCAGTAAAAGAAACGGTTGAAGATACTGTGGAAACAGTAACAGAGGCCGTGACAGAAACTGTCGAGACTCTTGTTGAAGAAGAGCAAAATGCTGTTTCAAAGATTATGGGTTTTAAGGATTCAAACCCTAAATTATTTTTTGGCGCAATTGCAGCTGTTGTCATAGTCGTTCTTGGTATCGCTATGAGTGGCGGCAGTAACAATCCTATTCCAAAATCTAGACAAGTTAATTTAACTATTGGTAATACATATAGCTTAAAAGGTATTAATAGTTACGGTTCAGATGTTCAAGTTAGATTAGTTGCAGTACCAGGCTCTATGGCAGCTTATGATGAATCTGAAACAGAAGGAAGTGAAGGTAGCTGTAAAGAAATGGCAGAAGGAACCAAAGTAAAATTATTACAAATGCAAGATGCGTTTGGTGGTGCAAAGTTTGTTCAAGTTGAAATACTTGATGCTGCTGGCTGTGAAGGCAGAACAGGCTGGGCTTCTTCTGGAAATTTAATTTAATTTAATTTGAATTAGATGTTGACAGTTATCTAATTCAAGTTATAATAGACGAATAAATTGATTAGCGGGAATAGCTCAGCTGGTAGAGCACAACCTTGCCAAGGTTGGGGTCGCGAGTTCGAATCT